>Ga0073915_10000120_pt1 | contig 11463 bp, 8 predicted proteins | sample GWRWT2_30Apr14_FD_71480 | JGI IMG/M metagenome (GOLD analysis project Ga0073915, IMG submission 71480) | Sand microcosm microbial communities from a hyporheic zone in Columbia River, Washington, USA - GW-RW T2_30-Apr-14 | ecosystem: Engineered > Artificial ecosystem > Sand microcosm >... | reverse complement strand
TCACCGTGCTGGTCACCGGCCTGACCTGGGCAGAGCACAGCGGCGACAACTTCCGCGCCGCGCAGCAGGCCCTGGGCCAAGGCACACCCAAAGCGCCCAAGGGCTTGCGCTCGCAGCCTGCCGCCAGCAGCAGCACGCCCCTGAACTGGCAAGCGGTGCATGAGCAAGTGCGCGCCCAGGCGCCCGACATCGCCGTTCAGTTGACACCACCGAGCAGTGCCGACGGCGTCTGGCGCGCCGAGAACTTCGACCGCTCTCAGCCCACCAAGCGCTTCACGCGCGTGATCGATGCCTACTCGGGCCAAACCTTGTTCCGCAGCGGCTGGGACCAGTTGCCCGCGCTGTCCAAAGCCACCGCCGTGGGCATCCCGTTTCACCGGGGCGAGTTCGGCGGGTGGAACCAGGTGCTGCTCATCCTGGTCGCATTGGCCGCCGTTTTCTCAGTGGTATCGGGCTTGATGATGTGGTGGTGGCGCCGCCCACGCGGTAGCTTGGCCGCGCCCCAGGTCAGCCGCCAGGCCTTGCGCCAGTTGCCACCCCGAACCTGGTGGTGGCTGCTGCCCCTGGCGGGCGCCTTGAGCCTGGCCTTGCCGGTGTTTGGCTGGAGCCTGGCCCTGTTCACCGCCATCGAAGTAGCGCGCCTTTGCCTTGAGCGGCAAGCGCCACTCAGCGCCTCGTGAACGGCACCGCCTCGTGCCCCAAGGGCCGGCCCATGGAGGCGCTCATTGCCCGACCGACGCATCCACCCAGCAGCCCCGTGCGTAGAGGACGGAACGCCATCACCAGAAAGCCTTGACATGACCGTCCCATTCACCCACACCTGCTTGGCCAGCGCCCTGGCTTTGAGCACCGCCTGGTCCTGGGCCCAGACCACCGAGCTGGAACCCACCGTGGTGCGCGGCAACTACAACAACGCGGTCGGCACGTCTGATGCGGCCAGCCAGGGCGTGGTCACCTCCAAGCTGATCGAGAACCGGTCCACCCTGCGCCCGGCCGAGGTGCTGGAGTTCGTGCCCGGCATCATCGTCACGCAGCACAGCGGCGACGGCAAAGCCAACCAGTATTTCTTGCGCGGCTTCAACCTGGACCATGGCACCGACTTCGCCACCTTCGTGGACGGCATGCCGGTGAACATGCCCACGCACGCCCACGGCCAGGGTTACAGCGACCTCAACTGGTTGATCCCCGAACTGGTCGATCGCCTGAGCTACCGCAAAGGCCCCTATGGCGCCGAAGAAGGCGACTTCGCCTCGGCCGGCGTGGCCCGCATCCGCTTGTTCGACAGCCTGCCGCGCGGGCTGGCCTCGGTCACTGTGGGCGAGAACAACTACCGGCGCGCCCTGCTGGCCAATTCGACCAAGCTGACCACCGGCCAATGGCTGTACGCCCTGGAAGCCGCTCAGAACGACGGCCCTTGGGAACACCCTGAAAAATTCCACCGCCTGAATGGCGTACTCCGCTACAGCCTGGCCGAAGGCAACACCAAGTCCACGCTGACCGCGATGGCCTACGCGGCGCACTAGAACTCCAGCGACCAGGTGCCGCAAAGCGCGGTCGACAGCGGCCTGATCGGGCGCTTCGGCACCCTCGACCCCAGCGATCAAGGCCGCACCAAGCGCTTCAGCCTGTCTTATGACTTGCTGCACGCGATGGACGATGGCGACTTCAAACTCAACGCCTACGCCATCCAGTCGGAGCTCAAACTGGTCTCCAACTTCACCTACTTTCTGGACGACACCGTCAGTGGTGACCAGTTCGAACAGGCCGAGCAACGCAAGGTGGTCGGCCTGAACACCAGCCGCAGCTGGAACACCACCCTGGCCGGCCACGACAGCACCCACACCCTGGGCTTGCAGGTGCGCCACGACCGCCTCAACCCCGTGGGCCTGTACGCCGCCAAAGATGGCCAACGCCTGCCCACCAATGACCGGCAAGCCACTGTGCACCAGACCAGCCTGGGCTTGTTCGCCGAGAACGCCACCCGCTGGACGCCCTGGTTCAAAAGCGTGGTCGGTTGGCGCGCAGACCAGCTCAGCGCCGATGTCAGCCAAACCACCAACATGAGCGCTGGCGAGAAAACCGCCAGCATCGCCACACCCAAGCTGTCGCTCATCTTCGGCCCTTGGGACAAGACCGAGTACTTCGTGAACTACGGCCAGGGCTTTCACAGCAATGACGCGCGCGGCGTGGTCAGCACCGTGGCCCCAGCCCCCGCCCTGGTCCGCTCCAAAGGCTTTGAAGTAGGCCTGCGCAGCGAGCTGATCCCCGGCCTGCAAACATCACTGGCCCTGTGGCAACTCAAGCTGGGCTCGGAGCTGGTCTTCGTGGGCGATGCGGGCGTGACCGAACCCACCGGCGCCAGCCAGCGCCATGGCATCGAGCTGAACAACCACTACGTGCCACACCCTGGCTGCTGTTCGACCTGGACCTGGCCGCCTCGCACGCGCGCTTCAAGGACACGCAAGGCGATGCGCCCCATTCAGGCCGGTACATCCCCGGTTCGGTGGACACGGTAGCCTCCTTGGGTGCCACCGTGTCCGACCTGGGTGCCTGGTTCGGCCAGTTCCAGCTGCGCTACTTCGGGCCCCGTGCCTTGATCGAGGACAACAGCCAGCGCTCCAAGTCCACCATGCTGGCCTACGCCCGCGTGGGCTACAAGATCACCAAGGACCTGAAGCTGTCAATCGATGTCTTCAACCTGTTCGACCGACAGGCCAGCGACATCGACTACTACTACGAGTCACGCGTGAGCCCCACGGCCGATGCCATCAGCGACATCCACTTTCACCCAGTGGAGCCCCGCACCTTCCGGGTCACGCTGAGCGCGAACTTCTGAGCCGCCGCGCCAAATTCACCCAGGCCCGGGTACCAAGGGCAACCTGAGCGTGAAGCGAGAGCCTTTGCCGCTTTCGCTGTGCACCTGGATGCTGCCGCTCATGCGCTCCACCAGTTGCTTGACGATGTACAGCCCCAGGCCGGTGCCCTCGATGGTCTCCGCCATGGGTGCCAGGCGCTTGAACGGTTGGAACAGCTGCGCCAGGTCTTCGGCCGACATGCCAATGCCATCGTCCGACAGCTCCAGCACCACGAAGGCTTCTTCAATCCAGCCTTCGACCACCACATGGCCGCCCGGCCGGTTGTACTTGCAGGCATTGGTCAACAAGTTGATGAACACCTGCACCAGGCGCTGCGGATCGGCGTTGGCCCACAAAGGCTGCGGGGGCAAGCGGTCGACGAAGGTCACCCCATGGCGCTCGCGCACCCCTTCGATCATGGCCGCGCTGGAGCGCCACAAGGGGGCCAGCTCGACAGGTTGCAAGGCGATGGTGATCTCGCCCGCATCGACCTTGGTCAGGTCGAGCACATCTTCAATCATGCGCAACAACTGCTGGCCCGCCTCCAGCATCATGCTGACGCGCTGGGACTGAGCCGGGTTCAGCGCATTGGTCTTGTCCAGCAGCAGCAGTTGCGCAAAGCCCAGGATGGCGTTCAGCGGGGTGCGCAGTTCATGGCTCAAGCGCGACAGGAATCTGCGCTGGGATTCGGCCACCCGCTCCGCCGCGTCGCTCTGCATGGCCCGCTCGGCCCGCAGCCGCTCTTCCGTGACATCGCGCATCACGCCCACCAGCCGCCCCTGCGTGGACGACTCGCCATCAATCTGCTGCCCTGTCGATTCAAAATAGCGCACCACACCATCGGGCCGGCGAATCCGGTAAGTGGTCTTGAAGGGCTGGCCGGACTGCATCGCCGACACGAATGCCGCCTGCACGGACTCCTGGTCATCAACGACGATGAGTTGACGCAGCTGGACGCGAGGCACCAGCATCTCGGTCGAACCCACGCCATACAAGGAGGCCGCCTTGGCGTCCAACATGATGTGGTCCGAGCCGATGTCCATCTCGAACATGCCCAACTCGGCAGCGACGGCGGCCAGCATCCAGGGCTCGTTGGCCGAGACCAACGCCTGCCGGTGGGCCTCCTGACGCCGCAGGGCAAGCCGAACCAGCCAGAGCGTGCTCAACGCCAACACCACGGCGGCCAACAAGGTGCTGCCGATCAAGACCTTCTCGGTCAGGCGCGAGACCTCGGCCAGGCTGGCACTGAAACGTTTTTCGGCCAGCACCAGTTCATCGCTGAGTTCGCGCACTTCTTCCAGAGAAGCCAGCACCATCACCCCATCGGCTGGCGCGTGCACGTGGTGGCGCAGCCGCTGCGCCTCCACCCTCAACTGCGCCAGCAAGGCATCGCCATGCGTCCACGCGGTCAGCGCTTCTTGCAAGGCTGGCTGGTCGCCAAAGCGGCGGAACAGGGTGATCATGCCGTCCACATCATCGGGGTGGTTGCCGCCGGCGATCAGGCCTTGCCGCACCAGGGTCAGGTCGGGCTCGCTGCGCAGCATCTCTTCGCGGGCCTGCTGGTCGCCCAGGGGCAGCTTGAGCGCTGCCTCGAAAGCCGCGAAATCGGCCTGGTTGCGGGTGACCGCGAAATCACGTAAATGCTGCACGGCGTCGTTGCGGGCCTTGGACCACAGGCTTTCGCCGCCCACATAGGCCCGCAAGGCCCCCAACACATTGACGCTGGTCACCGCCATGGTGGCCAGCAGGCTGATCACCACCAATGACAGCGACACGAACGCGACGTAGGGCTGCCACAACTCGCGCGGGTGCGGCTTCAGCAACTGGCGGCGGTTGGTGGACTCCTCAACGCTCGACTCGGAGACCTTCATCTTGGTCGGTCCTCATCCCATATTATTTTGTGCAGCCATCGTAGGTGACATTGCACCCATGACGGGCGAATTTTTACCGCCGCGAGAATCTTCAGGCGCCAGGGCCACAGTCCAGACAACGCGCCACCGGGCGTGGACCCATGCGCAAATGCCGGTTCAGCTCGCGCAGGGCCGTGCGCACGCCCTCTTCGACCACCGGGTGGTAGAACGGGCTGTCCAGCATTTGCTGCACCGTCAACTGGTGCTGCACGGCCCAGGACAGCAGGTGCCCGATGTGCTCGGCAGCGGGGCCGATCATCTCCGCGCCCAGGAAGCGGCCGGTGTGCCGCTCGCCATACACCCGCAGCAACCCCCGGTTCTGGCCCATCACGCGGCTGCGCCCCTGGTCGTCAAAGTTGACCGCGCCCACCTCGAAGTCCTGCCCCGAGGCCTGCAAGGCCTTGAAGCTGGCGCCCGCGAGCATCATCTGCGGATCGGTGAACACCACGCCCAGCGGCGCGCGCCGGGGGTGCACCCGCACGTCCGGGAAGCGCCCGGCGTTGTCGCCCGCGATCTTGCCGTCGTCGGCCGCTTCGTGCAGCAAGGGGTGGGCGTTGCTCACATCGCCGGCGATGAACACGTGGGTGTCGCCGATTTGGCCGGTCTCGATGTCAAAGGCCGGCAGGCCCCGGTCGTTCAAGGCGATGCCTGCGGCGGCCAGGTCCAGGCTGGCCAGGTTGGGACGCCGGCCTGCGGCCACCAGCACCTGCTCGAAAGCCTCGGTGTGTTCGACCCCATCGACGCTGTACGTGACCTGGGCTTGGTCGCCTTGACGGCTGACCTGGCGCACCTCGGCGGGCGCGGCGATGGCCAGCTCGGCCGACAGGATGGCGTAGGCCTGGGCGCTGACCTCCGGGTCGGTCAAAGGGCCCAGCCTGGTCCCCTTGCTGAACAGCTTGACGCGCACGCCCAGGCGCGTGAGGGCCTGGGCCAGCTCCAGCCCGACCACGCCGCCGCCCACCACGGCCAGGGACTGGGGCAAAGTCTGCCAGTCGAACACCTCGTCGTTGGTGACCAGCCGGTCGCCCAGGGCTTCACGCCAGCCAGGCGGGATCGTCGGCGATGAGCCGGTGGCGATGACCACGCGTTGCGCGGTGACGCGGGTGTGGTCGTCCACCATCAAATCATGGGGCGAGACAAAACGGGCGCGGCCCAGCACGCGCTGCTCGGCGGGCCAGTCGTTGACGGTGTCCAGCACGAAGCCCACGAAGCGATCGCGCTCCGAGCGCACCCGTTGCATCACCGCTGGGCCATCGACCTTCACCGTGCCCGCGTGCACGCCGAACATCGGGGCCTGCGCGATGGCGTGAGCGCTGTCGGCCGCCGCGATCAGCAGCTTGCTGGGCATGCAGCCCACGCGCGCGCAAGTGGTGCCATAAGGGCCGGACTGGATGACCACAATGCGCTCGGTGTGGTTTTTGGCGGCGCGGTAGGCCCCCATGCCCGCCGTGCCAAAGCCAATGATCGCGACGTCTGCCTGGAAGGTTTTCATGGTGGATTGAGCCCGGGCTAGTCTTCTGTCCCGTTATTTTGCACTTCACCCCGACCTATCGCTCGTGGCTCAATCAGGTCGAACGATTCTTTGCGTTGATCACCGACAAGGCCATTCGGCGAGGCTCTTTCACAAGCGTCAAAAAAATCGTGCAACGCATCGACCACTTCGTCGCAGCGCACAACGCAAACTGCCAGCCGTTCAAGTGGACCGCCACCGCCGATTCATACTCGAAAAATTGCACCGACTTTGTTCACGTATGAGCGGGAGGGAACACCAGAGGCCAAGGTCATTTGGCATGAATTCATCAGCCAGCCGGTAGTGCGATCAACGGGTCAGCACAGGCCACACCCAGTGGCTGGAAGTGCTTGAGGTTGCAGGTCAGCAAGAGCAGGCCTGCGTGTTGGGCCAGCGCCGCTATCGCAACATCAGCAAAACCGGGGTGGCAGCCCTGTGCCATGGCGGCATCAGACATTTGCCCCGCCAGTCGGGCGGCACGCGCATCCAGGGGCAAGATGCGATCTGCATAGGCGGCCAACAAGCCGTCGAGCCAGCGGTCAAGGCGATCAGCCCGCTCTGCGCCACCGGCACGGCGCAATTTGCCAATGCCTTGCGCCATTTCTGCCACGGCAATGGCAGGCAGGAAAAGTTGTTGGTGATGCGCTTGCAGCCATTCGCCCAGGGCGGTTGGCACAAAGGCCTCTCGCCCTGGGGCCAACACGGACACCACACTGGTGTCCAGCAGATAGCCGTTAAACAAAATCAATGCCCTGCAGCGGCGTGGTGTCGCGCTCGGTCTCGAATGGCTCGGGCAGCGCCAGCAGGTAGTTGGCCAGGTTGGGCATCTCCAGCGGATAAAGGCGTGCGCCATCGGCCACCGGCACCATCATGGCGCAGGGTTGGCCGTGGCGGCTGATGAGGGTGGGATGCCCTTTTTCAGCGGCGGCCACCAGCGCCGAAAAGTTGGCCTTGGCTTCACGAATTTGCAATATGTCCATGATGAACCCGCTTGTGACTACATGAGGTCATTTTATGCGGGTTTGGCCTCACAGCGCAAGTGAGAGCCACGGTCATGCTGCCCGAAGAGGCCGGTCAGTAGCTGACGCCGTAGCGGTAGCCTTTGTACTTGAGCACAGCAGACTTGAGCCTGATCTCTTGCAGCACCAGATCCGAGGTCAGTTTGTCACCTTCGTGAAAGACCTGGCTGTTGATGATGAGCATGCGGTTGGCCGGGGTCTCGGAGTACATCGCGCCGCCGATCACCAGCTTGGGCAGATCGCGCTGGATGTTGGCGGGCAGTTCGCTGGGGGTGTAGATGCGGGTGTCGGCTTCGGCGGTGGGGGCTGGTGTGGGCGCAGGGGTCGCGGAGATGGCAACACGCGGGGCAGGCGCGGGTCGCGGTGGCACGGACAGGATGGGCGCGGCCCCCATGGGCGCCTGGGCCTGGGGTGGCGGCGATGGCCGTTGGGCGGGAGGAGCCGGCACGGGTGCTGGCGCAGCGGGCACGGCGGCCTGCACGGGCGGCGCTTCCTCCGCAGGCTGATCGGCGGCGGGTGCAGGTTCAGCCACCACCACCGGGACCGCCCCCTTGCCACTCATCAGGTGCCAGGCCAGCAGACCGGCCAGGGCCAGCAACAAGACCACGATGACCCCGACCAGCACCAAAGACTGGCTGCCGCGTGGCGGCCTGGGATCATCGGCCAGCGGTGGCACCGGCGGTGAATGGATGCTCGGCACGGCGCCGCGTTCACGCTCCGAGTCCGCGCGTCTGAGGGCGTCAAGTATGTAAGACATCGCCTTATCCTCCTGCCCGCAGGCGTGGTTCGTCCACGCCCGTGACACGATTGAGCTGCATGAAGGTGGTGGGCCCCGCCACACCGTCGGGCCTCAGGCCGTGGGCTTGCTGAAAAGCAGCCACCTTGGCCTTGAGGGCCGCGTCGTAGGTGCGCTTGTCGGCGGTCACGGGCTCGCCCTGGGCGATGGCCAGGCGCGTGACCAGGTTGTCCACCAGCGGGCCCACATTGCCATCGACGAGGGATTGAAGGTAGCCCGGTGGCGCGCGCCAAAAGGTCGCGAAATCACCGCGCCAGACCTTCAGCAAGGTGGACACCGGCACCGTCCTGGACACGCCGCCCATGCTCAAGGTGGCCCTGTCATTATTCAGAGCCGTCAGCAAGGCGTAGGTGGCGCGGCCGCTTTCGTCGTTCAGCGTGAGGATGCCGGGGCGGTCCAGCTGGCGGATCAGTCCCAGCCCACGGCTGCTGCGAAAACAATGAACATGGGCTTGCTGGGCCTGGGTGCACGGGTCGCCCTCGGCCAGGCTCAGCTTCCACAGGGGCGCCAGCTCCAGCCAGGCCTTGCGCTCATTGAGCTGCTTGCTGCTGAACAGCGAAGCAATCTCCGCGCTGGCTTTCAGCACCGGCGCCGCCACCACGATGGGCGCAGAGGCAGGCGCCACGACGGGGGTGGCCTGGCTGGCGGCGGCCACCGGTGCAGCGGCAGGACGGGGCGCGGCCACCGGGGCAGGCGCCGCCTTGGCCACCACCAGGGGTTCTGCAGCCGGGTTGGCACGGTGCTGCAGCCAGGCCACGCTGGCCATGCCCGCCACGCCCAACACCGTCGTGCTGGCCACCAGGCCCCAGCCCCAGGCTGGCATGCGCCCGGCCGGTTCGCGCGGTGGTGCCAACACCCGGGTGATGTCAAACACCTCGCTGGCCGCTTTCTCGATGATGTCGCTGTCCACGCGGCTTTTGCCCTCGGCATAGGCGCCCAGCAAGGCACGATCGCACAGCAGGTTGATGCGGCGCGGGATGCCGCGCGACAACTGGTGCACCCGCGCCACGGCCTGGCTGTCGAACAACTTGCCCCGGGCCAAACCGGCCACCGCCAGACGGTGCCGGATGTACTGCGCGGTTTCGGCCTCGGACAGGGCGTCCAGGTGAAAGCGCGCGATCACGCGTTGCGCCAGCTGTTCCAGCTCGGGCTGGGCCAACATCGTGCGCAACTCGGGCTGGCCGATCAGGATGATCTGCAGCAGCTTGCGCTCGGTGGTTTCCAGGTTGGTCAGCAGGCGCAACTGCTCCAGCACATCGGCGGACAGGTTCTGCGCCTCGTCGATGATGAGCACGTTGTTCTGCCCGACCGAGTGGGTCTTGAGCAGGAACTCGTTGAGCGGGTCGAGGTAGTCCTTGACGGTCTCGACCCCGGGGCCTTGGTGCTGGTAGGGGATGCGAAACTCGTCGCACACCGACTTGAGCAGCTCCTGCACCGTCAACTTGGGGTTGAAGATGTAGGCCACATTGCAACGCCGGGGGATTTGCTCCAGAAAGCAGCGGCACACCGTGGTCTTGCCGGCGCCGATTTCGCCCGTGAGCAACACGAAGCCACCCCCACCGCCCACGCCATACAGCAGGTGGGCCAGCGCCTCGCGGTGCCGGTCGCTCATGAACAGGTAGCGCGGGTCAGGGGCGATCGAGAAGGGCTCGTGCTTCAGTCCGAAGAATTTGGCGTACATGCCCTAGAGAATACCTGCTGCGCGCAGGCCCCGGCACAGGCCGGAAAGCCGGGTTCAGGCGGCGCTGCGCAACAGGCCGTCGATGGTGTTGAGCAGCAGGTCTTCGGAGTACGGTTTGGTCAGGAAGGCATTCACCCCCGCATCGTTGGCCAACTGGCGGTGCTTGTCGGTGAAACGCGAGGTGATCATCACCACCGGGGTGGTTTTGGTGGCACTGCGGTTGCGCAGAGCGCTGGTCAGCTCCAGCCCATTCATGCGGGGCATTTCCAGGTCGACCAGCACGATGTCCGGCGCCCGCAACTGCACGGCGCCCAGCGCATCCACCCCATCGCGCGCGGTGACGACTTCGTAGCCGGAGTCCTGCATCAGTTGTTCCATGGTCCGGCGCACGCTCACCGAGTCGTCCACCACCAGGCACAGCGGCAGCTTGTGGCGCGAGGTCACCACCGCATCGTCCACCCCGGGCATCTGGCCGGCGGTGAAATCGCGCAGCAGGTCGGGCAGGTCGATGACCGTGGCCACCGAGCCATCGCCCAGCACCGTGGCACCGTCGATGCCCAGGGCGTGCGGCATCATGGGGTTGAAGGGTTTGACGACCACGGTGCGTGCGTCGCTCAACTCGGGCACGATGATGGCCAGGCGTTGGCGAAACTCGTCTCGCACGATCATGGCCACTTCCATCACGCCGGGCTGCTTGAGCGCCTCGTGCGGCAGGCCCATCAGTTTTTCCAGGCGGATGGCGTTGAGTTGCTCGCCTTGCAGGGCGTAGGTCAGGCCGTCTTGCGCATCAACGCCGACTTCTTCGCGGGCGGGCAGGATCTGCTCCACACCGCGCACCGAGATGCCCAGCAGGTGGTGTTCAGAGCGGCTGAGCATGACCTGGATGGTGCTCATGCGAACCGGGAAGTGCAGGTCGAAACGCGAGCCCTGGCCGGATTGCGAATCCATGTCCAGCGTGCCGCGCAGGTCCACCACGGCGCGCTGCACCACGTCCATGCCGATGCCTCGGCCAGACAGTTGCGTGGTCTGCTCGCGGGTCGAGAAACCGGGCAGCACGATCAGGCGCATGACCTGGGCTTCGGTCAAGGTGGCATCGGGGGCGATCAGGCCGCGGGACAAGGCGCGGTGGCGGATGGCGCCCAGGTCCAGGCCACAGCCGTCGTCCTCGCAGCGCACGGCCACGTTGTTGCCTTCGGTGCTGAAGCTCAAGGTGATGGTGCCGGTGGCGGGCTTGCCCAGGGTCTCGCGCACCTCGGGCGACTCGATGCCGTGGTCCACGGCATTGCGCAGCAAGTGCATCAGCGGGTCGATGATGCGGTCGAGCAACTGGGTGTCGACCATGGTGGCTTCGCCTTGGATGCGCAGGTCCACCGATCGGTTGAGCACGCGGGCGGCTTGACGCACAGTGCGTTGCAGGCGCGGCGAGATCGAGGCGACTTCAACCATGCGAGTGCGCTGGATGCTGCGCTGGATCTCCAGCTGCAGGCGCTCCTTCTCGGCCATCAGGTCGCGCAGGCTGGCCAGTTCGCGCTCGAAGGATCGCGAGAACTCGCGGCTGTCGGCGCCCGACTCCACGATGCGGCGCGACAGCATGTGCAGCTCGTTGTACTGGTCCATCTCGAGCGCGTCCAGCTCGCCGGTGTGGCCGCCCAGCATGGCCAGGCCGCGCACGTCCACCAGCTGCTCCAGCTC
>Ga0073915_10000112_pt1 | contig 11752 bp, 12 predicted proteins | sample GWRWT2_30Apr14_FD_71480 | JGI IMG/M metagenome (GOLD analysis project Ga0073915, IMG submission 71480) | Sand microcosm microbial communities from a hyporheic zone in Columbia River, Washington, USA - GW-RW T2_30-Apr-14 | ecosystem: Engineered > Artificial ecosystem > Sand microcosm >... | reverse complement strand
CACTTCGACCTGCGCCCCAAGGGCATCATCCTGATGCTGGATTTGCTGCGCCCGATCTACACCAAGACTGCGGCCTATGGTCACTTCGGCCGCGAAGAGCCTGAGTTCACCTGGGAACGCACTGACAAGGCGGCTTTGCTTCGCGCAGCAGCTGGTCTGTAACGCTGAGGCGCGACTCAGTCGACAGATGGCGTGAACGAGTCTGCGGCCGGCCGCGCGGGTGCCTTGTCGGCCTCGCGTGGCCGGTTCATGGGGACGAGCTGCTGCACCAGGCGGTGAATCAACTCGTCCACCCCCGCTCCTAGGGCGTCAAGGTGGCCATCCAGCGCCATGTGAGCGATGCCATGAGCGATGCTCCATGTCTTCATGGCATCGCTCGGCCCACCGCTGCGGCCGGGTGCGTCGCATTCCCCGAAGAAATTCAGGTTCGAGGGTATGTCCCCCAGGCTCTTGCGCATCCTCACACCGATGCGCCCGGTGAACATCAATCGGAACAGGGCGGGATTCTCGCGGGCAAACTGGATATAGAGCAGACAGCGACGCCGGTCCCTCCGGTCGGGTTCCGCCAGCTCCTCCAATGCGGCCGACGATGCGAGTTTCTCCATGGCCTGATGGCCGGCCTGCGCGATCGCGCCCATCATGGCATCCTTGGTTGGAAAGTGCCGGTAGACTGCGGCGGGAGACACGCCCACATCCCCGGCCAGGCCTCGCAGGCTGATCTTGCCGGGGTCGGCGTCGTCCTGCAGCGCGGCGATGCCGGCCTCGATTAGCGCCTGGTGGAGGTTGCCATGGTGATAGGACCCGCCAGGGGTTCCCGCACTCACGACATCCTCCGCCTGATGGTGGTGTTCACCACGGCGTATAGCTGAGCCATCGTAAACTGTCCGAAACGCTGGTGGAGCCGGTGGAATCGGTCTCGCTGGAACGTGACCTCCTGGGAGATGATTCGCCAGGCTTCGAGAATACACAGGCAGGTGTCCTCGTCCGGCGCGCACTTGCGGCCGACCCGGGTCTTGATGCCGCTTTGCATCTGCGCCTTTCGGACCGCAGTGCCGCTGGCCTTGAACAGTTCGGCCATCATCGACAGCGAAGCCTCAGCCTTGATGAAGTAATTGAATTGCGCCTCGTCGATGGACAGGTGCTGGTAGCGGTTCACATCGCAGTTCAACCGCGCCAGATCGATCCGGATCTCGATCGGTGTCGGCGGTCGCCGTGCTTGGGTGGCAGGCGTGTCGTGCGCCGTGACCGGCAGGATCCCCATCAGCGCATTGAGCGACGTGTCTTCGTCGATGCCAGCGCGGTGCTGGATGCCATGTTCGAACGATTGCCCGACGAGGTGGGACAGCAGCATCACCCGCAGCACGGGGTCATCCGCCCGGATTCGTTCGATTTCGCCGTGCGTGGTGGCATCGTCACAGATCACGTAGGTCAGGGAGTTCCGTGCCGGGCTCACCGGCGGCTGAGGCGATTCCTTGCCCGCGTTGCGCATGCTGATGGCAATGGTTGGCGCATGCATGGTGTTCACCAGCCGCGTCAGTTGCGACACCGATAATTCGCGGATCCGCGCGATGGGGCCGGACGTCGCACTGGCCGAGACCCGCTGCCCGCGGTCGTCACGGAGGCCGCTGAGATGCGAAAAAACCATCAGACGCAGGGCAGGATCCGTCACCGGGATGGCCTCGAAGCGACTCCCCACGACGGTGTGACTCACCGAGTTCATCATGTTCATTTCAATGCTCCCTCATTAATGTTTAATGATCAGAAGAAAAAACAAAAAAGTTTCTTTTCCGATCTTTTCTTGAGGTATAGATTCACATATGTTCTTGATTGAGTCAACAAATTTGACAAATAGGAACATATTTGTATCGCATGTCGTGGTGCGACAGCCTCAGGGTTGACGAGTTGCGCCTTGCTAAGATGCGTCATGCAAAAAGATGCGGCTCATACCATGAAAGAGGGTTCGGACGGGTCCACCCAGGAAGAGGTCTCGCGCCGTGTCGTCGGTTACCTCAGCGGCAAGGGCATCGCGGAGCGAAAGCACGCGGCCCTGGTCGCGGAGATCACGGGCCTGTCCGTCATCCATGCACGACGCAAGCTCAGCGGGACGCATTCCTGGGCGATGGATGAAGGCATGGCCATTGCCGCGCATTTCGGGGAGTCGCTCGAAGCCATCGTGGGCCACGTGTCCAAGCCCGCCAAGCCGAGCGGCACCCACGAGGCCTGCGAGGTCCAGATCGGATCGATCTGGTATGCCGGCTCAGTGTGCGTCGATGCAGGGATGGACCAAGCCCGCCCCAGCGATCTGGTCGCTTTGCGGGTCGGACAACGCTGGCGCGTCGCGCCATGGCGGCAACTGGAAACCCTGTTTCCGGGCCATTCGGCCCACGGCATCACCTCCTTGAATATCTTCTCTGCGGCACGCACGAATGTTCGCGTGGCCATCCTCGACGACGATGTGGTGGTCGCGTCGTCGGTGCGAGACGCGCTGGCGGCCGAAGGGTTCTCGGCGCAAGCCTTCTTCGAAAGCGAGCAGGTTCAGTCGGCGATCGATGCCTTCGACGTCTTCATCGTCGATTTCTTCCTGACCGGCCAGCAGACCGCCACCGGCCTGATACGGGCCATCCGCGCGGCCAAGCCAGACACCCTGATCCTTGTGCTCACCGGCCGGGCCCGTGAAGGCTTTGATGACGAAATCGCGCAGCAGATTCGTCTGTACAACGTGCAGGTCCATGAAAAACCGGCGCAGATGCGGTATCTGATCTCGGCAATCGAGGGCTGGCTGGATCGGCGGTGGTAGCACCTGCTCGGTCAGCGCCGGGCGGGGCGCTCAGCATCAGGCTGATGGGCGGCCTGCACCTGGCCGGATCGCTGGGGGTGCTGAGCATGTGGATCCTGGGACACCGCTGGCAGTCCCTGTCCGCCTTCGACAGCATCGGCCTGGCGGTTTTGGGTGGGGCGCTGGCGCTGACCGGCACGGCCATCCTGGCTGCCGGCCGCCTGCTGAGGCTCGCCAGGGTCTGTACGCTGGTGCTTCTGTTCACCTACTGTCAGCTGTCGCTCCTGTTCGCCCTGCATGGTCACCAGGGTGCCGTCGATGGCGCGGCGCTTGCGCGTCTGAGCCATGTGCTCGCATTGGTGCACCTGGTTTCCTTGACCCTGTTCGTGCGCCGCGCTCTGCTGGTGCCGTGCCTTCATGCCGTCGCAACCGCTGTACAGGGGATCGCGGGCTGGCTGCTGCTGCCCCGCCTGAGCGGCGAGGTGGGATCCTCGCTCGCGAGCATGGTGCTGGCCCAGCCCGTCTATCTCGGGGCACTCGCCTGGATCCACATCCAGCGGCAACACGCGATGGCCGCGCAGCAGTCCGCTGCGGACGAGAAACTGACCTTCGTGGGCATGATCTCGCACGAACTTCGCTCGCCGCTGCAGACCATCGTGTCTTCCATCGAAGCGCTGGAACGCCGGTTTGGCCTGCTGAAACTGCCGAAGCCCGACTATAAGAATCTCGCCCGGATACGCTTCTCAGCCGTTCAGTTGGAGTCCTACCTCAAGGACTTGATTGTCGTCATCAAACTGGAAACCGGTCTGGCCGAGCCCAGGAGCGAACCCGTCAACCTGCAGGACCTCGTTCAGGACATGGTTGTCAGCTATGAAGCGGCCGCAGCGGATGCCGGCAATTCACTGGCATTCCACGTGGAGCCTTCCTGCGAAACGATCAGGGGAGACCGGGTTCGCATTCACCAGATCCTCAACAATCTGCTGAGCAATGCCGTCAAGTACACGCGCAACGGCGACGTGCAGGTGGTGGTGGATCAGCCCGCGTCGGATGCCTCGCGCGTGCGGCTGCGGGTGATCGACAGCGGCGTGGGCATCAGCCCGCAGCACATGTCGCAGATCTGGATGCCATTTGTCAGGCTCACGGGGCGAGCCCAGCGTCAGCGACCCGTCAAGGGGGATGGTCTGGGTCTTGCCGTGGTGCAGCTGCTGGTGCAGAGGCTGGGGGGCAGCGTCGATGTCAGCAGTTCCGAGGGCGAAGGCACGACGGTCACGGTCTATGTGCCGTCAGCGTCCGACGGTGGCGCTGACGGCATCAGTTCGTAGATTGCCCGTGCTAGCTGATGCGTGCTGAAGGGTTTGACTAGGTGGGCGTTCATCCCCATGGCCAGGCAGTGCTTGCGCTCGGTGTCCATGGCCAGCGCCGTCAGCGCGATGATCGGAATGGCCGGCCAGCCCTGTCTGGCCTCTTCAGCCCGGATACTCCTGGTGGCCTCGAAACCGTCGAGTTGCGGCATCTGGCAGTCCATCAGGACGATGTCCGGCCGCGGCTCGGTCAGGACGGCAGCGCAGGCCTGGACACCATCCACCGCATGGATGGCGCTGGCGCCCAAGGCTTCGAGTTGCTCGACCAACAACTCGGCATTGACCTGATGGTCCTCGGCCAAGACGATCCGCAAGCCTCGAAGGCTGGCCTCGTACGCAGCTTGGCTCACCGGTGCGGGCTCGCGCCAATGTGCCGCTGCGGCACGTGGCAATTCGACGATAAGTCGGCAGTGCATGTCGCCATCACGGCCCTTGGCCCAGGCCAGTGAGCCGCCCATGACCAGGGCCTCACTCCCCGACCCAGGGCCCGGACGGGCTGCCTGGAACGCCAGCGCGGCGAGCTCGGCCATCCGGCCCGGCCGCAAGAGGCCGAGGTCGAAGCGCACCCGGTCGTGATCGGGTGCCGGATAGCGTGCGACGCTCAGGAACAGACCGAGTTCATCGCCACGGCCGCCCTCGACCAGCTGGGCCAGCAGCCTCGTGATCACGTTGCGCAACCGGTCGGCGTCGCCCCATACCTGCGCGCCAGCGCCCAGGCCGTTGCTCGCGGACAAGGTCAGCCCGCGGGGCAAGGCGACCGCCACGGCCTCGAGCAGGCCGTCCAGGTCGAAATCCAGCGGCTTCAGCGGGGGGGCGCCGGAGCCGATCGGCGAGGCATCGTGCAGCTCCTCGTCGGGCGTGACGGGCGGGGCGCGGTGCTGCGGGCCGCGAATCCTCGGTGCTACCCAGCGGGTCAGCGCGCACCATCGGTGGCGCACGGCTGCAGCGGTGGCCTTGACGCGATATGACTGCACCAGCGTTCCTGATCGCCAGGCCCTAGGCCACCGATGTTGGTTGGCCGCTCGACCTGATCCCGGCCAGCTCTGGCCAGGCGTCCACCAGACCCAGCAGATGCACCGCTCCGTAGCCCATGCAGATGATGGAGCTCCCTATCACGAAGGGCGTGATCATGTGCCTAGCCAAAAGGAGCGCAGGGAAAAGTGCCAGGCCACGGATCGCGTAAATGGCGGTGATCGCAATCAGCACTTCCTTGCGCCAGGGCAGGGCCGGCAAGATCCCGGCGCCGGACAAGGCATAGACGGCCCAGAGCGCCAGCACGGCCGCAATGCCCAGCGTGATGGCATGCGGCCACCATTTACCCGATTCCGCCGCGCGGGTGAAACGTTCGCCGGCCCCGAAGAATCGATACCAGGGTGCGCCGCCGACAATGATGACCACATGAAGCAATGATGCCACTGCATTCAGGCCTGCAGCGACGATAAGCAAGACATGAGTGCTTTCCGGCATGCGGCCGCCCTTTTTTATGTTTGTATCCAACCATAACATGCAATGGTCGAAGATGGCGGCGTCATACTGTTGGTAACCCCTTCTTGCGGGCCTGCGGAAAGCTCCCGCATCACGATCAATTAATGTAACTGGAGGAATCATGCGCGGACGCATTCGACGGGCGATCTGGCAGTTGCAAGGCCGTCCCTTCCGGAACGCACGGTATGAATCGCAATACCGGGCGGCCTACAAATGGGCGGGGGTGAGGACCGGGTATTTGTTCGCCTGGCTGGGGGCCATGTCGCTCGGGCTATTTTCCATGGTGGAGATTTTGGTTCACGACGGACCGGCCGATGACGTCGTGCCGATTATGCGCGGCGGTCTTGGCATCATTTTTGTCGGCATTGGCTGGCACGCCAAGGTAAAAACGCATCTGTACAGAAGGTATTTTGAATATATCGTCTTTGCATTGCTGGCTATCTATGCGTCGTCAATATTGTTCGTCGAATACCGGGCGCAACTCATCGGGCACTCGGAGTTCTTTTACCTGTCCGTCACCTCAATGTGCATCCTGCTGACCATCGCCAGCTACTGCTTCATGAGGTTGTCATTTCCGTTCGCCATTGCATCGGCCGCTTTCATCGGGCTGGCCACTTTTGCCACGGTGTACCTCTCGAAGGTCTACGAGGTGCTGGTGGCCGGCAGGATGCTGACCTACATCGGCTTGTCGCATGTCGTCGGACTCACGATCAGGCAGCTTTTCGACATGAGGGAGCGGCGCATCTTCCTGCAGACCAAACGCCTGAAGAATGTGGCGGCGCTCAGGCAGCGTCTGATCGAGGCGCAAGCCGAGGCCAGCCATGCTAAAACCAAGTTCCTGGCGGTGCTCAGCCATGAAATTAGAACCCCGATGAACACAATCGTGCGGATGATGGACGTGATACAGGCCGACATCAAGGATCACCTGACCGACAAGCGGGTAGCAACTTTCAAGCTGGTGGCGCAATCTTGTGACCGCCTGTTGTCCACCTTCGACGAAATGCTTGAGTTTGCCCAACTGGGCAGCGGTAGATCCTCGGGGCCTTCGGCCAAAGTACCGTTCAGGCTGGGCGATGTTCTCCATGAGTGCGGCCACATGGTCCAGCATCAGGCCCTCGAGAAAGGTATCGCGCTGACAGTCCATGCCAACGGTCTGCCGGACATCATGCTGCTGGGCGACCCGCAGAAACTGGCCCGCGTGGTGCTCAACCTCAGTGCCAACGCCATCAAATTCACGCGCCACGGCCGGGTCGATATCCACGCTGCCATCGTGGCAGAGCGCTTGGCCGACGTCGATGTGGAGATCGTGGTGTCTGATTCAGGCATCGGTATTCCGCCGTCGCAACTCGACAAGATCTTCGAGCCTTTCTACCAGGTCGATTCTGCTTATGCCAGGCAATATGAAGGCAGCGGCCTGGGCCTGGCCATTTGCCGGCAGATCATGACGAGCCTGTCAGGTCAGGTCGAGGCCGCCAGCGAGGTGGGTGTCGGCTCTCGGTTCACGGTCCGGCTGCCGCTTCGGCAGGCCGGCGCCTGACGGATCGAGCGATGAACCGGTTCGTTGGCCTCAAGCCACCATGAATGCGGCCACGAAACACCCCAAGGCGAGGCAGAATCCGATGAGGGGCACGATGAACCAGTAGGCCTTGGCCAGAACCGCATACAGGAGCAAGGCCCCGATACCGAGTCCCGCCAGAAAACGCGATTCGAACAGCAACGTCGGCGCCTTGAGCGCCAGGTAGCCGTAGACGAGGCCCAGGCAGATGGGCCCCATGCTGTGACTCACATGGAAGCCGGTCATTCCTCGCCACAAGGTGGTCTGCGTGGTGATGACCGGATGGTCTGTCGTCAGCGCCTCCATCAGCTCGGCCCGACGCGGACGAAAGGCCGATGAGAAATAGGTCAGCAGCACATGACCCAGCCCCAGCAGAATCAGGAGCCCGGCGCCCATGAAGACAAGGGCCGTGGCTTGCGCGTGGCTTCCTATCGGGCTCAAAACTGGTAGTTCCGATTGGCGGGGTCGAAATCGGCACCGGTCAACGGGGTGGCTTTCACCTTGTCCAGGTAAATGCGTTCAAACAGTTCCCCGTCTGCACCCCAGGCCTCGAATTGCCGCACCAGGGGTTGGGCGACGTCCAGCGCCACCCGCAGACGTCCGCTGTAAAGGCCCTGTTTGGCCGAAGTGGCGGCCAGCGTGATTGCCACGCAGCGCTGCCCGCCCGGCGACATAACCTCGACTTTCTCGATCGGTCTGGTCCCTGCGCTCTGCAGTGCCTTCAGTCGCTGGTCCAGGGACTGAACGAAGAACTGGTAGCTGAGCTGATCGCGGACATTGTGGTTGGTATTGGCCTTGACCAGCAGACCGTCCAGCCCCATCCACAGCGAGGTCACATTCAGGAAGCCGCCCAGATGCCCGTAGACCTCTTCCCGGCGACGGGTTTCGTCATAAATCATCTCCTGCCCTGCATTGGGTCCGCCTTTCAACCAGTTCACGTACACCCTGCGAGGCTCGTGGGTGTACTTCAGGTGATTGATGAACGGGCGCTCATTGAGGTCGCCCGAGAGGCGTTCCTGCCGCTTGAGCCAGAGTTCGTAACTGGAGAGAGGGCCCTGGGAAGTATTCCAGTACTTCGACAGGACCGCAGGGGATAGCTGCGAAAACAAGGCGACCAGCGCGTCGTCGTTCAGGGCGGCCAGCGAGCCCGAGTTGACGCGCTGCACGAGCGCTGCGGATTCCTGTTCGACATTGCCTTCCGGTGCCGGAACGGCTTCAGCCGCCGTCACGGCCGATTGCGCCAGCCAGCTTACGGATAACAGTAGCAATAGTCGCCGCAGGCGAAAAGAATTAGTGGACATGGTGGCTCCTGATATTTATAGAAGCAGTTTACTGCAGCCCGCTCCAAGGCTTTCATGGAAACCCCCAATTGTTAGTTTGCCAACCGGTCGATTCCCCACCGATTTGCCCGCGAAAATGTGCCCATGTCATTGAATCGAATGCCCATTTCCCTCATCACGGCGTGAGCTTGGGGCGCCGTTAATTGGCGTATATAAAAAGTTTCTCGGACCACAAAATGATGAATCGCATGGGTGCTGCCGAAATTGAAGCAGAAAAATTGGAAAGGAAACAACCACCATTTGTTGAGCACTTGGCACTGTTGCATGACATTGCCGGGTTCGATGTCTCCGAAATAGTGCATGTTGCTGGTGATGAAATTGAGGCAGAACATGCGCAGAGTATTGGGCAGCAGCCAGGTGATCATGAGCAAATCCACCACTTCAATGCCCTGCAGAACCCAGTCGTCCCACATGGGGGTACCGCCGCGCAAACCTGTCATCCAGTTTGCCAGATGATAGAAAGCCCAGGCCGACAGCAGCAAATGGTAGAGGTTGGTCAGCGGAAAGAAGCTCGAAAGGTGCTGCCTGGTCAATGCGCGGTGGCCGGCCTCGCCATGTGTGGCTTGCGATTTGAGGAAATCGAGCGTCAGGCGGAACATGTAAATTGGGCGAAGCATCATGGACAGCAGCAGGTCGGCCGTGACGACGAGGCGCCTCACGCCCCAGGGCATCCCGTTCGTCAATACCTGCTCCTCGAAATCGGTGGCCAGGCCCGAATGCCGATGGTGGTGCATGTGCAGGCGGCGCCGGTACCACGGACTGACCGTATTCGGCCGACACAGCCATGCGCCGGCCAGCATCAGGTGATAGGGCACTTTTTGATGCCGGAAATACAGAAGGTGGATCAGATCGTGTTCGATCTCCTGGGTCAACCCCGCGAAGAAAGCGGACAGGGGAATGCACACATACCAGGGGATGATGTGCTGGTAATACAGCCATCCCGACAGGATCATGCCGGCCATGCAGGCGATCAGAATGCTGGCGCCGATGGCGTCCTGATGGCGGAGAACGGGATGGCGTTCACGCAATCGCGTGGCGGCAGTCGTCACCACTTGCCGGATGTGGCGGGTCTTGTCTGCGTGGGTTCGGTGATCGGCGGCGGAAATGGTCATGACAGCAGTCCTTCCATGGGTGGGGTTGAACGGGTGGGTGGGGTCATCAGAAGTACCTGTCCACCAGGAATCTGGCCGACATGAGGGCGCCGATGTAGCCCGCCCCGGGAAAGGTCCAGGCGCCCACCTGATACAGGCCCTTGATCGGATAGCGCTGGTCGAACCTGTTCCAGAAACCGGCCTGATCGAGCGATTGTTCGAAGCCGTAGAAGCATCCGGCGGGGTTGGAGGTGAATCGCGTCATGGTCCGGGGGGTGCCTGTCTCGCAGACCTCGATCCGACCTTTCAGGCCGGGGATCACCTGTTCGGCCCGCTGGATCATCGATTCGGTCACTTCCTGCTTGCGATGCTCGTATTCCTCCCGTGACAGATCGCACCAGTACTTGCCGCCGCACAGGGACGACAGCCCCAGGGTTGCCTTGCCAGCGGGGGCAAGCGTCGGGTCGATGTTGGAGTAGAAGTTGATGGAAAAGGCGGTGCGCCCGCTCTCCAGATCGTTGTCCTTCATCGATTCATACTGGGCTCTCAGAGGCTGTTCGTTGCCCACGAATATCACGGACTCCTCTTTGCCGATGCCCAGCTGCTGCACGGTGCAGTCCAGGCCGAGGTAGACCTGGAAACCGGAAATCGACATGGTCTGCTTGTTCAGTGCGGCCATGAACTTGGGCTTGAAGTGCTGCTCTCCGGCCATCTGCGTGACCAGGTAGGGGTTCACATTGGAAATGACGCGATCAGCAAAGACCTCTCCGATTTTTTTCCCCTCGACACCGACCACCCTGCCGCGCTCCACCAGCAGCTTCCTCACCTGTGTGCCCAATCTGACCTCCCCGCCATGGGCCCGGATCACATCGACCAGACTGTCCGACAAGGCCTGCGAACCCCCTTCAATTGCATAACCACCGTGTTGCAGGTAGTCGAACATGGGATAGCCCGAATAGAGGAACGACAGCTTGTCAGGAGGGACGCCATAGTAGGTCCATTGAACACACAGCAGGTCCTTCAATCCTTGGTCGGTCACGAAGCGAGAAAGGAACTGGTCCAGCGTGTCGTGCTCGTACTTGAAGATCTTCCGGTAGACGAGCGGCAGCCCCATAATGCGCAGGACCACCGGCACCGAGGTCGTGAACAACTTGCCGATCTGGTCGTAGGTGTGGCCGAGCTCGGCAAACAGCCGCCTCAGGTTTTCCTTCTCGTGCGGATACAGCTGGCCCAGCATGTCGATGTACTTGTCGACATCGCGCTCCTCCACCGCGATGTCCACGCCCGGCTTGACGAAGCGGTAGACGCGCGGGTGGGCGATGAAGCGCACTTTGTCGGCCACGCCGCATGATTTCAGAACTTCATAGCTGTAACTGCCTTCCCTCATGCCGTTGAAGGAGTGCAGTGATGCGTCGAAGGTGAATCCCTTGCGTTCGAAGTTGGTGGCGTAGCCGCCCGCCAGCACATGGCGCTCCAGCACCAGGACGCGCTTGCCCTTGAGCGCCAGCAGGCTGGCCGTGGCCAGGCCGCCCAAACCCGAACCCACCACGATGACGTCGTAGGCGCTCTTTGTTCTGTGTCGGGTCATGCCTTGAACTCCAGTCCGGCGCGGTTTTGTTGCGGACCGGTCGATCGCAACTGGAGATGGACACGCTTGCCACGCATGTCTTCCCAGGTCTTGGCATCGGCGCCGGCTTGCTTCTTCTCGAAGATGACGGGCCACAGGGCAGACATCGCCGCGTTGATTTTTACGAACTCGCCGAACTCGGATGGCAGGTTCTCGGGGGCGTAGATCGCCCCGATGGGGCAAGCGGGTCGGCACAGGTCGCAGTCGATGCATTGATCCGGGTTGATGACCACGAAATTGGGCCCCTCGTGGAAAGCTTCCACGGGGCACACCTCGACGCAGTCGGTGTACTTGCAGTTGATGCACTGCTCGGTGACGATGTAGCTCATGTGGTCCTCCTGAAACTCATTGGCATCACATCGACAGGCCGCCGTCGATGACGAAGGTCTGGCCGGTGATGTAGGCGGCGTCGGGCGACAGGAGGAATCCAACCATGGCTGCGATTTCCTCGACCCGGCCCCATCGGCCGAGCGGAATGAGCTTGCGGATGATGTCGCGCTTCATGGCGGGCATAGCC
>Ga0073915_10000105_pt1 | contig 11959 bp, 8 predicted proteins | sample GWRWT2_30Apr14_FD_71480 | JGI IMG/M metagenome (GOLD analysis project Ga0073915, IMG submission 71480) | Sand microcosm microbial communities from a hyporheic zone in Columbia River, Washington, USA - GW-RW T2_30-Apr-14 | ecosystem: Engineered > Artificial ecosystem > Sand microcosm >... | reverse complement strand
TAGCAAGGTGAACAACAGTTCATGATGTTACACTACCCCTTCAACTAAAAGCCTCGGGCATGTTGCCCAGGCGATGCAACGAGACCATCGTACACCGCCTGTGACAACCCCAGAATCAGGACGCCTCGCATCTTTGCGTGATGCATTGTTCATAACAGCTGCCACTTATGTGACAACGGTGATGGGCTTGGTTGTCAGCACAATCATTGCCCGCAGCCTGGGACCTGAAGACTACGGAAGGTACTCCTACCTCATCTGGATGTCAGGTTTGCTTGTGGTATTTTGCAATCACGGCTTGGGCATTTCCGGCATTCGTTTCGTCTCTGAATATCTCGGACGCGGGCAGCAGCAAATCGCCCGACAAATACACGGCTGGCTTAATAAATGGCAGCAGATCAGCACTTTGGTGATATTGCTGGCATTCACGATCGCATCATGGTGGCTCCCAATGGCAGGATGGGAATACCAGCGAGCTTTGCTGCTGTCCATTTTGATCATTGGCGTGGCATCCAAGGCCGCATATCTGTTTGATGTCTCTATCGCCAAAGGCTACAAGAAGTTTTCCGTCGAGGCCCTGACCAACACGGTCATGAGTTTGGTTTATGCTGCGGGCGTTGGCCTGCTTGCGCTGGGCAAGGCAGACTTGAACGACTACGCCATTTTCTTTGGCGTGGTCAGCTTCCTGCATATATGCATGGTGTGGTGGTTGATGCGAAAAAACAGCATCAAACCCGATTACACACCATGCCCCCCCGACCTGATCCAGCACATCAAACCCCACATTGCCTGGACCGTTGTTTTGGTGGCCGTCGCCACCCTCAGCAACAAAACCATCGAGACATTTTTACTAGGCACCCAGGTCGGCGCCAAAGAGGTGGGCTACTTCACCATCGCGACCACCTTGACCCGAGGCGGCATCGACCTTCTGTCCTCATCGCTGACAGCCATGCTGATGCCCATCATGGCGCACGCCTACGGCGCCGGCGGCAGCGAAAAGGTCAACACTATTCTGAGCGATTCGATAAGATATTTTTTGTTCTTTGGCCTGATCATCGGCGGGGCCGGGTTGATTTGGTCAGAGCCTGGCATTGCCATTCTTTACGGTAGCCAATACCAAGCCGTGACCCCTGTTTTGCAGGTCATGGTCGTTGTGGGCGGATTGACGTTACCAGAAGGTGCATTTGGCGCACTGATGTCCACCACCGACAATCAAAAATTGCGGGCTGGTATTGCAACTTTTTCGGTATTGATCAGCGCCATCGCAGCTTTTGTACTGGTCCCTAAATTCGGACTGACGGGCGCACTGTTATCTCACGCCAGCACCAGGGTAGTTATCTTTTTGATCACCGCCATCTGGATCCGGAAATCGTTGAACGTCACCTTCCCCATCAGTCACATCGTGCGCTTGTGCTTGGCTGCGTTGATCGCAGGCGCGGCCTCCTGGCTCCTCATGCCCAGCCACCCTGCGGCGCTGACACAAATCGGCATAGGATTTGCCTATATATTCATCTTACTGGGTGGCACCATTCTTCTTAAAGCCTGGAAAGCGAAGGATGCTGATATGGCACTCATACTTGCCGCCAAAAAACCTCGGCTATTCGGTGCCATCATGCCTTGGCTCACACGCTGGGCCGGATCACTGAACTGACCGAACCACCTTATTTAGGGGGGGCAGGCCCTCCGCATGCGATGGTGTGATAAAACCAACTTGACGCGCCTGTGTGACACATATCCCCCTAAGCCGAGGATCGTGATGCAATCGCCGCGTTTCCGAATGTAAATTGGCTCTATGCTTGCGTCATAGCAGACTTCTCCGGGGTAACGACAATGGTCTTTCGTCACAATGCAATTTCTTCTTTTTGTCGCATCGCGTTGATGAGTGTCCTTGTTTTGGCGGGGACGGCATGCACATCATTCAAGAGCTATCCGCCAGCGCCCGCTGTGGCCAGCAAATCCGATCACTTCTACAAGATTGGCGCACTTGACACACTCAACATCGTGGTGTGGCGCAATCCCGACCTGTCCTCCTCGGTCACGGTGCGTCCAGATGGTCGCATCTCGCTACCTCTGGTCGAAAACCTAGAGGCTGCCGGCCGCAATCCCGCCGATTTGTCGCGCGACATCGAAAAGGCACTGGCCAAGTTCATCCGCGAGCCGGTTGTCACGGTCATCGTGAGCAATTTCCAAGGCGTATCGACCGAACAGATTCGCATCGTTGGCGAAGCCACTCGCCCCCAGGCAGTGCCCTTCCGGCAAAACATGACTGTGCTTGACGTCATGATCCAAGCTGGCGGACTGACCGATTTTGCCGATGGCAATGGTGCCGTCCTGGTGCGCGGATCAGAACAGGGTAAACAGTACAGTCTGCGACTCAAGGATTTGATCAAACGTGGCGATATTTCCGCCAACGTGGAAATCAAACCCGGTGACATCATCATCGTCCCGCAAAGCTGGTTCTGAGCAGACTTGTGCTACTTGACATCTGACCTGGCGTCAAACCCCTTTTGGCATGGATGACCTTCTTCGACAAGTCGCCGGGATATTGAATGCGATGTGGCAGCGGCGCTGGCTCGGCGCCGCCATGGCGTGGCTGATCGCGATCGCAGGGATGTTGGCCGTGGTGATCATCCGCGACCACTACGAAGCGTCTGCCCGCATTTACGTTGACACGGAAACCGTGCTCAAACCCTTGATGACAGGCCTGGCGTTTCAGCCCGACGTGGATCAGCAGGTGCGCATGCTGGCCCGCACACTCATCAGCCGCCCCAATATTGAGCGTCTGATGACCTCGCCTCGAATTGGGTTGGACAAACTGAATGAACGCGATCAAGAAAAAGTGATCGATCGCTTGATGAAAGACATCAAGGTCAACCCCAGCGGCAACAACAACCTGTACGAGATCATCTACCGGGATATCAATCCGCAACGTGCCCAACGCATCGTGGAAGAGTTGGTCTCCCTGTTCATGACCGCAGGCGTTGGCGACAAGCAGCGGGACTCAGAGCAAGCGCGTCAGTTCCTGGACGAGCAAATTCGCTCGTACGAAAGCAAACTCAGCGAGTCTGAAAACAAGCTCAAGGATTTCAAACTGCGTAATTTTGGTTTAACCGGCACGTCCAACCAAGACTACTTCGCTCGCATGTCCAACCTGTCCGACGAGACCGGTAGGCTGCGCGTGGAACTGAGTGCCGCCGAACAAGCCCGAGACGCACTGCGTCGAGAACTGTCCACCGAGGAGCCCTCCATCCCGCCAGAGCTATTGGGCAATGGAGGCTCCTCCACCGCACCCAGCACGGACCTCGAAGTGCGCCTGGATGTTCAGAAGCGCCAATTGGATGAGCTGATGCGTCGCTACACGGACGAGCACCCCGACGTGGTGAGCGCCAAGCGAACCATTGCCCAACTTGAACAACAGCGCAAAGCGGAACTGGATGCCAAGCTGCGCGCGCAAGGTGGGACCCGATTGCGCGCCGCCCCCACCAGCCCGGTATTCCAGCGCATCCGCGTCGCGTTGGCAGAAGCCGAGGCCAAAGCGGCCTCCTTGCGCGGCCAGCTTGCAGAGCAAAACGCCCAGTTGGCGCGCACCCGCGCACTTGCCGGACAAATGCCCCAAGTCGAAGCCGAGTTGGCTCAGTTGAACCGTGACTACGAGGTAGTCCGCAAGAATTATGAGCAGTTGGTCGGACGCCGTGAGTCGGCCTCCCTGGGAGAGAAAATCGATCAAACCACCAAAGTGGCAGATTTCCGCGTGGTCGAACCCCCTCGGGTCAAGCCCAGCCCGGTTAAACCGAGTCGCTTGGTCATCGCATTGTTGGCTGTGGTCGCCGCTCTGGCCGCTGGCGCAGCGACAGCTTTTGGTTTGACTCAGCTTTTCCCAACGGTGCAAGACAGTCGCCAGCTCAAAGAAATTTCAGGACGCCCCGTGCTTGGCAGTGTCTCGCTGGTCATCAGTCCAACGATCAGCGAAGCCATGCAGCGGAGTAATCGCTTGTTCAGCTTGAACGCCGGGATATTCTTTGTCTTGAATGCGGCATGGCTGGTGGTCGTGGCTCGCCAACTTCCGTGATAAGACCATGAACACCATCGAACAAGCAGCCAAACGACTGGAAGAGTTGCGCCGCGCTGGAGTGGATGTCGGCCAGGCTTCGCCTCAAGTTCAGGCGCCGCCGCCGGCCATGGCGGAAACCACGTTCGAACAGGCTACACCGGCCCCGGTGGCCACGGCATCACCCAGCCCTGTCGCCCACAAGGCCGCCGTGACAGCGTCTGGCGATGAGCGCAGGTCGCGCATGATCGAGCTGGATTTGATGAAAATGGCACGCTGCGGCCTGCTGGTGCCGGGTCATCCACGCTCGCAACTGGAAGAAGAGTTCCGCATCATCAAGAGGCCACTGCTGGAGAACGTGCGGGGCCAGACGGCGTCGCGCCCCAAGCGGGCGAACATCATCATGGTGACCAGCGCCTTGCCAGGTGAAGGCAAAACGCAAACAGCGATCAATCTGGCCGTCAGCATTGCCATGGAACTTGACCACACCGTGCTGCTGGTAGAGGCGGACGTGGTACGCCCATCCGCCTTGGAACGCATGGGGGTTTCCGCCTCCAAGGGTTTGCTGGACATGCTGATACACCCCGAAACCGATCTGTCCGAGGTTCTGCTCAAGACCAACATCCCCAAGCTGACGCTGCTGCCCGCAGGCACCTCAAGCTCAAGGTCCACCGAGTTGCTGGCCAGTGCAGCGATGGACAGATTGCTGGAAGAACTGGCCACCACTTACCCGGACCGGGTCATCATTTTTGACACGCCACCACTGTTGCCCAGCACCGAGTCCCGCGTGCTGGCCACCTCCATGGGCCAAGTGCTGATGGTGGTTGAAGCGGGCAAGACCGCGCTCAACACCGTCAAACAAGCCTTCGCCACCGTGGAAGAATGCCCAGTGGTCATGTCCATGCTGAACAAGTACACCGGCCCGAAGGGCAACCGAGCATATGGCTACTATGCGCCGTGAGCCTTGCTCCATCCTGGCCCTGATGCTGTGCGCATGGTTGCCTCATGCCCAAGGCCAGAAGCTGGACCTCAAACCCGGCATCAATGTCACGGCCACTGCGACCACCAATGCGCAGGCCGCAGGTGATGGGTCCAGAAAGGACCTGGTGATCAGCACTTCGCCTGAGTTGAGTGGCTCCTACGAAGGCGCCCGCTCTCGCGTCGATGGCCGGCTTCGGGTTAGCAACGTTCACTATGTACGCGACAGCCAGCCTGATCAGACCCTGCCTGATGGCGAGCTGGCACTCAAATCCGTGCTCGTGGACCAATGGGGCGGCCTCAATGCCTCGGTCCAAGCCAGCCAGACACCAGCCACGGTGCTCACCCGCCAAAGCACCGTACCAGGCGCCACCGATGGCTACACCACGACCCTCGCGCGGTTCATCCCGTACATTCGTCATTCGTTTGACGCCGACATCCAGCTCGATGCCCAGTTGGAGCGATCCTTCGTTCAATCCAGCAGAAACACGTCGAGTGTCGGCTCGCCAAGAGAAGATCTTCAATTCACGCGGCATGCGGTTCGGCTCGAGCGGCGGCCAGTGCCGGTGGGTACGTCGCTTGAATGGACAGGCCTGCGAGCTTCAGCCTTGCAGGAAAACACCGTGCGAGCTGGCGCCAGCTACGCTCTGACAGAGAGCTTGTACCCCGGGCTGATCTTGGGTCGCGACTCCATCCACGCTCCTCGGCCAGGTCAACCCGGCACGCAAGACCAGCAAAGCGGCACCATTCGCGGAATCACGCTGGCCTGGAGGCCCAATGAACGCGCCACCCTGGAGTCCCGATTGGAGCGCCGGGTCTTCGGCACGGGTTGGAAGGTCGACTGGAACCACCGCACGCCGTTCTTCGCCTGGAACATTTTTTCAGAGCGCGAGGCCAGCACCTATGCATCCTCCCTGGGCAGCCCCGGTAATCAAACCTTGAGGGGATTGCTGGACCGAATGCTCACTACCAACAATCCGGACGAGCGAAGCCGTTCGGAACTGGTCGACAAGACCATCGCGCAGCGTGGACTGAATGACCAGATGCCCCCCCTGCTGGACCCTTACTCCCTGACCCCCACGCTGCGTCAGACGCTTCAAGGCCGACTGGTGATGATGGGTCAGCGAAATACCGTCAGCTTGGCGGCAGGCATGAACAAGACCGAATCACTGGCCCTGAACGACTTACCCCCGATCGGTGATCAAAGCCTGGAACGTTACGTTGACGCCAACTTCAACCGCCGGCTGACTCCGATCACGTCCTTGAATGCAGGCGTTCGCTGGAGGCGCTCCACCCTGACCTCCAACGTCACGCCCAACAGCACCGGCCGTCTGCGCAGCCTCACCTGGAGCGGCGACATCAGCACGCGACTGTCTCCTCAAGCCACAGCGACATTTGGTTTGCGCCACCAAACCAGCAGCGGCACTCAGTTGAACATCAACACCAACGACGAATCAGCCATGTACGTCGGCGTGGGTTACCGCTATTAAAGCCAACCCATGTACGAGAAACACTTCGGCTTCACCGGTGCACCGTTCCTGCTCAACCCGGACCCCAGCTTTTTCTTTGACAGCAAAGGTCACAGCAGCGCGCTGTCTTATCTGAAATTCGGCCTGTACCAGGCCGAAGGTTTCATCGTCATCACGGGCGACATCGGGGCCGGCAAAACCACCCTGGTGCGCACGCTGCTCAACGACATCGACACCGAAAAGGTCGTGGCGGCCCAGTTGGTGAGCACTCAATTGGAAGCCGGTGATCTGCTGAGAGCATCGATCACCGCCTTTGGCATCCCCAGCAAAGGCAACAGCAAAGCCGATCTGATCTCCACACTTGAGGCCTATCTGACTCTGCTGGCGACGCAGCAGAAGCGGGCCGTGCTGATTGTGGACGAAGCGCAGAACCTCAGCCGTGATGCGATTGAAGAACTGCGCATGCTGTCGAACTTCCAGTTTGGCAACCAGGCTCTGCTGCAAAGCTTTCTGATCGGACAGCCTGAGTTGCGCACGATGCTGCTGTCGCGTTCACTGGAGCAACTGCGGCAACGGGTGATCGCGTCCTACCACCTTGGTCCCATGGACCGGGACGAGACGCGCCGCTACATTGAGCATCGTTTGCACAAAGTCGGCTGGACCGACAACCCGCACATCAGCGCCGAAGCCTTTGACGAGTTCTATGAATGGACCTCGGGCATTCCCCGGCGCATCAATTTGCTGTGCAACCGGGTGCTGCTGGCGGCATTCCTGGCAGACGAGCACGAAATCTCGGCCGCCAATGTGTCGCGAATCGCCCAGGAAATACGCTCAGAAATTGGTGAGCCTGTGCTCAGCAACACCGGCGTGTCCGCCTCGGCCAACACCAGCCTGGCGTTGAAGGAATCCGTCATTCCAACGCTGACCCAGGGGCTGGACGGACCGGTTCCAAGCCAAAGCTGGGTAGCGCCGTCCATCAACCCTGATGCCAAACCGAACACCCCATTTCTGCTGTGCCTGACGGGCTCGCGCACAGGTTGCCTGCGTGCATCACCTTTGCTCAAGGCATTGAGTTGCCGCGCTGACTTGCCGCCCGCAAGGCTCTTGCACATTGACACGCCAGGTCACTTCGAGTTGACCCAGGACTGGTCGGAACACCTGGGATTGCGCAACCCGGACTACCGATTGCGCCTGCCCCCGGGCAATGGGCTGACCCACCTGGCAGCCACCTTGCAACAACTCGATCAGTTGTTTGAGCAGCATCGTCCAGCGGCCATCATTGTTCAGGCCGGAGACGACACGGCATTGGCAGGCAGCCTGGCGGCACAGCGGCATGGCATCCCCATCATCCACCTGGAGGCCGGCCTGCGAAGCTTTGACCGTTCTCGCCCCCAGGAAGTCAACGGAATGATGTGCGATCACATGGGCGAGTTGCTGTTCACTTCCGAGTGGGTGGCGCACGACAACCTGGCCCGAGAAGGCATCCCGGCTGACCGCGTGGTGTTCGTGGGCAACCTGCTGATGGACGCCATTCGCGCCATGCTGCCGCAAGCATCCCAACCCAAGTACACCCTGCGCCAACTCAATCAACCCACCGACATCCTGAAAAGCAAAAGTGGCGTGGGTGTGGTCTACCTCCAGCAACTGGACAAGATCACCAACCCGGAAGAGTTGGCCAACCTGGTCGGCATCTTGCGCATGGTCAGCAAAGACATCCCTTTGATCTGGCCCATGCACGACAGCACGCGCGCTTGCCTGGACCACCTGGGTTTACTGCAAATCGCCCACGAGGGGCACATCATGGCGCTGCCCCTGATTCCGTACCACAAGATGATTGGCTTGCTGGGCCATTCGGCCTGCATCCTGACCAATTCATCCACGGTTCAGGAAGAAGCCACCATCCTCGGTATTCCCTGCCTGACGCTGCACAACTTCACGGAGCGGCGCATCACGGTCGAACAGGGCACCAACATCGCGGTGGGCCACAACAGCAGCGTGATCAGCCGAGCGGTGGCTGAAATCTTGCGTGGGGGCGGAAAGAAGGGACGGCTGCCCAAGTTCTGGGATGGGCAGACCTCCACCAGGATGGCCGAACACCTGTTGACCTGGATCAAGACCAAGGGCGTTTGCAACTTGAATCGAACCGACGAACCAACACCTTTGCCACTTGAACAACAAGCCGGGTTCTAATGGCACTTAACAAGCACCAATCGATATGATGAAGGCAATTGCCAATGGCAGGCACCGCCACTGAGCGAAGGATCCCCAGGACATGACCGCCGTCACGCCATTGTTCCGTGCTGCAGGAAGACTTGTGTCGCCGGGAGGACCCAATGGCAACCTCACCATACTGACCTATCACCGCGTGCCGCCGGACATCGATCCATTGCTGTCCAGCGACCAGGTTGATGCCCGAAAATTCGCCAGGCACATGGAGGTCATGGCAGAGTGTTTCAATGTGTTGCCTCTGCCAGAAGCACTTGATCACCTGGGGCGCGGCACCCTGCCCGCTCGTGCGCTCAGCATCACTTTTGACGATGGCTACCAAGACAACTACACCATAGCCCTGCCCATACTGCAGCGCCATGGTTTGAAAGCCACCTTTTTCGTCTGTAGCGGCTACATCAATGATGGGCTCATGTTCAATGACATCATCATTGAAGCACTGAGGGCCTGCCAATCCGCTGTGCTCGAGCTGAATTGGCTCGGGCTGGGCCAACTTCCAGTGCATGACATGGCCTCGAAGCGAGCCTGCGCCGAGAAAATATTGAGCGCCGTCAAATACCTGCCATTTCAGGAAAGAGAACAAGCCTGCCTGCGCGTGTGGGAAACAGCCGCACCGGGCAAGGCACGTCCGCGCCTGATGATGACCGACGAGGAAATTCGCCATCTCGCGGCCCAGGGGATGACCATCGGTGGCCACACCCACACACACCCCATCCTGAATCGGATTGACCTGGACAGCGCGCGCCAGGACATCGCGCAAAACCGGCGCTTGCTGGGCGATCTGGTTGGCCAGGAGCCCCTGATTTTTGCCTATCCCAATGGCCGCCCCGTTCGCGACTACGGCCATGAGCACGTCAAACTGATCCGGGAGCTGGGTTACCACTTTGCCGTGTCAACAGCATGGGGTGTTGCCACCAAATCCTGCGACCGCTACCAATTGCCGCGATTTTCACCTTGGGATGACAACCCAAAACGCTTGGTCATGCGCCTGCTTAAAAACGCCATGACAGGTCAACATCCCCTGACCGCGCCCAATTTGAGCTGACACGCGTTGATTCACATCAACCGCACTTATCAATTTTTCACGGTATTGCACACTAACCCCCTTGAGTTAGGGCCCCCCCCTCGTTTGGAGGATTATTTCAAGCACCCGGTATGACCATAATCGCGCATTACAAATAATTACGGGTTAAGCAGGTTGTTGCATAGCTGCACAATTTGCTCGGTCTTGAGAGGCGCACCAAATGTTCCGGGTCTTCCAGCATCACATCTCCATCGCGACGCTGTCCGAGCTATTGGCGGACAGCCTGACCAGTTTCTTGGCGATCGTGCTGGGGGTCATGACCTTCATGCACATGTCCGGGACATCCCCCGATCTGGTTAGCATGTCCACCGCCTTGTGGGCCGGTTTGGGCTTTGCTTTCGTGATGCCCCTGCACTGTGGTCTGCTGGGCGTTTACCGCGAAGGCTCTGAGCGCAAGACCCCGCGCGCCAAATTGGGCCGCGCTTTGCTGGGTTGCCTGCTGGGCGCCCCCATTGCCTATCAATTGGCCATCAAAACCATGCTGGATGGCACCCAGGCTTACCAACTCATGGGGTTTGCCACGGCCTATCTGGTTTTTGGCCTGGTAGTGGTGCGCGGTTACCTGATGACCTCGTGGCGCAGCGCCTTTGTGCAGCAGCGCATCCTGATTGTTGGCACGGGTAAGGAAGCCCACTCTGTGGCGTCCGACTTGAAAGCTCGCCGCGTCCAAGGCCATTCGGTGATCGGTTTTTACCCTGCGGGCGAAGCCGACCATGGCGTCACCGACAAGCGTTTCAACATCTTCTCCACCGCCTTGTCGATCAAAGACATCATTCAACGCCATGAGATCAACCAGATCATCGTGGCCGTGAAAGAGCAACGTGGCGGCAGCGTGCCCATGGATCAACTGCTGTCTGCCCGCATTCAAGGCATCCCAGTTCTGGACCTGGCTGCTTTTTACGAGCAAACGACTGGCGAAGTGCCCGTGGACAGCTTGAAGGCCAGCTGGCTGGTGTACGGTCAGGGCTTTGCCCAGGATCGCACCCGCATCGTCATCAAACGCTTGTTCGACATCGTGAGTTCGTCTGCGCTGCTGCTATTGGCCTCGCCGATCATGCTGATCACGATGCTGGCCATCAAGCTGGAAAGCGAAGGCCCGATCATTTACCGCCAGGAGCGCGTGGGCCTGGGCGGCAAGATCTTCATGTGCCTGAAGTTCCGAAGCATGAGCACGGACGCTGAAAAAGACGGCGTGGCCGTGTGGGCCAAGAAAAACGATTCGCGCGTGACCCGCGTGGGCGCGTTCATCCGCAAGACGCGCATCGACGAACTGCCTCAGATCCTCAGCGTGCTCAAAGGCGAGATGAGCATGGTGGGGCCCCGCCCCGAGCGCCCCACCTTCGTCGAACAGCTCAAGCAACAGATCCCCTATTACGATATCCGCCACAGCGTCAAGCCTGGCGTGACGGGCTGGGCCCAGGTCAAGTACAGCTATGGCGCTTCGCTGGAAGACGCACTGCACAAGCACCAGTACGACCTGTACTACGTGAAGAACAACTCCTTGTTCCTGGACTTGCTGATCTTGTTCGAAACGGTCAGCGTGGTGATTTTCCGAGAGGGTTCACAGTGAACGCTCACTGAACCGACATCGTTCAGCTTGATCAATGGCGCACCTTCGGTGCGCCATTGTCGTTTTTGCCTCCGCTTGATCGGCCGCGAAGCCCCCAAGATGCTGGACAATAGAAGGTTGCCCGGCCTGTACCGGACAGTAACCTCCGACCTCTTGTGACCGATTTTCAAGAAGCCCCCATCTCCCTCGCCAAGCCACGCTCACGGATGAAGCTGGCATTGGCCTGGGCGTTTGGGATGGCCTTGTTGGGCTGGCTCTTGTCACACACGCCCATCGCGCCGGTCATTGAAGCCATCCAAAGGCCCTCGATCACCATCTGGTTGCTCACCTTGTCCGGGCTGCTGCTCAGCTACGGTTTGCGTGGCGCCCGACTGCAGGTGGTTCTGAGCCTGGACGCCCACCATGCGCCCCCCCAGCGGTGGCTGGGTTTGCGGACCGACGCCTTGCGCGTGATCCTGCTTCACAACGCCGCAGTGAACCTGTTACCCATGCGCGCGGGCGAGTTGAGCTTCCCCTGGTTGGCCGCGCGCGAGCTGAGGCTGCCGATGTCGCGCGCCTTGATCTGCCTGATGTGGATGCGGCTTCAA
>Ga0073915_10000100_pt1 | contig 12166 bp, 9 predicted proteins | sample GWRWT2_30Apr14_FD_71480 | JGI IMG/M metagenome (GOLD analysis project Ga0073915, IMG submission 71480) | Sand microcosm microbial communities from a hyporheic zone in Columbia River, Washington, USA - GW-RW T2_30-Apr-14 | ecosystem: Engineered > Artificial ecosystem > Sand microcosm >... | reverse complement strand
GAGGCAAACAACGCCTTCAAGGATGCCGTCAAGGCTGCACAGGTGCCACTGCTCCAGCGTGGTCAGTTCAAGCAGGACTTCTTTGCCCTGGTCTCCAAGGCCACACGGTCAGGCAACACCTCCGGTATCGACCCGGTGATTGCCCCGCATGTACAGAAGGCTGCAACGGCTATGAAGGAGGCCTACGCCAAGGCCCTCAAAGAGGCTCAGAAGGCCTTCGTGAAGGGTGCCCAAGACGTGCCCCCTAACGACCTCTACGTGAACCGCCAGTGGCACTTTGACCGCCTCCGTGAAGCTGAAGTCAAGCACGGCCGCAACGCTGTGGTGTCAGTCCTTGCCAACTCCATCAAGGACCCACGCTTCACCGGGAACATGGCGAAGGCTGAACGGTTCCTGAAGGTGGTCCGTGGCCTTGAGTTCAACGCAGGGCTCCAGAACATCCACCTCCAAGGGCGCGACATGGGCACCCTCCGCTCCGAGCTGTCCGCCCACGGCCTGCCATCCCAGGACATTGACGACCTCGTTGATATCCTGTTCGATGCACGGGCCGCCTCTGGGTCCGATGCGGGCCAGGCCGGGAACCTCAAGTTCCGCTTCGACCTGGACGAGACCACCAGCATCAACACGGGTGCCGGTGAGCTGCGCCTGGATGACCTCTTCGAGAACGACTCACGGGTCCTCATCGACCGCTACCTGAACTCCATGGCAGGCCACATCGGTCTTGCCAAGGTGGGCATCCCCTCGCAAGCAGCCTGGGCTGCACACGTCAAGAAGATCCAAGACGATGCCCAGGGTGTCCCCGACATGGATGGCCGTCAACTCGGCAAGGAACTCAAGCACCTTGAGGACATGCGCGCCCACATCACGGGCCGTCCAATGTCCACGGCTGACTTCAGCAACACAGCGCGCCTGGCGGGGGCCCTTCGGGGTTACACCCGGGGCGTGATGCTGGGCCAGCTGGGGCTCACTGCGGCCTTTGAGATGACCCGTGCAGCTGGCTTGATGGGCTTCAAGTCTATGTTCTCCAGCATGCCCTCATTCCGCAACTTCATCGTCAGCCTGCGCCAGGGGTACATCCCCGAGCAAGGCCTGGCCGAGGACGTGATGCACATGACCGGCTTCGGCCAGGAGATGGCAAGCGGCTATGAGCGGGTCCACGAGCTGGAGTCGGGCATGGTGGACGGGATGATTGGGCGCATCGAAGCCGGTGCGAACAAAATCTCTCACGTCAGCGACCTCATCTCTGGCAACGCGTCCTTCACTTCCATCTCCCGGCAAATGGCCGCGATGGCTGCCACGAAGAACGCCTTCGAACACGCCAGCGGCAAGAAGGTCCTGACCCCTGAGATGGCCCGTCGCTGGGTCGGCCAGGGCCTTGATGAGTCCGAGATTCCCTTCGTCATGAAGGACCTCAACGACCACGCCATCTCCAAGAACGGTGTCCTCGAAAGCATCCGCTACGAGGATTGGCAGAAGTCCGAGCCTGAGACCTACGACAAGTTCGTCTTGTTCATGAGCCGTCAGGTTCGGGACGCCATCCAGGACCAGGACATCGGCGAGACCATGCCGTGGATGCACTCCACCCTCGGCAAGGTGTTCGGTGAGCTCCGCACGTTCATGATGGTTGCCCATGCCAAGCAGTTCCTGAAGTCGGTTGAGTATCGGGACGCCACTGCGCTCCAGATGTACGTAATCGCCTTCATGTCCGAGTGCATGGCCTATTCGACGCAGACAGCCCTGAACTTCCCTTCGGAGCTGGACGAGCGCTTGACGCCTGAGCGGATTGCCAAGGCCGCCGTCTCGCGCATGTCGATCAATGGCCTGGCCCCTCTGGCGGCCGAGTCGAGCTATCAGCTGCTGTCTGGGGGCGACTCGCTCTTCCAGGAGGGCAGCACCTCGAACACGGACAACCGGAACATCTGGAAGACCCCTTCAGCCATCGTCAGCGGACGCCTCATCAACGCCGTGCCGACAGTTCTAGGGGCCGCGCTGGGCACGGATGTGACCACCAAGAAGGAGGTTCAAGAGCTCTGGCGGGCAATGCCTGGCAGCCGCCTCTATGGCCTCCCTGCGCTCGGCAATTACTTCGCTGACGCATTCCCTAAGTCGGACCCCGAAAAGTCCTATTAAGTCCCCTTCCGAGCTCCGGGAGGGTCTCAACCATCATCAACAGAAAGGAATCAATGACAAGTGGAACCACTGGCCTGCGTCTTCCCTTGAGCCTCTTTCCGGGGCTCTTGGGCGAACGTAAGGCGGCCCGCGTTGCGGGTCACAAGACGTACTTCGGGGGCTTCAAGTGTCCCAATGGGCACCTATCGCCCCGTCGAGTTTTTGATGGGAAGTGCTGCGCATGCATCGACCAGACGAAGGCCAGGGAGCAAGCGGCATTCGAGCGCGGGATGGAGCGCGGGCGGGCACCTGAGAGGGCCAGGAAGGAGGCCGAAGCGGAGGTCAGGGAGAGGCTCAAGGAGGAGCAACGGGCGGCCAGGCGCGCGGCCACAGCGAAGGCACGAGAGGATCGAGCCAGGGAACGGGCAAACGAAAAGCGACGGGCGACTCTGGCAAAAAAGAAGGCCGCCACGAAGCGCGCTGATGGCCTACCGGAAAGGGCCGGGGCGCCTGATGCAGCTCCTTGGGACTGAGGCGAGGCGACTTACGGGACATGAACGTAGCGCCAAGTGCCCGCCCGGTTCAAGCGTTTCTCTTTTCTAGCTCAATGGAGAGCGGTCAGGAGATGTCAAAGGGGTTCTTGAATCGGCGGGGGCGCGACAACAAGGCCCCCATTTCGGCCTTGATACGCCCCACATCCTGCGGATTTGCTCTAGCCAATTCGGCTTGAAGCGCGCGCCAAAGCGCATCAATATGCTTGTCCTCGCGGCGGCTGTCAGACCACCGGGCGAGTATTAAGACGAAGCCGAGCACTAGAACAAAGGAGCCGAGCAAACGGAGGAAATCATCCATAGTGCTTTATTGGCTGACCCGTCTCAGGCCGGGCTTCGGGCGGCTGCGATGGGCTGGCCTTTGACTCCACCACCAACTAACTCAATTTGCCGCTGCGCCGCGCTTTGCGGTATTGGCAGATCCATAACCGCCTTGTGATGAACCCCCGCCCATCCGCAGATAGCGATGACATCCGCATCCCCACCCACCACGCTGGCGTTGCGGGATTTCGCAATCGCAACAATCTGTCTGTCCACCTTCACCTTTTGCAGATTGGCGGTGGCACCCAATGGGGCACGCTTGTTGCCGCCGTTCCTAGCTCTAGAGTCCATGTCTGCGCATTCATAAGCGGCCTTTAAGTCGAATGGCTCTACCCTGACAAAACGGGACTGCACCAAAGCCTGGAGAAGCGCCTCCCGTGCGGTGTCGGCGTGTACTAGGTATTCAGCAATGACCGGGGTTGGAATGATCAAAAAGCCTTTTGTCTCTTCAATTTCCGTTACCAATCCCTCCAAGCGCACGCGGAGTTCATCTTTCGGTGCCCGGTCAAGCAGATAAATCAGGGCATTGGTGTCAACAAGCACTCGCATTAGTTATCTCCCCGGATATCTTGCCATTCGGAAATTGGGTCTTCAAGCGAATGCCACTTGTTCCCTTCTATAGACCGAACTTCGGCTAGTAACTTCGATAATGGTTGATCCGACAGCTCTTCGAATGAGTCAACCATCATTGAAGTACAGCTCCATTGGCCTTCGGAATCCCGCTTCCACGTAGCCAATCCAGATACACGGATGTCACGTTCCCAAATTAGCCGCGCAAGCTGTCTTGCGAGTTCGCGCCCCCTGACATTGACGTTGACATATGAGCCGTCCGGAGTCTGAAGCTGCATAGGAACGGTATCGTCCCTTCCGCCTATGCTTATTACTGTGCCAACAAGGGTATCCAGCTGCTGGACTGTCCTTTCGACAAGCTGCGGCCGAATCCTCGTCGCGCCTGGAAACACAAGCACTGTTCCCCCGGTGCGGTTCAGCAGCTCGGCGTGCCAGCCACGGTGCGACAAACAATCATCCAGCCGCTTGAGCGGGGTGCGCTTATCTCCACTATCGGCCAGTCTCGTCTCGACCAGCCGCACAAGCACACTTTGCGTCGCTGGCTCCAGGACCTTGACTTGGACGCGCGCACTGCCTGAACTTAATTTGAAGAACCTGAGCTGCTCCTCGGAGCCTAGGACCGCTGAGAGCTGTTTAAGCACCTCGCCTAGCCCTTCGATTGGCAAGTCCCGTGGCTTGGTACCGTGGATGTGCAGTTCATATGTCCAGTCAGGAATTTTTGCCATGACCTTTTCCCCTTGTCTACGCGCGCCCTGCCTTGTCCAATCCAAGATAAGACGATGGGCAGATTGGCTTACCTAGTTTCTTGAATGAACTGGTTGCCTATCCTTGCATTGAAACATAAAAGTGAAGGGTCTTTACCTGCTCTCAGAAACCAAGCAACTCCACCGCCCCGACATGTCCAGCCGCTATACAAGATTCACTAGGACAAGGTGCTCAATGGGTTGACGTAAGTCGGATTTCTTCCCACAATCGGCCCCGCAAGGCTTCCCACAACGGGCACCTTGCGTAGCCGGTCAAATCGAAGAAAACCTAGCATCCATGCGGGTTAGCGGGCGATTGAAGGGGTTCAAAGTTCAGACTCGAATCCTCTCACCCCGACCATGGTTCTTCAGAGGGAATGCGCTTTGGTCTTCCCACAAAATGCCCTCTCAAATGGCAATGTGGTGCGCCGAAACGGTATCTGAGACTACTTGCGAGTCGGTTAAACTTCACAATCGACTCAAAAAATGAGTCGTATTGTTCAGTCAATCGACTCATCTCAAGCCATGACATCGGACGCGACCTACATTTGGCAGCAGCCGCACTGGCCTGCACTCCACCACGACCCCATCCGGGTGGGCGTGGCACTGACCAGCGCCCGACGTGCCCAAGGCATGGTCGAAGGCAAGCTCGCCGCATTGGGCTTTGAGCAGAAATTGGAACTGGCGGCCGAGGCCTGGAGCCAAGAGGCTGTCGCCACAGCCGCGATCGAAGGCGAACAACTGGATTTGGCGGCCGTGCGCAGTTCAGTCGCTCGGCGCCTGGGCGTGGGCCGACAAGATGGCCCGAACGCCCCCCGCAACGTCGAAGGCCTGCTGGACATCATGGACGATGCGTTGACGCGCTGCACCGATGAGGTAACCCACGCGCGTCTGCATGCCTGGCAGGCCGCACTCTTTCCAACCGGCTACTCCGGGATGATGAAGATCCGGGTCGGTGGCTACCGTGAGCACACCGCGCCGATGCAAATCGTCAGTGGCCGGGTCGGGCGCGAGCGCGTGCACTACGAGGCGCCACCCTCCGCCCTGGTGTCCGAGGAGATGGACCAGTTGCTGCATTGGTTCAACGCCAGCGTCGAGCCCGACACCCTGGTACGGGCCGCCTTGACCCACCTGTGGTTCGAGACCATCCACCCTTTCGAGGACGGCAATGGCCGGGTCGGACGAGTTTGGGCAGACCTGGTGTTGGCCAGGGACAGCGGAGAAGCCAGCCGCCTGATGAGGACTTCGCAGCGCCTCCTGGGCCGCCGCAACGAGTATTACGAGCAGTTGGAACGAGCCCAGCACGGCGGACTCGACGTGACCGACTGGGTCATCTGGTTCGTCCAGCAGGTCCAGGCCGCGTGCGAAGAGGCCTCCAGGGCCATTGACGACACGCTGGCCAAGGCGCGGTTTTGGATGGACCACAGCCACAAGGCGCTGAACGAGCGGCAGCGCAAGGTCATGAACCTGCTGCTCGACGCCGGGCCGAATGGGTTCGAGGGTGGCATGAGCACCAGGAAGTACGAGAGCATCGCGGGCACGTCGAGGGCAACCGCCTCCCGCGAGCTCATTGAACTGGAAGCCCTCGAACTGCTGGTGCGGGTTGGTGCTGGTCGCTCGACCCGCTATTACGTGAAACTGCCAGGTTGGGGGCCAATCGCGCACGCATGAGCTGCCCTGGTCAGCCACTGAACAACCTAAACGCCCTGAAATAAACAGTCCAGCGCCGACACCACTTCGTGCGCCCGGTCTTCCAAGCTCAGCACCTGCGCCTGCAGCAACTTCTGCGGCACAGCCGCCATGAACTGCGTCACCATCACATGGGCTACACCGTCGATGTCAAACGCAGGATTCAAGGTCTGCGCGGGCACAGGTGCACTGGCTTTGGGCAGCAGTGGCACCACCATGCGCGTGTTCAGGTGGCCCAGCAAATTGGCCTGCACATCCAGCAAATAGCCGGGGCCTTCGGGGTTGGCGTGAACGTCGAAGCGGGACATCAAAAGTGCCGGTGGTGCGCCAAGGGCAACCCGTTTTGTTCGACATAGGCGTTCGAGCTTTCAAGCGCTTCGCGGTTGGCCGCCAGCCAAAGTTCCTCGCGTTTGATGGCCACGGCCTGCGCTACCCCGGCTTCAGCCGCCTGAGAAACATTGATGTGCAGGGACTTGGCTTCGGCAAGAAGGCTGGCATCCAGTGTCACGTTGGTGGCCTTGCGCTGAGCAACGGATGGTCTGGTAAATGCGGCGGTTGGCATGAGCGATCCTCATCAAATCAGTGCCTTAGGCTAGCATTGGCCTGGACCATTGGCAACATCAGTCATGCGCATGTTTAATGTAAAGGCTTGCGGCAGAGGGGTATCAGCCCCCCCTCACTTGAGCGTTACCCTCAGAGATTCGGACGCACAACTCATACAATAACGCAAACTATTAAACTAGGGTGCTTGTATGCGTCATCGTGCAGAAATCGACGGCCTGCGGGCGATTTCCGTCCTGCCTGTCATTTTCTTCCACGCCGGTTTCAGCGCCTTCCATGGCGGTTTCATCGGCGTGGACGTGTTCTTCGTCATCAGCGGTTTCCTGATCACCAGCCTGATCCAGGAAGATCGGCAGCTCGGGCGCTTCAGCATCGCCGATTTCTATGAACGCCGAGCGCGCCGCATCCTGCCAGCGCTGTGCTTTGTGCTGCTGTGCAGTTTGGCCGCGGCCTGGTGGCTGATGAACTCCAGCGATTTCATCAAGTTCGGCCAAAGCCTGGCGGCCGTGGCGGTGTTCTCGTCGGGCCTGCTGTACGTGTTCACGGCGGGCTATTTCGACACCACCTCCGAGCTCAACCCCCTGTTGCACACCTGGAGCCTGGGGGTTGAAGAGCAGTTCTACCTGTTCTTCCCGCTCATCCTCATCCTGCTGTCCAAACTGGGCGGCTGGGCCTTGCGCATCGGCCTGCTCGCCTTGGCCATCGGCAGCCTCTGGCTGGCCCAATGGGGCACCACCCACTTCCCCACCTCGACCTTCTACGCCATGCCCACGCGCGCCTGGGAGATGCTCATCGGCGCGCTGCTGGCCTTGAATCAGGCGCGCCTCAGCCAATGGCCGCAAGCCGTTTGCCAGGCCCTGTCGCTGTTGGGCATGGGCCTGATGCTGGCGGCGGCCATCCTGTATGACAAGGCCACGCCATTTCCCAGCGTTTACGCCCTGGTTCCCACGCTGGGCGCGGCCCTGGTCATTGGGTTTGGCCATGCCACCACCTGGGTGGGCCGGTTGTTGTCAACGCGCGTGCTGGTGGGCGTGGGCCTGATCAGCTACAGCGCCTACCTTTGGCACCAGCCTTTGTTCGCCTTCACCCGGCTGACCCAGGGGGGCGAGCCTAGCCCGGTGGTCATGTTCAGCCTGTCGGTGCTGACCCTGGTGTTGGCCTATGCCACCTGGCGTTGGGTTGAAACACCCATGCGTTCGCGCCAGTTGATGAGCCGCAGGCAGGTCTTCGCCTTGAGTGGCGCCTTCACGGTGGGCTTCATTGCCATTGGCATGGCCAGCCACTTCCACGTGCTGCCCACGCGCTGGGAGGTACAAAACCCCCAATTGGTCAACTACTCGCCCGTCACCGACCCGCAGCCGCGCACCAGTTGCCGGCATCTGCTGGGCGACCTGGGCTTGGGTGATTGCTTGCAGATGGGCAATGGCCGCCGCACCATGGTGGTCTGGGGCGATTCGCACGCCAAGGCGCTGCAAGCGGGCACGCCCAACATGCCCGACACCCGCATCCTGGTGATCACCCACTCCGGCTGTCCACCGTTGCCCGGCCTGCGCCGCATCGACAAGACCGACGGCGCCCACGTGTGTGACAAGTTCGACGTGCTGGATCGCTTTGAGCGTTTGATCGAATCCCTGAAGCCGGACACCGTGGTGCTCGCCAGCCGCTGGACGCTGTACCTGCGTGGCTGGGTGTACGAGGGCCGCACCATGCCTGAACACTTCATGCTCAGCGATGGGCAGGACGACAAGGTGTTGGCCTCCTTGCCCTATCGCGAAGAGATTTACCGCCAGCGCCTGCAGGGCCTCGTCGACCGATTGGCGGCGCGCACCCAGGTGCAGATCCTGACCCAGCCGATGGACTTGGCTCAGCGTGACTTCCGGGCTGTGGAGTCAGGCAACCTGCAGTTCACCCGCGCCGAGGTGGACGCCTGGCATGAGCCTGAGCGGGCCCTGCTGGGCCAACTCAAATTGCCTGCGAATGCGCATGTTCTTGACTTGAAACGGCTGTTTTGCAACGACCAGGCCTGTGCCACCCGCCTGGGAGGCACGTTGTTGTACCGGGATGACAACCACTTGTCAGCCCTGGGGGCCAGCCAGGTGTGGAAGGCTTTGCGGGAGCAAGAGACTCAGTTGGCGGGCTTGATGAAGACGGAGTTGCCCATCAGCGGACGGTGAGGCACCACACCCCTCACGACATGATGACCTGCAGGCTGCGCTCATAAAGCGCGGTCAGGCCTTCAAACACCTCCAGCAGCACCTCGCTGGCCCGGCTGATGGCCAGGCGGCTTTCCGACTTGTCCAGAAAGCGCAGGCCTGAGAGCAGCCGGGTCCACTCGTCGCGCGCGGCCTTGAGGGCATCGCGGATCTCGGGGCTGGACAGCGGGGCCAGCTCCAGCTCCAGCAAGGCGGCCTCGAATTCGGATTTCAGCTGCGCGAAACCTTCGCGGCGTGCGTGGTCGTCCAGCATCTCGGCCAGGAGGGCGTCTTTGGCCAGGCGCTGCGCCAGCATGCGTTGGCGGCCGCACAGGTTGACGACGTTCAAGGCGCGCCGGCCCGAGGCGGTTTCCAGTTCGCTGACCAGGGCCTCGGCCTGCATCAACAGGGCGTTGGCCTTGTCGTCGGCCTGCTTCAGCACGGCGGCTGATTTGCGTTGCGCCAGGGTGGTTCGCAGGATCGACCAGGCGGCTTGCGCCCGGGCCACGGCTTCGGGCAAGGCTTCGCCATGGGCGCCCAGTTGCGGCAGGGCCGACAGGAAGTCCAGGTTGGCCTGGGCGCGTTGCTCGGAGTCTTCCTGCAGCTTGCGGGCGCGGTGCGCGTCCACGCCGGCCAAGCGCTGGGCCGCCAGTTTGACCAGGCGCTGCGACAGCATGCGCAACTGGCCCGCGCGGTTCAGGGCCTCGGCCCAGGCAGCGGCTTCAATCACCGACCGGGACACATCGCCAATCTTCAACTTGGCGTGCATGGCGGCGCCACGCAGCAGCTTGAAGGCCTCGTCTTCATCCAGCCCGCGTGCCTGCGCCAGCACGCCTTTGGCGCGGTCCACATACTTGCGGTCGCTCAGTTGGCCTTGCACCTGGCCCAAGGCTTGGGCCAGCGCGGCATGGCGTTGCCAGCGCAGGCCATCCAGGGCCAGCCCGGTGGCGAAGGCCGCCGCCGACAGGCCGGTGTCGGGCCACCAGCCGCTCAAGCCCAGGTCCAGCAGTTGGGTCAACTCGTCTTGGCTGGGGTTGGCGCCCACCCAACTCACCGCGCAGGGGGGCGTGCCGTTCCAAACGCCCAGGGCATCGGCCACCACCGACGCCGGCCCCAGCAGCACGACCTGATTCGGTGCGCGCGCATTGAATTGGTGCACCAGATCGTGGCAGTCGCCGCCGTCCAGCACCGTCCAGGTGGGCCCGAGTGAACCTTCTTGAAGCAGGGCCTGTGTCGGTGTCGGGGCTTGGCCGGGCGATGACATCACCAGCAAGGTGATGCTCATGGGCGGTGCTTTCGCAGTGAAAACCACATGGTTGGTGTTCCGTGAAGGATCTGAAAAGTCTGACATTCTGGGGTGCGGTGGCACCTTGGCGCGCATATTGCATGGATTTGCTGGTGGTGCAACGAAGCACCGCAGCCAAGCTTGAAATCTGCCCCAGCGGCAGCCCCCTCAAGCATCCATCGCCCGGGCCAAATCTGGTCAGCGGGCTATTCCATTTTCTCCTGCCTTTCCAGGTGCCCTCAAAGCATCCGGCGAGGTTTCGTTCGCTCATTTTTCACCGCACCATTGCCATGTCCAATTTCAGAACATTTTTAAGAAGCGGCCACAGCCCGACCTTGTTCGCGGCCTTCCTGTACTTCTCGTTCTCGTGTTGCATCTGGGTGCTCAACGGCGCCATGGCGCCCTTCATCAGCGAGACCTTCAACCTGACGCCCGCCCAGAAGGGCCTGATGCTGTCGATCCCGATCATCGCGGGCGCAGTCATGCGCTTTCCGCTGGGCCTCTTGTCGCAGTACATCGGGCGCAAGAACGCCACGCTGGTCGAGATGGGCATGATCGCCCTGGCCATGCTGTACGGCGTGTTCATGGTGCACGAGTTCTCTGATCTGTTGAAGATGGGCGTGCTGCTGGGCATCGCCGGTGCGAGCTTTGGCGTGGCCTTGTCGCTGGGCTCGGGCTGGTTCCCGCCGCAGCACAAGGGCCTGGCCATGGGCCTGGTTGGGGCTGGCAATGTGGGCACGGCGGTGTCGGTGCTGGTGGCACCGCCCTTGGCGCAATGGCTGGGCTGGCAGGCCGTGTATGGCGTGGCGGCGGCCGCCATCTTGCTGCCCATGGTTGTGATGGTGGTGTTCGCCAAAGAGCCGCCCGATGTGGACAAGCACGCCGGTTTTCGCGAGCACATCGCCTGCCTGTTTGAGAAAGACGGCTGGGTTTTCAGCCTGATCTACGGCGTGACCTTTGGCGGGTTCATTGGCCTGATCACCTTCCTGCCCACGTATTACTACGACCAGTTCGGCGTCAGCAAGGTGCAAGCCGGTCAGCTGACGATGCTGGCAGCCTTCATGGGCGCCTTTGTGCGCGTTTTGGGCGGCTGGATCTCTGACCACTGGGGTGGCTTGAACACCTTGACCATCGTGCTGGCGGTCGTCGCGGTTACCTTGACCTTGGTGGGCCTGTCCTCATCGTCCCTGATCATGACAACACTGCTGCTCATCACCTGCTTCGCGGCGCTGGGCGCGGGCAATGGCGCCTTGTTCCAACTGGTGCCTTTGCGCTGGCCTTTGAGCACGGCCGTGGCCGGTTCGATGATTGGTGAGATCGGCGCCTTGGGCGGCGGCCTGGTGCCCAACGCGATGGGCCTGTCCAAGCAGTACCTGGGCACCTACCTGTGGGGCTTCGTGCTCTTCGCGGTCTTGGCCGTGATCATGCTGGTGGTGATGCGCATCATGCAGGTTCGCTGGACGCGCACCTGGGCCGAGAAAGGCGGGCGCGCCCGTGTTCAGGCCCACCCAGCAAGCCCGGCGCAGCAGCAAGTGCCGGCCGGCCTGCGCAGCGCGGACTGACCGCATAGCCCAGAAGGACGACGGCCATGAAAAAGATGAAGTTGGTGATGGTGGGCAACGGCATGGCCGGGGTCCGCACACTGGAAGAGCTGCTGAAGATCGCCCCTGATCTGTACGAGATCACGGTGTTCGGCGCTGAACCGCATCCCAACTACAACCGCATCATGCTGTCGCCCGTGCTGGCCGGCGAGCAGACGGTGGACGAGATCATCCTCAACTCATTGGCCTGGTATGCCGGGCATGGCATCACGCTGCACCTGAACAAGAAGGTGGTCAGCATTGACCGCCAAAAGCGCATCGTCACCGCGGAAGACGGCACGCAGGCCGAGTACGACCGCCTGCTGATCGCCACGGGCTCCAACCCTTTCATCCTGCCGGTGCCGGGCAAGGATTTGCAAGGCGTGATCGCCTACCGCGACATCGCCGACACGAACACGATGATCGAGACGGCCACCACACACCAACATGCGGTGGTGATCGGCGGTGGTCTGCTGGGCCTGGAAGCGGCCAACGGCCTGATGCTGCGTGGCATGAGCGTGACCGTGGTGCACATCGCGCCCTGGCTGATGGAGCGCCAGCTGGA
>Ga0073915_10000099_pt1 | contig 12197 bp, 10 predicted proteins | sample GWRWT2_30Apr14_FD_71480 | JGI IMG/M metagenome (GOLD analysis project Ga0073915, IMG submission 71480) | Sand microcosm microbial communities from a hyporheic zone in Columbia River, Washington, USA - GW-RW T2_30-Apr-14 | ecosystem: Engineered > Artificial ecosystem > Sand microcosm >... | reverse complement strand
CCGCGGTGCTCGACGCCGATCCGACGAGCCCGGCTGGTCTGGTCTCGCACCATCACATCCGTGCCGACTACCTCGACGCTGCGGGGCTGGCCGAGCTGGCCCGGCTCAGCGCCGCCGTCACGACCGAGTTCGAGAACGTCCCGGCCGCCTCGCTCGCCACGCTGGCCGCCACGCGCCCGGTCGCGCCCGGCGCGGCCGCTGTCGCCGTGTGCCAGGACCGAGCGGCCGAAAAAGCGCACTTCGAACTCAGTGGCGTGGCCTGCGCGCCCCATGCGGTGATCGCCAGTGCGCAGCAGCTCGCCGCCGTTCCTGAAGCGTTGCTGCCCGGCATCCTCAAGACCACCCGGCTCGGTTACGACGGCAAGGGCCAGGCCCGTGTGGCCGATCGAGCACAGCTCGATGCAGCTTGGCACTCGCTGCGCGGCGTGCCCTGCGTGCTCGAAAAAATGCTGCCGCTCGCGTTCGAGCTGAGCGTGATCGTGGCGCGCGGCGCGTCAGGCGAGATCGTGCACTTTCCGGTGCAGCAGAACCTGCACCGCGAAGGCATTCTGGCGGTCACCACGGTGCCGGCTGCGGCCATCGCGCCCGAGCTTCAGCTGCAGGCCGTGGCCGCGGCCCGCAGCGTGGCGGCCACGCTCCACTACGTCGGCGTGCTGTGCGTCGAGTTCTTCGTGCTCGCCGACGGCGCGCTCGTCGTCAACGAAATGGCGCCCCGCCCGCACAACTCGGGCCACTACAGCCTCGACGCTTGCGATGTGTCGCAGTTCGACCTGCAGGTGCGTGCGATGGCCGGCGCGCCGCTGGTGGCACCCCGCCAGCATTCGCCGTGCGTGATGCTCAACCTGCTGGGCGACCTGTGGTTTCGCGAGGTCGGGCGCGAGCAGGCGCCCGACTGGGCCGCTGTGCTGGCACTGCCGGGCGTTCATGTGCACCTCTATGGCAAGGCCAGCGCGCGGCCCGGCCGCAAGATGGGGCACCTGACGGTGACGGCGGCCAACGCTGGAGAAGCCGACACCGTGGCGCGCCAGGCCGCAGCTTCGCTCGGCATCGAGGCTTGGTGAACCGTGTTGCTTGACGGACAGGTCGCTGCCGATGTCGAGCGTGCCGCCGCGCTGCTCGCTGGCGGTGAACTCGTGGCATTCCCGACCGAGACGGTCTACGGCTTGGGCGCACGCGCCGACGACGACCGTGCCGTCTCGAAGATCTTCAGCGCCAAAGGCCGGCCGGCGAACCACCCGCTGATCGTGCACGTGGCCGAGCCCGTCGACGCGGCCCGCTTTGCCTCGAACCTGCCGCCGGTCGCGCAGCGCCTGATCGACACCTTCTGGCCCGGGCCGCTGACCGTCATCGTGCCGCGTACCGAAGGCATCGCTGCGGCCGCCGCCGGTGGGCAGAACAGCATCGGTCTGCGCTGCCCGGCGCACCCGGTCGCACAGGCCTTGCTGCGCGCGGCGCGCGCGCAGGGCGTGACTGGCGTGGCCGGGCCGAGCGCGAACCGCTTCGGCCGGGTCAGCCCGACCCAGGCGGCGCATGTGCTGAGCGAGTTCGACGACAGCATCGCCGTGCTCGACGGCGGGGCTTGCAGCGTGGGCATCGAGTCGAGCATCGTCGACTGTTCGCGGGGCCACCCGGTGCTGTTGCGCCCGGGCGTGCTGACGCGTGCTCGCATCGAGGCGGCGGCCGGCGAGCCGCTGCTCGAGCCCGACGCGCAGGCCCCGCGTGCGCCTGGCACGCTGGCGGCCCACTACGCGCCGAAGGCCAGACTGCGCCTGATGTCGACCCCGATGCTCGTCACGGCTTTGCAAATGCTTGCACAGGAGTCGCTGAGCCTGGCGGTATATTCGCGCAGCCTTGCGCTGAACGTGGCACCGAAGGTGCGCCACCGGCGCATGCCGGCTCAGCCCGAACAGGCGGCGCACGAACTGTTCACGGTGCTGCGCGAACTCGATGCCGAAGGCGTGCAGCTGATCTGGGTCGAGACGCCGCCCCCCGGCCCCGAATGGGACGGTGTGCGCGACCGCTTGCAGCGTGCCGCCGCAGTCTGATCGAACCTTCTCGCGGCCAACCCAGTCCACCCACCCCTGTTGAATTCCGGAGCATTGAATGAAGTCGAACGTATGTGGATGGGGCCGATCGCTGCTCCGCGTGTCTGTGCTGGGGGCCGCGCTGCTGGCCGCCTGCGGCGGGGGCGAGCAGGCCGAAACCTTCCGCGCGAACCGGCTGATCGCGTTCGGCGACGAAACCAGCGTGATCAATCCTGACGGCAGCAAGTACAGCGTCAACGCCGTGCAGACGGCCGACAACACGAAGCTCGACTGCAGCAGCAACGCGATCTGGATCCAGACCGTCGGGTCGGTCTACGGCCTGGTGTTTCCGGAATGCAACCTGCTGCCCGTCGCCAACCCGGTGAGCCGCAACTACGCCGCCCCCGGCGTGCGCGCGGCCGACATCGGTGCGCAAATCGACCTGAAACTGGCCGCCGACGCTTTCACCGAGAAAGACATGGTCACCATGCTGGTCGGTGCGAACGACATCCTTGCGCAGTACGCGCAGTATCCGGGGGTCTCCGCCGCCGACCTCGAGGCCAACGTCGAAGCGGCCGGCGCCGTACTCGCTGCCCAGGTCAACCGCATCGCCAACCTCGGCGCCAAGGTGCTGCTCTCGACCGCGCCCGACATGGGCTTCACGCCATATGCCGTGACTGAAGACGCGGCGAACCCCGGCCGCGCGGCGCTGCTGTCGCGCCTGACCGATCGCTTCAACGCCAAGCTGCGCGCCAACATCATGAACGACGGTCGCAAGATCGGCCTGATCAAGCTCGATGAATACGTGGTCGCGGTGGTCAAGGCGCGCCTGGCCGGTGGCGGAACCTTCGTCAACACCACGCTGCCGGCCTGCCTGCCGAGCGCGCCGCTGCCGGCCTGCACCACGCTGACCCTGGGCACCAACGCTGCTGCGGTGCCGCCGCCGACCACGCCGACCGCCGCCGACGGTGTGACCTGGCTTTGGTCCGACGCCACCCATCTGAGCGCTGGCGGTCAGGTCGGCCTGGGTTCGCTGGCCGCGACACGGGCGCTGAACAACCCGTTCTAGCCGCGCTTGCGGCCCATCGACAGCTTCATCACGAGGATTGCCGCGGCGAGCCCGAAAGTCACCACGTTGGCGATGACGACCGGCCAGGCTTCGATGAAGATGCCGTACACCAGCCAGAGCGCGATGCCGAGCGTGAACACGCTGTACATCGCGAGCGAAATGCCGCTCACGTCGCGGGTGCGAAACGTGAGCCAGGCCTGCGGCACGAACGAAGCGGTGGTGAGCGTGGCGGCCACGTAGCCGAGGGTATCGATGAAGGTCATGGTCTGAGTCAGTTGGCGGGTTCGCGGGGCAGGGCGGCGGCGGGCGCATCGTTCGCGGCCCACTGCACCAGCGCATCGAGCGCCGGCCGGGCCCCGCCGGCCTGGGCATGGTTCACGATCGCGACGACCACATAACGCCGCCCCGAGCTTGAAAGCACATAGCCGGCCACACCGTTCACGTCGCGCAGCGAGCCGGTTTTCAGGTGGGCGCGGCCGAGCGTGGCGCGTGAACGCCGCAGCGTGCCGTCGAGGCCGCTCACCGGCAGCGAGCTGATCAGCTCCGGCATCACCGGGCTCGCCCAGGCCACCTGCAGCAGGCGCGCCAGCAACTGCGCGCTGGCGCGGGATTCGCGCGACAGGCCCGAGCCGTTGTCGATCAACAGGCCGGCGCCGGCGTTGCCGAAGCGCTCGCTCGCCCATTGTTTCATCAGCTCGCGCGCGAGCTCGGGTGAGCCACTGCCACGCTGCACGAGCGCGAGCGTGAGGAAGAGCTGCTGCGCCATCACGTTGTTGCTGAACTTGTTGATGTCGCGCACCACCTCGGCGAGCGCCGGCGAGGCCATCTCGAAGCTCGGGCGTGTGACCGGGGCCGGCCCGTCGCGCACCGTGCCGAGCAGCTTGCCGCCCATGTCGTTCCACAGACCGAGCAGCGCTCTTTCGTTGTAGCTCTTCGGGTCGGCGTAGGCGAGGGCCCAGGTCTTTTCGCCGCAGGCGGCAGCGAGCGAGCCGGTGAAACGGGCGCGGCGCGGGTCGGAAAAGTCGGGCCGCAGCGCGCCACGCCAGTCTTCGCAGGGGCCGCTCGCGAGCGGCACCGAGCTGTCGACGCGCACGCCGGCGAGCGGCAGGTCGACGCCGATGTTCGCCACGCCCAGCGGCACGTCGGGCGTGATCGTGAACACCTGCGCCTTGTAGTTGAGCAGCAGCGCATCGGGCCGCACGTTGTACGGGCGCAGCGGCTCGCCGTCGAAGTCGCCCGGGTTCTGCTCGGGCACGTTGAAGCCGTTGCGGTCGAGCACGATGTCACCACGAATCTCGCGCACCCCGGCTTGCTGCACGCGCCTGAGCAGCAGCCACACCCGTTCCTGCACGAACTTCGGGTCGCCGCTGCCCTTGATCACGAGGTTGCCGTCCAGCACGCCGTCTTTCACCGTGCCTTGCAGCCACACCGGCGTGTTCCAGCTCCAGGCCGGGCCGAGCATTTCAAGCGCGGCGAAGGTCGTCAGCAGCTTCATCAGCGAAGCCGGGTTGACGGGCTGATCGGCTTGCCAGGTCAGGCGCGGGCGTGTGCTGCCCACCTCTTGCACCACCGCCACCAGCGCTTCGTGCGGCAGCCTGGCGCGCTCGAGCGCCAGCGCCACTTCGTTCGGCAACGGGGCGGCCGTTGCCGGGAACGAGCCGCCGACAAACACTGCGGCGAGCACGGTGCGTAACCACTTTTTCGACATGCTTCGATGATCTCACGGCCCCTGCGCCGACGGTCGGCGGCACTGCCTTAGACTTGGGACGCAGAGGCTCATTCGACGCTCTGCTTCAAGCCTTCATTCCCCTTCTCGACGCCGGCCCCGGCGCGAACTTGTCCCGCATGACCGCGCTCCTCGCCTTCGACACCGCCACCGAACACATGAGCATCGCGCTCGCTGCCGGTGGCCGCGTGTTCACGCACGAAAGCGCGGGCGGCGTGCTGGCCTCGGCAAGGCTGATCCCGGCTGTGATGGCGCTGCTCGAAGAGGCCGGGGTGTCGCTCAAAGAACTCGACGCCATCGCCTTCGGTCGAGGCCCCGGGGCGTTCACCGGCTTGCGCACCGCCTGTTCGGTGGCGCAGGGCCTGGCCTTCGGCGCGAACAAGCCGGTGCTGCCGATCGACAGCCTGCTCGCGGTCGCCGAAGACGCCCGTGGCGGCGATGCCGACCACACCGTCTGGGTCACGATGGACGCGCGCATGGACGAGATCTATGCCGCGCAGTACGCGTACCGCAGCGCGCAATGGCAGGTGCTCGATGCACCGCGCCTGATCACCCCCGCCGCGCTCGACGAACGCTGGCTCGCCGAGCCGCCGAAACGCGTGGCCGGCAATGCGCTGCCGGTGTTCGCCGACCGATTGCGGGCCGGCGCGGCGATGCTCTTCCCGCAAGCCTTGCCGCGCGCCACCGCGATGCTGCCGCTGGCGCAAGCCTTGTGGCTGCAGGGTGGCGCCGTCGATGCCGCGCTCGCGCTGCCGCTTTACCTGCGCGACAAGGTCGCGCAGACAACCCTCGAGCGCGAGGCCACCCGCGCCGCCAAGGAAGCGGCGGGGGTGACACGGTGAGCGCGCTGTGGGTGGGCGCCGCCGCCGCGGTGCCCGAGCGTGTGCTGGTGCCGATGGGCACGGTGCACCTCGATGCCGTGATGGCCATCGAAGCGGCGGCCTACGCCTTCCCCTGGACCCGCGGCAACTTCATCGACTCGCTGGCGGCCGGCTACCCGGCGCGTGTGCTGTTCGATGCTCGGCGCCAGCTGCTCGGTTATTTCGTCGCGATGCCGGGCGTCGATGAAATGCACCTGCTCAACATCACGGTGGCGCCGGCCGAACAAGGGCGCGGCCATGCCCGCTGCATGATCGATGCGCTGATCCCGCTGTGCCGCGAGCACGGTGCACGCGAGTTGTGGCTCGAAGTGCGCGAGAGCAACGAGCGCGCGCGCGCCATGTACCTGCGCCTCGGCTTCACCGCGGTCGGCGTGCGCAAGGGCTACTACCCCGCGCCGTTCGGCCGGCGCGAAGACGCGGTCGTGATGAGCCTGAAGATCGACACGCCGACGCAAGGAGCGAGCGATGCGCTGGAGTGACCGCCAGCTGGCGATGCTGCGCGAGATGGGTGTGCGCGTGTGGGCGGCGCAGGACGAACCGGCGGGCGCGCCGATCGTTGCCGAAGAGGCCGACGCCGCCGTGGTGGCGCCACCGAGCGTCACGGCACCCGCGCACGCCCCCCTGGCCCCGCCGCGGCCCCTCGTCATGGCTGCGCCAGGGGCTGCGCTGCCCACCGGCATCGCCACGATGGCCTGGCCCGAACTGCGCGCCACCGTGGCCGCCTGCACCGCCTGCACGCTGTGCGAGAGCCGCACGCAGACCGTGTTCGGCGTCGGCCACGAGCGCGCCCACTGGATGATCGTCGGCGAAGCGCCCGGCGAGCAGGAAGACCGGCAGGGCGAGCCCTTCGTCGGCAAGTCGGGCCAACTGCTCGACAACATGCTGCGCGCGATCGCGCTGACGCGCGCTGAAGCCGAACCGGCGCGGCAGGTCTACATTGCCAACACGCTGAAGTGCCGGCCCCCGGGCAACCGCAACCCGGCGCCGGCCGAGCTCGCGGCCTGCGAAGCTTTCCTGATCCGCCAGGTGCAGCTCGTGCAACCGAAGATCATTCTCGCGATGGGCCGTTTCGCTGTGCAGAGCCTGCTGCGCAGCACCGAGCCGATCGGCCGCCTGCGCGGGCGTGTGCACCACTACCAGGGCGTGCCGCTGATCGTGACGTACCACCCGGCCTACCTGCTGCGCAACTTGGACGACAAGGCCAAGGCCTGGGACGACCTGTGCCTCGCGCTCGAGACCGTGCGCGCTGGCGCGCCGAACTGATCGCCGCTTCGGCGGGCTTGCCCTCTTGCCCGGCGCAGGCCGGCGCCTATGATCCGCAACCAAGGCCGGTGGCACCGCCATCGGTTCGGAGCATTCCGATGGCTGCCAACCCGACCCTGCCCGACCACGATGCGCGCCTGTGGGACGCATTGCCCGGCATGGTCCTGACGCTCGCCGTCGACGGTGCGGCGCTCAAGGTCAACGATGCGTTCTGCGCTTTCGCCGGCCGCAGCCAGGACACGCTGCTCGGCCACGGCTGGAGCGCCAACCTGCTCGCCGCCTCGCGCATGGCGCTGCTCGACCGCCTGGGCCGGCACGACGATTTCATGCTCGGCCTCGAGTTCACCGGCGTCGACGGCGCGCTCACCAGCGTGGCCTGCCTGGCACGCCGGCAAGCGGCCGGAGCGCAGTTCACCTGCATCCTGCACAACGTGCGCGAAGGCCTGCAGGCTTCGCCCTCCGCGCAGGGCCAGGCGAGCCTGTTCCGGCTGCTCGCCGACAACGTGCCGGTGCTGATCGCCTACTACAACGCCACCGATTTCCGCTGCCAGTTCGCCAACAAGCGCTACGCCGAGACCTTCGGCCGCAACGAGAACTCGATCCTCGGTTCGACCTTCGAGGAAGTGATCGGCGTCGACGCCGCGCGCGAGATCCAGCCGCAGGTCGAGCGCATGCTGCAAGAGCTCGTGCCGGTGGTGTACGAACGCACGCTGCCCGGCCGCGACGGCAGCACCCGCTGGATCGAAGTGCACCTGCTGCCACACCTCGGCGCCGTGGCCGGTGGCACCGGGCCGCTCGGCGCCTTCGTGCTGATCAGCGACATCAGCAAGTTCCGCCGCGCCGAGCAGGCGGTGCGTGAATCGGAAGAGCGGCTGGCCAAGTTCATGCAGGCCAGCGCCGAAGGCATCGTGTTCCACAAGGACGGCTTCATCACCGACGCCAACCCGCCGGTGCTCGAACTGCTGGGCTACACGCTCGAAGACATGATGGGGCGCAAGACGCTCGAGTTCATCGCGCCCGACCACATCGCCAAGGTCGCGGCGGTGATCGCCTCGGGCCAGGAAACCGCCTACGAAAGCATGGCGGTCGCCAAGGGCGGCGAGCGCATTCCGGTCGAGTTCATCGTGCGCACGATGATGCGCAACGGCGAGCGCATGCGCATGACGATCGTGCGCGACATCCGCGACCGCCACGCCGCGCAGGCGCGCATCCACCACCTGGCGCACCACGACGCGCTCACCGGGCTGCCGAACCGGGTCTCGTTCATGGAGCACCTCGAGCGCTCGATGCTCGGTGCGCAGCGCAACGACTCGCACCTGGCCTTGCTCTTCATCGACCTCGACCACTTCAAGCGCGTCAACGATTCGCTCGGCCACCTGGTGGGCGACTCGCTGCTGCGCAGCGTGGCCGCGCGCATCACCGCGAGCCTGCGTGGCACCGACATCGTGGCGCGTTTCGGGGGCGACGAGTTCATGGTGCTGCTGGCCGGCCTGTCGGGCGGCGCGCAGCACGCGAGCGACGCGCAGGAGGTGGCGCACAAGCTGCTCGGCGCCATCGGCGCGGCGGTTCAGGCCGAAGGCCGGCCGATCTCGGTCACGCCCTCGGTCGGCATCGCGCTCTACCCGGGCGACGGCGACACGCCGGAAGAGCTCGTGAAGAACGCCGACTCGGCGATGTACCTGGCCAAGGAGCGAGGCCGCGCCAACTTCCAGTTCTTCGAGCCCGGCATCGCCGCCGCGGCCTACGCCGAGCTGGTGCTCGAAGGCCAGCTCGCGCAGGCGCTCGAGCGCGGCGAGTTCGCGCTGTACTACCAGCCGCAGGTGCGGGCCCGCGACGGCGTGCTGGTCGGCGCCGAAGCGCTGATCCGCTGGAACCACCCGGAACGCGGGCTGCTGCTTGCCGACGCTTTCATTCCGGTGGCCGAGAAGCGCCAGCTGATGATCGGCATCGGCCAGTGGGTATTGCACGAAGCCACGCGTTGTGCGATGCGCTGGCGCGACATGGGGCTGGTGGTGGCGCCCGTGGCGGTCAACTTGTCGAACGTGCAGTTCCAGGCCTCGGGCTTTCTCGACGCCATCGAGCACGAGCTGCCGGGTGGCGCCTTCGACAGCGGCCTGCTCGAGCTCGAGCTCACCGAGCGCATGCTGATGGACGACCTGCCGCAGGTGAAACACCGGCTCGACCGCCTCAAGGCGATGGGCCTGCGCATTTCGGTCGACGACTTCGGCACCGGTTATTCCTCGCTCGGCCACCTGAAGGACCTGCCGATCGACAAGGTCAAGATCGACCGCTCCTTCGTGCACGACCTGCCGGCCAACCGCGATTCCGCCGCGATCACGCGCGCCATCATCCAGATGGGCCGCAGCCTGGGCTTGACGGTGATCGCCGAAGGGGTCGAGACCGAAGCGCAGCGCGCTTTCCTGGCCACGCTGGGCTGCGACGAGCTGCAGGGCATGCTGATCAGCCCGCCCTTGCCGCAGGCCGCGTTCGAGGCCTGGGTGCTGCAGCGCCAGCGGCTCGACGTGGCGCCGTGAACGGCCTGGCCGCGTCTACTTTTTCTTGACCGGGCGCGTCCAGCCTGCGAGTGCGACCTGCCTGGCCCGCGCCACCGCGAGCTGCCCGGCGGGCACGTCTTTCGAGATCGTGGAGCCGCCGCCGATGGTGGCGCCCGCGCCGATCGTCACCGGCGCCACCAGCACGCAGTTGCTGCCCACGTGCACGTCGGCGCCGATCACGGTGCGGTGCTTGTTCGCGCCGTCGTAGTTGGCGGTGATGCTGCCGGCACCGTAGTTCACGCGTTCGCCGACGGTCGTGTCGCCCAGGTAGGCCAGGTGGTTGGCCTTCGCGCCCTTGGCGAGTGTGGAATTCTTGACCTCGACGAAGTTGCCGATGTGCACTTCGGCGCCCAAGGTCGCACCGGGCCGCAGCCGCGCGAACGGGCCGACCAGCGCGCCCGCGCCGACCACCACGCCGAGGGCTTCGCCGTCGATGTGCGTGAACGGGTGGATCACCGCGCCGGCATGCACCACCACGTTGCGCAGCATGCAGTTCGCGCCGATGCGCACGCCTTCGCCGAGCTCGACGCGGCCTTCGAAGACGCAGTTCACGTCGATGTCGACATCAGCACCGCAGACCAGTTCGCCGCGCACGTCGAAACGGGCCGGGTCGGCCAGCCGCACGCCGGCTTCCATCAGCGCTTCGGCGCGGGCGCGCTGGTAACGCCGCTCCAGGTCGGCGAGTTGCACCGGGCTGTTGACGCCCAGCACTTCGGTGTCGCTGGCCGGCTGCGCCGTCATCACGTGCACGCCTTCGGCCACGGCCATCGCGACCACGTCGGTCAGGTAAAACTCGCCCTGGCTGTTGTCGTTCTTCAAGGCGGCGAGCCAGCGTTTCAGCGCGGCGGTGGGCGCGGCCATCACGCCGGTGTAGATCTCGCGGATGGCGCGCTCGGCGGGGGTCGCGTCCTTGTGTTCGACGATGCCGTGCACGCGCCCGCCCTGGGTCGCGTCGCGGCCGGCCGGGTCGCCGCGCACGATGCGGCCGTAGCCGGTCGGGTCGGGCAGCTCGATCGTCAGCAAGGCGAGGTGCTGCCCGGCACAGGCTTCGACCAGGGCGCGCGCGGTCGCCGCTTCGATCAAGGGCACGTCGCCGTTCAGGATCAGCGTGGTGCCACCGTCGAGCAGCGCCGGCACGGCCTGCTGCACCGCGTGGCCGGTGCCGAGCTGCGGCATCTGGCGCACGAACTGCACGTTCGGTGCGCTGACCGCCGCCTCGACCTGTTCGGCGCCATGCCCGGTGATGACCACGCTGCGCTCTGCCCCCAGGCCGGCAGCGGTTTGCAGAACATGCTGCAATAGGCTGCGCCCTGCCAGTTTGTGCAGCACCTTGGGAAGCGTCGATTTCATGCGGGTGCCCTTGCCCGCGGCCATGATGACGATATTGAGTGCCATGTTGTCCTTGTCCCCTGCCGTCGCCCCGAAGCCCGCCACACGCGGCCCCCGTTTCAGAACGCGCATTATCGCGGCGCTGTGCGGCGTGGTTCTGCTCGCTTCAGGCTGCAGCGCCTTGCGCATCGGCTACAGCCAGGCCGCCGACCTGGCCTACTGGTGGCTCGACGGTTATGCCGACTTCGACGGCGAGCAGACCCGCCGCATCCGCGAAGCGCTGGCGCAGTGGTTCGCCTGGCACCGCAAGACCCAGTTGCCCGACTACGCCCAGCTGCTGGCGCGCGCGCAGGCCGAAGTGCGCACCGAGACCACCCCGGTGCGTGTGTGCGAATGGCAGGGCGAGCTGCTCAAGCGCGCCCACGTCGCCTGGGAACAGGCCTTGCCGGCGGCGGCCGACTGGGCCTTGTCGGTCACGCCGCAGCAGATCCAGCACCTCGAGCGCCGTTACGCCAAGGCGAACGACGAGTTCCGCGACGACTACCTGCAGGAAGACCCGCGCGAACGCAACGAAGCCACGATCAAACGCACGGTCGAGCGCGCCGAGTCCTTGTACGGTCAGCTCGACGACCAGCAGCGTGCGCGGGTGGCCATGGCGATGTCGCGTTCGCCCTTCGACCCCGAGCTGTGGCTGGTCGAGCGCAAACAACGCCAGCAAGACGCGTTGCGGCTGTTGCGCAAGTTGAGCGCGGAAGGCGCCAGCAGGGCCCAGGCCGAGGGCGCGTTGCGGGCCTACGTAGAGCAGCTCGAGCGCTCACCGCGCGACGCCTACCGCCGTTACTCGGAGCGCCTGGCCGAGTTCAACTGCGTTTTCGGGGCCAGCCTGCACAACAGCAGCAGCCCGGTGCAGCGCCGTGCGGCGGCTGCCAAGCTGAGCGGCTGGGAAGGCGACCTGCGGGCGCTGGTGGCGCAGACCTTCAAGTGAAAGTCGGTGCCGCCACCACACGAATCACTGCGGCTTCGGCAGCTCCACGCTGACGCGACGCGGGTTCGGGCCGCCTGCGGGAAAGTCTTTCAACGCCGCCGAGAACATGGCCGGCAGGAGCGGGTTGATCGCCGACGACGCGCCGTTGTTGCTCGCGCGGGCTTCGTACAACAACTGCCCCGTCGCCCGGTCGCGGATCAGTACCGCCACTTCGCGGTCGTAGCCGGGCCAGCCGCCGTAGCCGCCATAGCCGCCATAGCCGTAGTAACCGTCGCTATAGCCGTCATCGTAATAGCCGACGCCGACCTGCGAATACATTGGATAGGACGCGCAGCCGGCCAGGCCCAGCGCGAGAGCGCTCATCA
>Ga0073915_10000098_pt1 | contig 12258 bp, 11 predicted proteins | sample GWRWT2_30Apr14_FD_71480 | JGI IMG/M metagenome (GOLD analysis project Ga0073915, IMG submission 71480) | Sand microcosm microbial communities from a hyporheic zone in Columbia River, Washington, USA - GW-RW T2_30-Apr-14 | ecosystem: Engineered > Artificial ecosystem > Sand microcosm >... | reverse complement strand
GACGTGAAGATCGCCAATCTGCGCCCGTGGGGCGTTTGGGCCCCACCGGGGTGGCGCTTGTCTGGGCAAGTGCAAGCCAATGCGGTGTTGTCCGGCACCTTGGGCGCGCCTTTGTACAAGGGCGAGGTGAATGGGCAGAACCTGGGGGCCAGTCACGCCTTGCTGGGCGTCAACCTGTCCGAGGGCCTCTTGCAGTTGGGCCTGGATGGTGACCATGCCCACCTGACGCAGTTCAAGGCCAAAGGCGGTGAGCAAGGCGGCAGCATCAGCCTGGACGGTGACGCCCTGTTGGGCGCCCAGCCAGAAGCCCGGCTGAACCTGTCCATCGATCACTTTGCCTTGCTTCAACGGGTGGACCGCCGCCTGCTGGTCAGCGGGCAGGGCAAGCTGGTCTTGGGCGCGGAAGACATCAAGGCCGACGGCCGTTTCATGGTGGACGAAGGCCTGATCGACATCAGCAAGGCAGACGCCCCGACCATTGGCGACGACGTCAATGTCCTGAATCGGCCCGGCGATGCGCCTGCCAATGGCGAGCAAACCGCAGATGCCAGCGCGGTGTCGCCCAAACGCAAAATTCAGGCGAACATCGAGGTGGACCTGGGGTCCAAGCTGCGCCTGAAGGGCCGGGGCCTGAATGCGCTGCTGGTGGGCAAGTTGACCTTGACCACGCCCAACGGCCGCATGGCGGTGCATGGCACGGTCAAGACCGAGTCGGGCTCGTACGTGGCGTATGCGCAGAACCTGGTGATTGAACGGGGCTCGATCGCGTTCACGGGCCCCATCGACAACCCCCGGCTGGACATCCAGGCCATGCGGGCCGAATCGCCCACCGCGGCAGCGTCAGACGTGAAGGTGGGGGTCACCATCACCGGAACAGCGCAGGACCCCCGCGTGCGGCTGTATTCCGACCCGGCCATGTCGGAGACCGAGAAACTGTCCTGGCTGATCCTGGGCCGTGGTCCGGCCGGCCTGGGGGGCGCGGACATTGGTTTGCTGCAGACCGCCGCATCGGCCTTGCTGGCGGGCGAAGGCGGCACGCCCAAGGATTCGGTGCTGGGGGCCATCGGCCTGGACGAGTTGTCCGTGCGCCAGAGCGAGAACGGTGATGCCCGCGAAACCGTGGTCAATGTGGGCAAGCAGATTTCGCGCAAGTGGTACCTGGGCTACGAGCGCAGCCTGAACGAGACGGCGGGCAACTGGCAGTTGATCTACCGGCTGGCGCAGCGCTTCACCGTGCGGGCACAGGCGGGGCAAGACAATGCGCTGGGCCTGATCTGGTCGTGGCGGTTTGATTGAGCAGGCCTAACCCGAAATCAGCACGCTGGACTGCGGTTTGGCCGGATCGTAGAACACCGGCACCTGGGCGCCTGCGGGAAATTTCTGCTGAATGGCCAACGCCTCAGCCTCTGTGCTGAAGCGGGGCAGCAGGGCGCGGATGCGGTTGTTCTTGTAGGTCTGGCCGTTGACGCTGTAGGTGTAGTTGATGTCGATCCGCCATTCACGCGTGAAACTGGCGCCATCGTCCGACTCGTTCTGCGCCACCACCCGTGAATCGATGATCAAGCCGGTGGCCGTGGGCCACTGCGGGCTGGCCTTGCGGTCCTGGTAGCCGCGCCACATCAGAAACGCCAGCCCCGCAACGATCGCGCCGATGATCCATTTTTCCCAGTCGATGCTCATGGTCTCAGTGTGCCGCAAAGGCGGGCCGGAGCATTGGCGATATATTCCCCGCATGTCGAACACCAGCCCCTTTTACGCCCACCTGGCCCGCCTGCGCTTCATCAAGCGCTGGGGCCTGATGCGCAACGCCGTCGAAGAAGACGTGGCCCAGCACAGCTGGGAAGTGGCCGTGCTCGCCCATGCGCTGGCGGTGATCCGCCGCGATGTGCTGGGCGTGCCCATTGACCCCAACGCGGTCGCCACGCGCGCCTTGTTCCACGACGCCACTGAAGCCATCACAGGCGACCTGCCGACCCCGGTCAAGTATTCGCCAGCCATGCGCCAGGCCACCGCCCACCTTGAGCACGAGGTCAGCCAGGAAATGCTGGCATTGCTGCCACCCGCTATCCAGCCCGCGCTGCGCGATGTGTTGGACCACGAACAATGGCCCGACGATCACGCCCAGCTGGTCAAGGCCGCCGACCGCCTGGCGGCGTGGCTGAAGTGCCGGGCTGAATTGCGCTATGGCAACACCGAGTTCGAGCAGGCCGCCGAGCAGATCAAAGGCAAAATTGACCAGCACATGATCCCCGAGGTGCGTTACTTTCTGGACCAATTCGGCCCAGCCTTCGAGCTCACGCTCGACTCCCTGATGCGTGGCGACTGACCCATGAACGACACCGCTTTGCTCGATCCCTCTTTCGACACCCCCGAAGCCCTGGCCAAGGTGCTGGAAGCGCACCCCGACTACCGCGTGCTGCGCCGCCTGGTGCCACGCAAAACCTTCGGCCACAAGGCCGCCGGCGCCAAGACCAAGGTGCTGATCCTGGACACCGAAACCACCGGCCTGGATTGGCGCAAGGACAAGATCATCGAGTTGGCCTTGCTGTTGGTGGAGGTGGAACTGGAGGCCGGCCTGCCCATCCGCGTGCTGGAGGTCTACGACGAGCTGGAAGACCCCGGCATGACCATCCCCGAGACCGCTTTGCGCGTCACCGGCATCACCGATGCGATGGTGAGTGGCCAGCGCCTGAACGAAGCGCGCATTGCCACCTTGCTGGAAGGCGTGTCGCTGGTCATTGCGCACAACGCCCGTTTTGACCGCGCCTTCCTGGAGGGCCGTTTACCCGCTTTCGCGGCGCTGCCTTGGGCCTGTTCGCTGGCCGAGATCGACTGGAGTGAAGAGGGCCGTGGTTCCGCCAAGCTGGAATTTCTGGCGGCCGAGCTGGGCTTGTTTTACGACGCCCACCGGGCCGAGATGGACTGCCATGCCTTGCTGGCCGTGCTGAGCCAGCCCTTGCCAAAATCAGGCCATTCGGGTTTGAAAGCCCTGCTGAACGCCGGCCAGACCACCAGCTACAAAGTGATGGCCACGGGATCGCCCTTTGACTCCAAAGACGCCTTGAAAGCCCGTGGTTACCGCTGGGATGCCGAGCGCAAGGTTTGGCACACCAGCGCGAACGATGCTGAGCTGCTGGAAGCCGAGTGCACCTGGCTCAAGGCCTCGGTGTATGGCCGGCGTGCGGCGCGCATCGAGATCGAGCAGCTCACGGCCATCGATCGTTTCGCCCCACGCTCGGGGCTGGTCCAGGTGCGGGATCTGTGAGTCAGTTCGGCCGACCAGTCAGCGCAGGATGTTGTAGCCCCGGCCCGTCAGGCAGCGCTTGAGCACGCTCATGCGGTCGGCATCATTGGCGGCTTTGCGGCCGATGATGCCCATCGACACCTTCTCGGCAGCGGTGCCCACGGCCCGACTGGCCGTCGTGCTCATGCTGTTGATGTCCTGGTTGGCAATGGCCGCGCACTCAGCGTAGTCCTTGTCATAGATGACCGTGTCGATCTTGCTTTTGTCGACCAGGTCATAGCCGGTGATGGGCACCATGGCGACGTTGGGTTCCAGGCTGGTGCAGGCGGCCAGCGTGGTAACCAGGACGACCGCGGCCAAGAGAGGACATGTGCGCTTCATAGAACCTTGCGCTGGTGGCGATGTCTGATTCTAGGCAGACTTGGCTTGGCCCTTGATGCGCTGAAACAGCGTGACCGCCACCAAAGTCACGCCACCGGCAACAATGCCCACAATGGCGTCCGCCAGGGTTGGGGTAATCACCTTGAGCACGCTGCCGATGCCTGAGATGCCGCCCGCGCTTTCAGCCAGGTGGTGAATCCAGTCGTGTGCCGCCGGGATGCCGTGGGTCAGGATGCCACCACCCACCAGGAACATGGCGATGGTGCCGGCGACGGTGAGCAGGCGCATCAAATGGGGTGCCGCTTTCAGAATGACTTCACCTGTGCTTTTCTGAAGCCGGCCGAGCGAGCCGGGCCCTGCCGTTCTCGCCAGGTAAAGACCACCGTCGTCCAGTTTGACGATGCCGGCCACCAGGCCGTAAACGCCGATGGTCATGATGATGGCGATGCCCACCAGCACGGACAGTTGGGTGGTGAAGGCTTTGTCCGCCACCGTGCCCAGGGTGATGGCGATGATTTCGGCCGACAGGATGAAGTCGGTGCGCACGGCGCCCGAGATCTTGTCTTTCTCAAACGCCACCAGATCGACCGCCGGGTTGGCCAGGGCTTCGACCAGGTCCTGGTGGTGCGCTTGGTCCTCGGCATGGCTGTGCATCAGCTTGTGGGCCACTTTTTCAAAGCCCTCGAAGCACAGGAACAGGCCCCCGATCATGAGCAAAGGCGTCACTGCCCAGGGTGCAAAAGCACTGATGGCCAGCGCGGCGGGCACCAGGATGGCCTTGTTGCGGGCCGAACCCTTGGCCACAGCCCAGACCACGGGCAACTCTCGGTCGGCCTGCACACCGGACACCTGCTGGGCGTTCAGGGCCAGGTCATCGCCCAGCACGCCGGTGGTTTTTTTGGCGGCCACCTTGGTCAGTAAGGCCACGTCGTCAAGGATGGTGGCGATGTCGTCTATGAGGGCGAGTAGGCTGCTGCCGGCCATGGGGGAGTCCTGGTGTGAAATGCGGGGGGTGTCCCTAAACCCGCATCCTATCGGACTTCAATGGCGAGTCGTCAGCGTGGCCCCAGCATTTGCCGGGGGTCGACCCAGCGGTCGAACTCCTCGGCGGTGATGGCGTTCAGGGCCAGCGCAGCTTCGCGCAGCGAGGTGCCATTCTTTTGCGCATGCTTGGCCACGGCCGAGGCTTTGTCGTAGCCGATGTGCGGGGCCAGGGCCGTGACCAGCATCAGCGAGCGTTGCAGCAGCTCTTCCACGCGGACCTGGTTCACGGTGATGCCTTTGACGCAATGTTGGGCAAAGCTGGTCATGGCATCGGACAGCAATCGCACGCTGTCCAGGGTGTCCAGCGCGATCAGGGGCTTGTAGACATTGAGTTCGAAGTGGCCCTGGCTGGCAGCAAAACCAATGGCCGTGTCGTGGCCCATCACTTGGGCGCACACCATGGTCATGGCTTCGACCTGGGTGGGGTTGACCTTGCCGGGCATGATGGAGCTGCCCGGTTCGTTCTCGGGCAAGTGCAACTCGCCCAGGCCGGCGCGTGGGCCGCTGGCCATCAGGCGGATGTCATTGGCGATCTTGGTCAGGGCCACGGCCAGCATGCGCAAGCTGCCATGGAAGGCCACCAGCGCTTCGTGCCCGGCCATGGCGGCAAACAGGTTGTCGGCTTGCTTCAAGGGCAGCTGCAGGTGCTGACCTAACAGGGCAGACACGCGGGTGCCAAACTCGGGGTGCGTGTTCAACCCGGTGCCCACGGCCGTGCCACCGATGGCCAGGCCATGCACCGCCTTCAAGGCGTGGTCGATGGCGTTGTGGCACAAGGTCAACTGGGCCTGGTAACCGCCAAACTCCTGGCCCAGGGTCACGGGCGTGGCGTCTTGCCAGTGGGTGCGGCCAATCTTGACCACCTCGGCGTAGTCGCCTGCTTTGTCGGCCATCACGCTGAGCAGGATCTCCAGTGCGGGCAGCAGGCGTGTTTGCGCTTCCTTGGCCACCGCGACGTGCATGGCCGTGGGGAACACATCGTTGGACGACTGGCCCAAGTTCACGTCGTCATTGGGGTGCACCAGGCGCTGGCCCCCCAGGCTGCCGCCCAAGGCCTGCGAGGCCAGGTTGGCGATGACCTCGTTGACATTCATATTGCTTTGCGTGCCCGAGCCGGTTTGCCAAACCGACAGCGGAAACTCCGCATCGAACTGGCCCAGCGCCACCTGTTGCGCCGCGCTGCCAATGGCTTGGGCTTTGCCCGGGTCCAGCAAGCCCAGCTCCTGGTTGATGTGCGCGGCCGCCCATTTGATCCAGGCCAGGGCATGGATCAGGGGCAGGGGCATGCGCTGCTCACCAATGGCAAAAAAGTGCAGGCTGCGGGCGGTCTGGGCTCCCCACAAGGCTGCGGCGGGCACATCGATGGGGCCGAAGCTGTCGGTCTCGGTGCGGGTGGCGGTCATGCGGGTCTCCTGGGGCAAGGGGCCAGCATAGCCTTGCCAAGATCACCCTTCAACGCAGGGGGCGGTCAACTGCCGTGCTGGATGATCTCGCGGTGCAGTGCCCCGATGGGCAGGATCTTGTCCACGGCGCCGCGCTTCACAGCCTCTTTGGGCATGCCGTAGACCACGCAGGTCTCTTCATCCTGGGCAATGGTCCGGGCGCCGGCGTTCTTCATTTCCAACATGCCGGCGGCACCGTCATCGCCCATGCCGGTCATGATCAGGCCCAGGGCGTTGGCCCCGGCAGACTTGGCCACGGATCTGAACAGCACGTCCACCGAAGGGCGGTGGCGGTTCACCAGGGGGCCGTCCAGCACCTCGACAAAATACTGCGCGCCGCTGCGCTTGAGCACCATGTGCTTGCCACCCGGCGCGATCAAGGCCTGGCCGGGCACCACGCGGTCGTTGTGCTGCGCCTCCTTGACGCGGATCTGGCAGATGCTGTCCAGGCGCGCGGCGAATGCTGCGGTGAATTTCTCGGGCATGTGCTGCACGATGACGATGCCCGGGCAGACGCGGGGCAGAGCGGTGAGCACCTCTTCCAGAGCTTGCGTGCCACCGGTGGACGTGCCGATGGCGACAACGCGCTCGGTGGTCTGCACCATGGCCCTGGGGCTGGCCGCGCTCAGGATGACGTCCGCATTGTTCTTGACTTGCGGCACCAGTGGCGGGGACTCCGCCCGGATGGCCAGGCGCCGCACATTGGACTTGGAGGCCGCTTTGACGGCGCTGACCAAGTCGTCCGAGGTGTCGACAATGAACTGCTTCAGGCCCAGCTTGGGTTTGGTGATGATGCACACCGCGCCTGCGGCCAGGGCCTCCATGGTGGTCTTGGCGCCTTTCTCAGTCAGGGTGGAGCAGATCACCACCGGGGTGGGGCGCTCCTGCATGATCTTCTTCAGGAAGGTGATGCCATCCATGCGGGGCATTTCAACGTCCAGCACGATCACATCGGGCCAGCTCATCTTCAGGCGCTCGATGGCCAGCAGCGGATCTGCCACGGCGCAGCACACCTCGATGCCCGGGGCAGCATTCAGCACAGCGGACAGCACCTGCCGAACCACCGCCGAATCATCGACCACCATGACTTGGATGGACTTCATGCGCGAGTGCCTTCTTGGTGATTCAAAAGAGTCTCCACAGGTTTGACCTGGCGAGCCCAGACGTGACCACTTTTCACGTCGAACATGATTTTGCGGTGACCCACCCCAAACAGGCTTTCCGAAGATACCCGAATGCCTTGGGCTTCCAGCAGGCTGCGTGCGGCCTCGCCATTCCTGCGACCGATCTGGGCGGCGTTGGCCATGCCACGGTGTTGCGGGAACATGTCGCCGCCGCCGAATATTTTGGCAGTGCAAGCCTTCGGATTGACGCCATGGCGCATCAATTCGGTCTGCATCAGGCTGAGCGCTTCCTTGCCGTAGCGGGCATCCAGTGGACTACTGATCTTGGCCGACCGTTCAGACAACAGGAAATGAGACATGGCGCCAATGCGCAGTTCGGGGTGCCACAAAGTGATCGAGACGCACGAACCCAGCAAAGTGCGGATTCGGTGCCGGGCGTCGCCCACGAAGTATTCGCCGGGGTTCAGAAAAACAATGATCTCATCGGCCGAGATCACGGCTTGCGGTAAATCGAGGGCGCCACCGACACCAAGGCATCGCTGATGTCGTTGAGGCTCTCGGAATGGCCGATGCAGAAGTAGCCGCCCGGCTTGAGCGTCGAGATCACGCGGGCCACGACCTGGCGCTTGGTGTCGCCATTGAAGTAGATCATCACGTTGCGCAAAAAGATCACGTCGAACATGCCCAGCTGTGGGAGCGCTTCATTGAGGTTGGCCTGAATGAAGCGAACCCGTTGTCGCAGGGCGCGCTCGACCAGCATGGTGCCATCCTGCTCGTCCATGCCCTTCAGGCAAAAGCGCTTGAGGTAGGGCTGTGGAATATTGCGGGCGCGCTCCATCGGGAAGTGGCCGGCGCGGGCGCGTTGCAAAACCCGTGTGCTGATGTCGGAGCCCAGGATTTCCCAAGGGTTGTGGTCCAGGGTGTCGGCCAGGACCATGGCCATGCTGTAGGCCTCTTCACCCGTGGAGCTGGCGGCACTCCAGACGCGGAAGGGCTGGCTTGATTTGTGCGCCTGCGCCAATTTCTTCAACAGTTCAAAGTGCTTGGGCTCTCTGAAAAAGTAGGTTTCGTTGGTGGTCAGCAGATCGATTGCGGTCTGCACTTCGTCCTTGGCCTGTCCGCTGGACAGCAGGTTGAAGTACTCCGTGAAGCTCTTGAGCTGGCGTGCCTGCAAGCGCTTGGACAGGCGACCCGAGACCAACGCCTTTTTGGACGAGGCCATGCTGATGCCGGCCGCCTCAAAGATGAAGCGCTGGAAGCGGTTGAATTCCTGATCGGTGATGGCGTTCATCGGATTGGCACGCAGACTTCTTAAAACCGTGCGAAGTGGGTTTCATCGGGCGCGTCAACGCCTTCGTAAGCGGCTGCCCGCGTGGGCGTGGACTTGCTGAAAGACTGCTTGAGTGGCTTTTTGGCCCGACTGGTGGCCACCAGCTTGCGCGATGTGGCCGTGCCGGGCGTGTGGTCGCCGTCCTGGGACAGCTTGAAGAAGGACATGGTTTGCTGCAACTGCTCGGCCTGGCTGCTCATCTCTTCGGCCGTGGCGGCCAACTCTTCCGAGCTGGAGGCGTTTTGTTGCGTGGTCTGGCTCAACTGGCTGACGGCCGAATTGATCTGGCTGACGCCCGACGATTGCTCTTCCGACGCGGCGGTGATCTCTTGCACCAGGTCCGAGGTCTTGCGGATGTTGGGCACCATCTCATCCAGCAGCTTGCCGGCCTTCTCGGCCAACTCGACGCTGGATCTGGCCACGGTACCGATCTCTTGCGCAGCCACCTGGCTGCGTTCTGCCAGCTTGCGCACTTCGGCCGCGACCACGGCGAAGCCCTTGCCATGCTCGCCAGCACGCGCAGCCTCGATAGCCGCATTCAAGGCCAGCAGGTTGGTCTGATAGGCGATGTCATCGATGATGCCGATCTTCTGCGCGATCTGCTTCATGGCGGCCACGGTGGCCTTGACGGCTTCGCCGCCCTCGGTGGCTTCGCCTGCGGCTTTGGTGGCCATGCCGTCGGTGACCTTGGCATTCTCGGTGTTCTGCGAAATGGAGGCGGTCATCTCTTCGATGGACGCGCTGGTCTCTTCCACCCCCGCGGCTTGTTCGCTGGCCGATTGCGACAGCGACTGTGCGGTGGAGCTGAGCTCTTCGGAGGCACCAGCCAGGGCTTCGGCACCAGCGTTGACCTCGGTCACCACCTGCGACAGCTTGTTGACGGTGTTGTTCACGTACTCCTTCATTTCACCGAAGGCGCCTTCATACGGCTTGTCGATGGATTGGGTGAGGTCGCCTTGCGACATGGCGCTCATGACGCGAACCACATCGTTGATGCTGGTGCCCGTGGTGGTCACCAACTGGTTCAGGCCTTCGCCCATTTCCTTTTGAAAACCTTGCAGGCCGGCCAGCTCAATGCGTGCGTCAAAGTTGCCATGGTTGGCCGCTTCGACCACATTGCGTTGGCCATCAATCACCTGCTTGAGGCGGCTGACCATCTGCTTGACGGCGAACAGCATGCTGCTGTCGTCATTCTTGGCAATGATCACTTCGGCCGACAGGTCGCCATTGGCCACCTTGGTCAGCAAGGCTGCGGCATAGTCAGGTTCGCCACCCAGTTGGCGGCTGATGATGCGGGTGACCATCAGGCCCAGGCCGATGGCCAGCACGACGGACACTGAGACCACTGACATGGTCACGATTTTGGCGTGGGACACCTGGGCCGTGGCCAGCTCATTGGTGGCCTTGGCTTGGGCGCTGAGCTCCTCGATGATGGCGGCCATCGTGTCTTCCATCGCGCGGGTGATCTTGCGCGCTTCACCGTTGCTGACCTCGGTGGCCTCGGCGAACTTGCCGCTCAATGCCAGCTGCGCGACCTTTTCGCTTTCAGCCAGGTAGACCGGCAGCTGGGCATCCAGCTCTTTGAGCAGGGTTTGCTCTTTGGCGCTGAGCACGGTGCTTCGGTAGTTTTGAATCGACTTGTTGTAGCCATCGATGTAGGTCTTGGCACGCGTCATCGCGGCTTTGGCATCGTCCGGATTCTTGGTCGCGGTCAGGCGAACATAGGTTCGCGCATGCGATGACAGCTTGAGCGCTGCATCGGAGATCTGCTCCAGACAGACCACGTTGTTGTCATAGGTCGAACTGAGCATGTTGCCCAACTCGGAAATCCGCATCAGACCATACGCGCCAACAGCGGCGGTCAGGACCGAGCAGGTCAGAAAAGTGGTCAGCAGCTTGTGAGCCAGCTTCATGCGCAAGAACCAATTCATGGCCGTGTTCCTTTGGGTAGTTTCGTCTGGCTCAGTTCAACGCCATAGCGCTGGTCTGTGCAGGTGTTTGTGCAAGTTGGGTGATCTCGTCCATGGACAGCACATGGTCGGCATCGAGCAGGATCACGAACTTGCCTTTGACTTTGCCCATGCCCTGGATGAAATCGGTGCGGATGCGGGCACCGAACGCGGGCGCGGGTTCGATGTCCGAGGCGGCGATGTCGAGTACTTCATTGACGGCGTCCACGATGACACCGATGACCTGCCTTTCCTGCTCGGCCGTCTGCACTTCGACGATGACAATGCATGTGCGCTTGGTCACCTCCGACGATTTGCGGCCAAAGCGTGCCAGCAGGTCCATCACGGGGACGACGGCGCCGCGCAGGTTGATCACGCCGCGAACGCAGTCGGGCATCATCGGCACCACGGTCAGGCTGTGGTATTCAATGATCTCCTTGACCGCCAGGATGCCCAGGGCGAAGACCTCGCCCGCCAGCATGAAGGTCAGGTACTGGGTGGGGTCTTGCGAGCCCATGGCGGTGTGTGCGGCCGTTTGCGACGAAGTGGTGTTGGTCAGAGCTGTCATGACAGGCCTTTCAAAACGGAGAAAACTGGGATTCATCGGCTTCGGCATGAGCGAATGCCAATTGACCGGCTTTGCGAGGGGGGGCCGCCATTTTTTTGGCAGCAACGCGGGGCTTGGGCGCCACGCGTGTCGCAGGCGGCACCGTGCTGCGACTCAGGGTGTGGTTCCCAGCAGCCAGCTTGAAGAACGACATGGCCTGTTGCAGCTGCTCAGCCTGGCTGCTCATCTCTTCAGCGGTGGCCGCCAGTTCCTCTGAACTGGAGGCATTTTGTTGCGTCGTGTCACTGAGCTGGCTCACGGCTGCATTGATCTGGCCGACACCCGAAGACTGCTCTTCCGATGCGGCAGTGATTTCCTGAACCAGGTCCGAGGTCTTCTTGATGTTGGGCACCATCTGGTCCAGCAAGCGACCTGCCGTTTCAGCCAATTCGACGCTGGAGCTGGCCACGGAGCCAATCTCCTGCGCGGCGACTTGGCTGCGCTCGGCCAGCTTGCGCACTTCGGCGGCCACCACCGCAAAGCCCTTGCCGTGTTCTCCAGCCCGCGCGGCTTCAATGGCGGCATTCAGCGCCAGCAGATTGGTCTGGTAGGCGATGTCATCGATGATGACGATCTTCTGGGCGATCTGCTTCATGGCCGCTACCGTGGCCTTGACCGCTTCACCGCCTTCGGCAGCTTCAGACGCGGCCTTGGTGGCCATGCCGTCGGTCACTTTGGCATTCTCGGTATTCTGAGAAATCGAGGCGGTCATTTGCTCAATCGACGCACTGGTCTCTTCAACCCCTGCGGCCTGTTCACTGGAGGCCTGCGACAAGGACTGCGCTGTGGCGCTGACCTCTTCAGAGGCGCCAGCCAAAGCCTCGGCGCCGCTGTTCACTTCGGCGACCACCTGGGACAGCTTCTGAACCATGTTCTGCATGGCCTGCAGCAATTGAGCCGTTTCATCCTTGCCGGTGACGTCAATGCTCACCGTCAGGTCGCCTTCGGCCAGTCGGTTGGCGGCATCAACTGCCTTGCCCAGAGGCTTGGTCACGCTGCGGCTGATGAAGAAGCCCAGTGCAATGCCGATCAGCACGCCAACTGCAATGATGCCGATCATCAAAACGCGGCTGCTTTCGTACAGGCGGGCGGTCTCATCGGAGGCGTCCTTGGCATTGCCTTCCTTCAACACGGTGA
>Ga0073915_10000096_pt1 | contig 12365 bp, 11 predicted proteins | sample GWRWT2_30Apr14_FD_71480 | JGI IMG/M metagenome (GOLD analysis project Ga0073915, IMG submission 71480) | Sand microcosm microbial communities from a hyporheic zone in Columbia River, Washington, USA - GW-RW T2_30-Apr-14 | ecosystem: Engineered > Artificial ecosystem > Sand microcosm >... | reverse complement strand
GCCGTTTGACGCGAGGTCCCACCCTTTTGTCAGCGCGGCTCAGTGGCGGTTAGCGAGGTGGGAGGCGTCCATACCATCTCAGCACCAAGCCAGGCGCCCTGCCGGAGACCACCCCAGCCCTTTTTCGCCCCGCTGGTGGCACGCCACGGTTCTTATTCGTGCCACGCCACCAGCGAGGCGATCAGGGATGAGCCGGTGGCTGGCAGGGCGACGTCGGGGGCGTCGAGGCGCGCAGGGGTGAGGTGGGCGCGCGCAGCGCGCATCGTCAACTGACTTGCTGTGGCTGTTTGAGCGCAGCGGCCATCAGGCCGCGCAGCGAGTTCCACAGCACCACCTCGACCCGAGCACCGCAGAGCAGTCCGCCGCAACGCGGTGGACCGCCACCATCGGAGCCCTGCCAGCCACCGGCGATTCCCCGCCTCGCGCTCCCCGACAAAGCACTTGAATCAGGCCTTGCCCTGGCTCGCCACCGCGGCCGCCGCCTTGGCGATCGAATCCGCATCACCCAGGTAGTAGCTCTTGATCGGCTTCAGATCCGCATCCAGCTCATACACCAACGGAATGCCGTTGGGGATGTTCAGGCTGACGATGTCAGAGTCACCAATGTTGTCCAGGTACTTCACCAAAGCCCGGATGCTGTTGCCGTGCGCCGCCACCACGATGCGCTTGCCCGCCTTGATGGCCGGGGCCATGGCCTCGTTCCAGAAGGGCAGCACCCGCTCCACGGTGTCTTTCAGGCATTCGGTCAGCGGAATCTGCTCGGGCTTGAGCTTGCTGTAGCGGATGTCCTGGCGTTGGCCACGCGGGTCATCGGCAGCCAGCTCAGGCGGCGGCGTGTCATAGCTGCGGCGCCACACCAGCACCTGCTCGTCGCCATACTGCTTGGCGGTTTCGGCCTTGTTCAGGCCCTGCAAGCCGCCATAGTGGCGCTCGTTCAGGCGCCAGGAGTTGACGACGGGCAGCCAGGGCCGGTCCATCTCGTCCAGCGCATGCCACAAGGTGTGGATGGCGCGCTTGAGCACCGAGGTGTAGGCCACGTCGAATTCGTAGCCCTCGGCTTTGAGCAGGCGGCCGGCCTGTTTGGCCTGTTCGACGCCCGTGGGGGTCAGGTCCACATCGGTCCAGCCGGTGAAACGGTTTTCGAGGTTCCAGGTGGATTCGCCATGGCGAATCAGCACAAGCTTGTACATGGCTTCAAGTCCGGTCGCGTAAAGGGAGTCGGAGATTATAAAATCCCATGTTTGCTACCCACACGAAAGATTTTCCATGAGCTATCTGCTTGAGAACTGGTACTGGCTTGTCGCAGCCTTGGCCTCCGGGGGCCTGCTGTTGTGGCCCCAGATCAAGGGCGGTGCCAATGGTGGCGTGACCCCCGTGAACGCGGTGCACCTCATCAACCGCGAAAAAGCCCAGGTGATCGACGTGGGCGACGCGACCGAATTCGCCGCCGGCCACGTGGTGGGCGCCAAGAACATCCCCCTGGACACCCTGACCGACAAGGTCAAAGGTCTGCCCGGCAACAAAACCACGCCTTTGGTCGTGGTGTGCGCCACCGGTGCCCGCAGCACCAAGGCCGTGGCCCAGCTCAAAACCATGGGCTACGAGAAAGCCCAGGTGCTGGCCGGTGGCCTGAAAGCCTGGCGCGAAGCCAACCTGCCGGTCGAAAAATCGGCCTGATGCCACACAAGGGGCGCCCGGTGGGTGCCCCCACAGGTCAGACGGTCATGCCAGGCGCAGGACAATGTCACCTGGATTGAACTCACGCCTTAAGCCGAGCCACCATGCAAGCCGTCAAGATGTACACCACCCAGGTCTGCCCCTACTGCAACCGGGCCAAGATGCTGCTCAAGCAGCGCGGTGTCGAGCACATCGAAGAAATCCGCGTTGACCAGGACCCGGTGCAACGCCAGCACATGATGGACATCACGGGCCAGCGCACCGTGCCGCAGATCTTCATTGGCGACACCCACGTGGGCGGCTGCGACGATTTGATGGCCCTGGACCACCGGGGCGGTTTGATGCCTTTGCTGGGCGCCTGAAGCCTCACCCCTCACCTGAGGGGGTGCAGGGAGAAGGGCCGCCGTGCTTAGGGAATCCACGGGATGCCGTGAACCACCCAGGGCGTGAATATAGTTCTATTACATAACTATCTCACACCCACCATGCGCAGCTCCTCCCAAACCTTCTCCGCCGTGGCACTGGCCACCGGCCTGTTCTGCGGCGCCGTCTCCTCGGCCCATGCCGGGCTGTTCACCCCCAAGCCCACCGAGGCGCAAACGCGCTACCCCATCGTGCTGGTGCACGGCCTGATGGGCTTTGACGACATCCTGGGCCTGGATTACTTCTACCAAATCCCCGCCGACCTGCGCAAAAACGGTGCCGTCGTGCTGGTGGCCAAGGTCTCGGCCGTCAACGACAACGATGTGCGCGGCGAACAATTGCTCAAGCAACTCAAGGCATGGCAGGCCGCCAAGGGCTACACCAAGTTCAACCTGATCGGCCACAGCCAGGGCGGCCCCACGGCACGCTATGCCGCCGGCATCGCGCCCGGATTGATCGCCAGCGTGACCACGGTGGGCTCGCCCCACACCATCCCGGTGGGCGGCCGCGTTGATGCCATTGGCACCTTGCTGAACAACTACGTCGGCGTGGTCTCGTTCCTGGGCAATTTCGTGGACTGGGCTTCAGGCCACAAAGACCTGCCGGTGGACGAAGCCGCCCTGAAAGCCTGGTCCGAGAACACCGCCACCTTCAACGCGCGCTTCCCCGCCGGCATGCCCGCCACACCGTGCGCCAGCGGCCCGGCGTTGGCCAGCAACGGCGTGGTCTATTACTCGGCCACCGGCAACGTGCCCAAGACCAATGCCTGGGACCCGGCCGACCTGTTGATGGCCGCCGGTGACGTCCCCAGCGATGGCCTGGTGGGTGTGTGCTCGGCCGCCTGGGGCCAGGTGCTGCGCAACGACTACCCCTGGAACCACTTCGACGAAGTCAACCAGGTCTTGGGTTTGATGGGCAAGGGGGTGCCTGACCCGGTCGCCTTCTACCGCCAGCAGGCGGCCCGCCTGAAAGCTTCGGGGCTTTGAGGCAGATGACGCGGGGCCCACAGGCCCCGCGTTTAGGTTACTTCAGCGCACTGCGGGGCACCAAAGGCAAGACCAGGCTGGAAGGCCGGCTGGGATCGTTGTAGATGGTGCTGACATTGCCATTGGCCTTCAGCTGCTGCGGCGTGGGCCAGATGCCCTGAGCCTGGTTGCTGGCACTGATGGCGATGCGCAGCTTATGACCCTTGCGGATCAGCGCAGCGGCAGGGAACACTTCCACCGGCACCAGCATGGCTTGGCCAGGCACCACGGCTTGCTTGGTAGCCAGGGTGAAGGGGTGCCAAGGCTGGACCATCACGCCATTGATGTAGCGCGAACGGCTGGTGTCCACCGCGCGGTGGCTGGCCGACTGCAGGCCGGTCGAGATGGGGGTGGCATTGCCCCACACATCCACGTCATCGATGCGAACCGCCACGGCCGCTTCGGTGTTCGTGGCCGACATCCAGATGTCCGCCTGCATGGGGCCGTTGATGTACATGTCTTCGGTCAGCGGCGCGGTCTGGTAGATCAGCGCTTTCTGCTCTTTTTCGACGGTGTTGCTGTTGGTGTAGCAAAGCTTGGGCAACAAGCCGCCAATGCCCAGCGACCATTGCACGTAGCTGGAAGAGCAATCGCTGCCATCGTTCAAGGTCACCTTGGCCTGCACGGTCTTGCCGGTGTCGCTGACGTTGTACGTGATCGCGGCGCCTTGGGGCTCGGCGATGGTGTGGCTGGCTTCAGGCAACCAGGGCGCCTGGGTGGTCAACTTCATGTTGCCGCGCAGGTAGTAGCGCTGCGGTGTCGCTTTGGGGTGGGGCCAGTCGGTGGTGCTGGCAAAGCGGTTGCCCAGGATGCCGTAGCCCTCCACATACTGCGTGACGTTGGGCAGCGTGGCCGCGCCTGTGTTCATGCCGCGCAGGTATTGGTCAAACCACTGCAGCATCAGGAACTTGGTTGGAGGCGCACCGTTGGCCGTGGCGTTGTTGGCGTCGTTCTGCGCGGCCAGGATGGCCTGCAAGTGCGCACCCGGTGTGATCAGCAGCTTGGTGGTGACCTTGTTCTTCAGTTGTTCATACAACAAAGGCTCGTCGCGCTGAAAAATGTCGTTGGTGCCGCCCACGATGAAGGTGGGCACCGTGATGCTGGCGGCCTTTTCCAGGGGCGAGCGGGTCGACCAGAAATCGCCGTCGTCGGTGGCAAAACCCGTCAAGCCCGCCAGGGAGTTGTTGACCGTGGGCAGGTACCAGCTGTCGATGGCGGCAATGTGCTCCTGGTTGGCGGCTTCAATCTGTGTCGCAAAGGTGGGGTGCAGGCTTTTGGCGATGTCGTTCTGAACACTCAGCGTCTGCGTCAGTGGCAACCACAGGCTGATGAACTGGGCATTGAGCAAACCACCCACACCCACCGTGCCACGGTAAGCGTCGCCCATGGGCACTTGGGCAAACACGGCCTTCACGGCGGGGTTCTGCTGCTCGGCGGTCAACAGGCTGGTGATGCCCAGGTAAGACGTGCCCGCCAGGCCCAGGTTGCCGTTGAACCAAGGCTGTTGGGTCACCCACTCCACGGCTTCACCATAGGCGGCCTGTTCGGCCTCGCCCAGCAAGGCACCTTGCCCATCCGACATGCCAGAGCCCAGCACGTCCACCGCGACCGAGATGTAGCCCCGCTTGATCATGAACTCGTCTTTGCCACCCACCAGCAGGGTGTTGCCGGTCACGGCAAAGCCGCCCAGCAGTTGGCCCAGGTCAATGCGGTAGGCCGTTTGCGTCAGGACTGCCGGGAAGGCGCCCTGCACGGGGTTGCCCTTCGCGTCGGCGGGCACGGACACCAGCACGGCCAGCTTCTGGCCATTCTTCATCGTGATGAACTGCAGCGGCAAGGTGACGGCCTTGGGGTACTCCTCGGCGCGCGAGTAATCTTTCCAGGCGCCATTGGCATTGGCCGTGATCGCCGGGTTGGCCTGGCTGAGGCTGCCGCGGGTACCCAAGGTGGTCGTGGTCGCGGCCAGCGCACTGGTGATGCCCGCGGTGAGAAGAACGGCGGCCAGACTGCTGAGGGCGAAGGCGTGCACGCCTCGGGTGGATCGTTGCATGGTGGAAGTCTCCTGTTTGGATCCAACAAGCGTAGGGCCCGGTAGCGCGGCAGGCATTGACTTGGCCGGCCACTTATTAACCCACAGGGGTGCTTTCTAGGGAAAGCCCCGACCATTGCAGTCGCGCTGGCGCATGGAAAACCCCCAGACTGCACCCCCATGCGAATCTCTCCCATCAACCTGAAGATCCTGGCCTACGCCCTCGATGTGGAAGGCTTCAACTCCAGTGCCGCGCTGCGGCGATGCGGCATCGAATCGGCCGACGATCTGCAGGAAGAAGGCCCCTGGGTGCCGATGGAGCTCTTCGACCGCCTGATGGCCGCCGCCATTGAAGAAACCGGCGACTCGGCCTTTGGCCTGGTGGTCGGCAAGAGCATCGCGCTGATGCGCTATGGCGTGCTCACCCCTCTGGTGCTGGTCACACCCAGCCTGCGGCAGATGCTGGCTGACATCAGGCGCTTTGCCGTGCTGGCCCTGGAGCGGTCCGAAATAGAACTGGCAGAGGCTGGGGCGACTGCCCGCCTGGTGGTGCAGCCAGCGGTTCAAAACGGCTTGAGCGGCCACTTCCGGATGGAACAGGTGGCGACGAGTTCCATTCAGATGCTGAGGTTCGCAGGCGCCGGTCAGTCTGACATCCACCACGTGACCTTTCCGCATGCCCCCCGAGCAGAGCATGAACAACGCTATGTAGCCACCTTCGGGCAGCGCCTCAGTTTTGGGCAGAAGGAATGCGCCATCACCTTCAACCCGACTTTGCTGGACGCCAAGCTGCCCACCCACGACCCCGTCGCCTATGTGGCGGCCAGAACGCGGGCAGACTCGCTGCTGACTGCGATGAAGGCGGGCTCCGACATGGCGAACACCGTGCGGGCCTGGTTGCTGAGCGCGTTTCCACGACAGCCCACGGTGGCGGAAACGGCCGAGCACCTGGGCATGAGCGAGCGCAGCTTTCGCCGGCACCTGGGCATGCTGGACACCACGCATGCCGAACTGGCCCAGGAGTGCCAGCGCCTGACGGCAGAACGCCTGCTGGCCGAAGGCAAGCTGCCTCTCAAGCAGATCGCAGAGGCGCTGGGCTTCTCATCGGTCCACAGCTTTCACCGCGCCTTCAGAAGGTGGTCGGGTTTGACGCCGTCGGACTGGCGGGAGAGCCGCAATGCCAAGGCGCAGCCCTGAGGCTACTTGGCCGACTGCAGGTGGTGATGAACCAGAACCTCACCCACCGAACGCGCGCCGGGCGCATGGATGGCCAAGCCCCAGCCCACCGCCGCCAGAAACACGGCGGTGATGCCGAAAGGCACGATGGTGCTGCGAACCGCCGTGCCCAGCCAGTGGTTGTCGTCTTGGCCACGCAGATGGCGATACAGCGTGAACGACAGCACGCCGTCGAACAGCAGTTCGGCCAACAGGCTGGGCGCCAGGTAGACCACGTAAAACGACGCCAGTGCCAGGCCAATGACCACGGCAATCACGATCAGCGGGACGGCCAGTTCGTCGGCGTCCAGGCTGGAACCTGCCGAGTCACCCAGTTTTTGCAACGACGAGGCTTGGACCTCGGGCAGGCCGGACGCGCCGATCTCGTCAAAGGAGGCCGTGGCGCCACCACCGCCGAAGTCACCACCGCCGCCGCTGGAAAACGTGGGGGACGCGCCCGGGCAGTCCGAGCTGGGCAGGCCACTGCCGCCAACGGACAGGTCCGGGATGTCTGCGTAGTCTTCGGCCTTGGTGCGCAACCACAGCCACAGCAAGGCCAGAAAGAACAGGTATGCCAGGCCCAGTGCCAGCGGGTAGCGCAACACCATGCTGTCGATGCCCGCGTGCAGCAGGGCGAATGACAACAACAGCCCGACCAGGCCCGTCAGCCCCACGATCAAGGCCATCTGCAGGCGCGGGAAGGAGTCCTGTTCAAGCTGGTGGCGCAGTTGAAGGATGGCGTGCGAGCGGGTCAGGCGCAGGCGACGAAGGTGGCGCGGCGTCTTCATGGCGACAGGCTCACGCCTTCTTGATGAACTCCGACTTCAACTGCATTGAGCCGAAGCCTTCAATCTTGCAATCGATGTCGTGGTCGCCCTCGATCAGCCGGATGTTCTTGACCTTGGTGCCCACCTTGACGACGGAGGACGAACCTTTGATCTTCAAATCCTTGACCACGGTGACCGAGTCGCCATCTTTCAGCACATTGCCGTAGGCGTCTTTCCACACGCGCACCTCGGTCGCGGCCACGGCGGCGTCCTGACCCCATTCATGGGCGCAATCCGGGCAGATGAACAGATCGCCATCCGCGTAGGTGTATTGGGAGTGGCATTGAGGGCAGGGCGGCAGATCGCTCATCGGGTTCCTTGTTGGATTACCAGGTATTGTCAGGGAGATGGCACGCCGGGCAGGTGCCGCATGCGCTTGATGTCACGCTGCGGCGGTGCGCCAAACAGGCGGCTGTAATCGCGGCTGAACTGCGAGGCGCTCTCGTAGCCCACGCGGGCCGCCGTGGTGCTGGCATCCAGGGCCTGGTTCAACATCAGGTGACGCGCCTCTTGCAGGCGCAGCTGCTTTTGGTACTGCAAGGGGCTCATGCCCGTCAGGCCGCGAAAGTGCTGCCGGAAGGTGGAGGGGCTCATGTGCACCGTCGCCGCCAGTTCGTCCATCAACACATCGCCGCGGAAGTTCTGCTTGAGCCAGGCCATGGCCCGCGCGATCTGATGGCTGGGCGAGCCCGCCGCCAACAGGTGCCGCAGGTAGAGGCCATGCGGGCCCGTGAGCAAACGCACCATGATCTCTTGCTGGATCAGGGGCGCGATGTGGGCCAGGTGCTGTGGCTCGTTCACCAGTTGGACCAGGCGGAGCACCGCGTCCAGCAAAGGCGCTTGCAAGGCGCTCAGCGAGATCGCGCGCGGCGCCTGCTCTCGCAACAGGGGTGGCAGGTCCATCTCGGAGGCCAGCTGCAGCAGGGCACGCGCATCCAGCGTCAACAACAAGCCCAGGTAGGGCTGGGCCAGGCTGGCGTGGGTGACATGGGCCACCACCGGCAAATCCACCGTGGTCAACAAGGATTGCCCGGGCCCATAAGCCAACACCTGGTCGCCAAAGGTGACCTGTTTGTGGCCTTGGGCCGGGATGGCCAGCCCCAAGGCGTAAAAGCAGGCCAGGGGATCTGTCTTCACGCTGCTGCGGTAGACCGAGAGTTGCGTGATGCCTGTGGGGTGGCTACCATCAGTTTGGGCAATCTGTCCCAGCGCGTTGGCCAGGGCTTCGAGCGTCATGGCCAGCCTTTCAGAAAACATGAATCACTTTACAACCGGCACGCCTGAGCAGTTCAGCGTTTGATGAAGTCTCGTTGAAAAAGGCAATACAAAAACCAAAAACGGCAAGCTCGTCACGGGGCTGGCATGCACACTGAACCCACCCCAAGGAGAGATGACCACCATGAGCACGCTCAACGTCAACGGCCAAAAGCACACGGTCGACACCGACCTCGCCACCCCCATCCTCTGGGCCTTGCGCGACACGCTGGGCATGACCGGCACCAAGTTCGGTTGCGGCGCGGCCTTGTGCGGCGCCTGCACCGTGCACCTGGATGGCCAGGCCACCCGCTCCTGCATCACCCCCGTCTCGGCCGCCGAAGGCAAGAAGATCACCACCATCGAAGCCATCACCGATGGTCGTGACCGGATTGGTTCGGCCGTGCACGCGGCCTGGGTCAAGCACGATGTGGCGCAATGTGGCTACTGCCAAAGCGGGCAGATCATGAGCGCGACCGCCTTCCTGAAATCGCTGCCCAAAGGCAAGCAACCCACCCCCGCCGAGATCGATTCGGCCATGGTCGGCAACATCTGTCGCTGCGGCACCTATGCCCGCATCCGCGCCGCGGTGGCCGATGCCGCCCGCACCCTGGCTTGAAGGAGCTGCCGCCATGCTGAACAACCTCGATCACCGCGACATGCCCCGCGCTCTGCAACACATGCTGGCCCGCAGTCAAGCTGACACCAACGCAGCCACGATGCCACGCCGCAGCTTCCTGAAGCTGGCCGGTGCGGGTGGCCTGGTGCTGGGCGCGTTTCCCCACCTGGCCCTGGCCCAAGGCGCCAGCGCAGACACCGCCCTCAAGCCCACGCAACAGCCCTCGGCCTTTGTGCAGATCGCGCCCAATGGCGAGGTCACCGTGGCCATCAACCGGCTGGAGTTTGGCCAAGGCGTGCAAACCGCCTTGCCCATGATCCTGGCCGAAGAACTCGATACCGATTGGAGCTTGGTGCGCAGCCGCCATGGCAACAGCGATCCGGCTTACGCCGACCCCCTGTGGGGCATCCACCTGACCGGCGGCTCCAACTCGATCAAGCACAGCTTCACGCAGTACCGCGAGCTGGGTGCGCGGGCCCGGGCCATGCTGCTCAGCGCCGCCGCCACGCGCTGGAACGTGGACGTGGCCACTTTGCGCACGCAATCTGGCACGGTGATCGGCCCAGGCGGGCTCAAGCTGGGTTATGGCGAGTTGGCCGAGGCCGCCATGGCCCTGCCCGTGCCCGAGAAGGTCGTGCTGAAAGACCCGAAAGATTTCCGCCTCATCGGCCGGCCCACCAACCGCCTGGATGCCAAGGCCAAGAGCAGTGGCCGCCAGGACTTCGGCATCGACACCCACCTGCCTGGGCAACTGACGGCCGTGGTGGCCCACCCGCCGGTGTTCGGCGCGCGCATCGCCTCGCTGGATGACAGCGCCGCCCGCGCCATCAAGGGCGTGAAAGCGGTGCTGCGCGTGCCGTTGGACCGGGGCGCCGAAGGCGTGGCCGTGGTGGCCGATGGCTACTGGCCCGCCAAGCTGGGGCGCGATGCCCTCAAGGTGGAGTGGGACGCCTCCAAGGTCGAAAAGGTGGACAGCGACAAGCTGCTGGCCCAGTACCGCGAGTTGGCCAAGCAGCCCGGCCCGCGCCAGTTCGACGCGGACATGGCGCCCCTGGCCACCGCGCCCAAACACATCGACGCCGAGTTCATCTTCCCCTACCTGGCCCACGCGCCCATGGAGCCCTTGAACTGCACCGTTCAGTTGTCCGAGGGCAAGGCCGACCTGTGGATTGGCACCCAGTTCCCCGGCGTGGATGGCGCGGCCGCGGCGCGCGTGCTGGGCCTCAAGCCCGAGCAAGTGGCCATGCACGTGCAGATGGCCGGCGGTGGCTTTGGCCGACGCGCCGTGGGCAGCAGCGACTACGTGGTCGAGGCCTGCGAGATCGCCAAGGCCGCCCGCGCCGCAGGCCTGAACGCCCCCGTGCGCATGGTCTGGAGCCGTGAAGACGACATCAAGGGCGGCTACTACCGCCCCATGCACCTGCACCGCGCCCGCATCGGCTTCGACGCGCGCGGCCAAGTGCTGGCCTGGGACCACGTCCTGGTCGGCCAATCCATCACCGCAGGCACGCCCTTTGAAGGCGGCATGATCAAAAACGGCATTGATGCCACCGCTGTGGAAGGCATGCGTGATCCCTACGCCCTGCCCATGCGCCTGACGGTTCACCACCCCAAGGTCAACGTGCCGGTGCTGTGGTGGCGCAGCGTGGGCTCCACCCACACGGCCTTCGTGATGGAAACCTTGATCGACGAGATCGCCCGCGCCACCAAACAAGACCCGGTGGCCTACCGCCTGGCGCTCTTTGGCGACAAGCACCCGCGCCACCGCGCTGCCTTGCAACTGGCCGTGGACAAGAGCGGCTATGGCAAGAAGCGCTTGCCAGCGGGCCGCGCCTGGGGCGTGGCGGTGCACGAGTCTTTTGAGTCGGTGGTGGCCTATGTGGTCGAGGCCTCGGCCAAGAAAGGCAGCCCCGTGCTGCACCGCGTGACGGCGGGCGTGCATTGCAACCTGGTCGTCAACCCACGCACCGTGGAGGCGCAAGTGCAAGGCGCCGCGCTGATGGGCCTGTCCATGTGCCTGCCGGGTGCGGCCATCACCTTGAAGGATGGCGAGGTGCAGCAGAGCAACTTCGGCGACTTCGTGGTGCCCCGCATCACCGACATGCCCGAGGTGGCCGTGCACACCGTGCCCAGTGCCGACCCACCCACCGGCATGGGCGAGCCCGGCCTGCCACCGTTGGCCCCCGCCTTTGCCAACGCCATCGCCAAGCTGACCGGCAAGCCGGTGCGCCAGTTGCCCTTCAACCTGGCTTGAGTCCCCACCCCATGGAAGACCTCGACACCCTGGTCCTGCGCACCGCGCTGCGCTGGCAAACCGCTGGCCTGCCGGTGGTGCTGGTCACCGTGGCGCGCACCTGGGGCTCTTCCCCAAGACCGCCCGGCTCGCTCATGGCCCTCAACGGCCGGGGCGAGGTCGTGGGCTCGGTCTCGGGCGGTTGCATTGAAGACGACCTGATCCACCGCATCCGCGAAGGCGGCATGCAGGCGGCCTGCGCCACCGACGCCCCCACCGTGCTGCGCTATGGCATCTCGGCCGACGAGGCGCACCGCTTCGGCCTGCCCTGTGGCGGCACGGTCGAGCTGGTGCTGGAGGTGCTGGCCCCCCACAGCCGCCTGGCTGAACTGCTGCAGGCCTGCCAGCAACGGCGCAGCACCGAGCGGGTGCTGGACCTGCGCACTGGCCATGTCACCTTGCACGCCGTTGAACGAGGTGGCCGGCACGATGGCGTGCCCCAGCTCACTGGCACCCAGCTCACCACCTGCCTAGGCCCTCAGAACCGCCTGATCGTGATCGGTGCCGGCGACCTGTCGCGCTTCTTGTGCCAGATGGCGCTGAGCCTGGGCTTCGAGGTGGTGGTGTGCGACCCGCGCGAAGAGCACCGCGCCAGTTGGGGCCTGGACGGGGTCGAGATCAGCCACGAGATGCCGGACGACCTGATCCTGCGGCTGCGGCCCGATGCCCGCACCGCCGTGGTCGCGCTCACCCACGACCCCAAGCTGGACGACCTGGCCCTGATCGACGCCTTGCAGTCCGAGGCCTTTTACGTGGGCGCCATTGGCTCACGCCGCAACAGCACGCTGCGCCGCGAGCGCCTGCACGAGCACTTCGAGGTGCCCGAGGCCGCGCTGCAAGCCCTGCATGGGCCCGCCGGGCTTTACATCGGCAGCAAGACCCCGGCCGAGATCGCCCTGTCGATCATGGCCGAGGTGGTGGCCGTGAAGAATGGCATCCACCGCCCGGTGCCTGCGCCGGTGGCCCTGGGCAAGCATTTGCATGGCCACGGCCAGGATCATCC
>Ga0073915_10000095_pt1 | contig 12371 bp, 11 predicted proteins | sample GWRWT2_30Apr14_FD_71480 | JGI IMG/M metagenome (GOLD analysis project Ga0073915, IMG submission 71480) | Sand microcosm microbial communities from a hyporheic zone in Columbia River, Washington, USA - GW-RW T2_30-Apr-14 | ecosystem: Engineered > Artificial ecosystem > Sand microcosm >... | reverse complement strand
GACTGCTCTTCCAGCTCTTCATTGGCGGTGCGCAGCTCTTCCTGCTGGGTCTGCAACTCTTCGTTGAGCTGGTGCGTTTCTTCCAAGGCATCCTGCAGGCGCTGGCGGTACTGCGCGGCTTCCACCGAGGCGCCCACGTTGGTGGCCAGGATGCGCAACAGCTCCAGATCGCGCTCGACCACGGGCCGCATGAAGCCCAACTCCATCACCCCATTGACCTGGCCATCGTTGCTGATGGGCAGCAGGACCACGTCCGTGGGCGCCCCCGTGCTCAGGCCAGTGGTGACCTTGAAGTGGTGGTCGGGCACTTGCGGAACATGCTTGAGCTGGCCATCCATGGCCACCTGCCCCACCAGGCCATGGTCCAGGTCAAAGCTTTGCGCCACCTGCTCATGGTGCTTGTCAAACCCATAAGCCCCGGCCCGCACCAACTGGCCAGACTGGTTGCGCACATACAGGGCCGCCACGGCCACGCCCAGGTAGCCGGCCATGAACTCCAGCACATGGCGGCTCAACACCGGCAAGGTCAACTGCCCCAACAGGCGCTCGGCCAATTGGGTCTGGCCAATGCGGAACCAGGCCTTCTCCTGCAAGGCTTTGGTGCTGAGCACATGCTGGCGCAGTGCATCGCCGTAGCTGGCTGACAGGGTCATGATCTGGCGCCGCCCGCTCAAGGCGATGAGGCCGCTCAGGATCAGCACCAGGCTCACATACGACACGATCACCCAGAAGGTGGTACTGCGGGCGGTTTCATTGCGCTCTTGAAGGAGCTTGTTTTCCTCCCCGATGAAGTCCCGCAATTCACGGCGGATTTCGTCGAACAGTTGCTTGCCGGTTTCGGCCCGGATGATGCTGAGGTAGTCGCCTTGTGTCCGCCTCAGCTCGATGATGCGTTGGGCAAACTGGTCCCATTGTTTTTGCAGCGACTCGATGCGGTTGATCCGGTCCAGTTGCGGTTGGTTGTCCAGCACCAGTGCCTTCAAGTTCAGCAACTCCGAGGCCATTTTGGGTTTGGCCAGGTTGTAGGGCGCCAGGAACTTGTCCTCGCCGGTGATCAGGAAGCCGCGCGTCCCCGTTTCCTGGTCCACGATCACGGTCTTCAGTTCGTTGGCCTTGCCAATCACGCGCTGGGTGTGCTCCACCCAGTTGAGCTGGGACAGCAGGAAGAAAATCAGCCCGATGAACACCATGGCGCTGAACGCCCCCACTGCCAGAGGCAAGGTCAGGTGCCGCGTCAAGACACGCTGGAAGTGCGCTGTTTCATGAGAGGTCGTTTCGGGCATCTGAGAATCCGCGTGAAATCCAGGAGGAAGGCTTGGGAATTGTCAGGCAGTTGGGGCCCGTTCACGGCGCCCCAACTGCAAGACGCGGCAATGTCCTACAAGATCCGGGGCGGCTGTCCGGTGCGCCCGGGGCCTTTCCGACGGGAGACTGCAGTTTGAAATCAACAGGTCAGGTCATGGCAAGGCGCTCCCCACAATCCATCTGGACCCGGTCCTTCCAGCGCACGGTCAGTGCCATCACCCGCAGCACGATCAAGGCGGGCAGCCGGGCTTTGACGCAGTCGCTGCGCACCCCCAAGGCCAGGGCACCTCGCTCCAGCAAACTCCAGGGTGAGTGGATCCCCGGGGTGGCGCTGTCACCGATGGGTGCGCGCCGCTACCACCTGTTCAAACCACCCGGCGTTCAATGGCAAGAACGCCTGCCTTTGCTGGTGATGCTGCACGGTTGCGGGCAGGACGCCCAGTCCTTCGCGCTCAGCACCCGCATGAACCGCCTGGCGGCGCGTGAACGCTTCCTGGTGCTCTACCCAGAGCAAGACCGCCGAGCCAACCCCCAGGGCTGCTGGAACTGGTATGGCACGCGCACCAAAACGGCCTATGGCGAAGCGGCCATCCTGATGGCGGCCGTGCAGCAGGTCAGCCAGCTGTACCCGGTGGACCCGGCCCGCGTCGCCATCGCGGGCATGTCGGCCGGGGCCAGCATGGCCGCCTTGATGGTCACGCGCTACCCTGACCGGTTCAAGGCCGTGGCCATGCACTCGGGTGTGCCGCCAGGCGCGGCCGAATCCACGGTGTCGGCGCTGGCCGCGATGCGGGGCCGCGGCGCCACGCAGGCCTTGTCCACCACCACCGACTGGCCGGCACTGCTCGTCATCCACGGTGACCGGGACGCCATCGTGGCGGCCAGCAATGGCCAGGCAGCCGCCAGGCTGTGGGCCGAAGCGGCGGGCCCCCATGTCGAGAAAAGCCGGCAAGTCAGCCGGGGCCAACGCCACCCCATGACGGTGACCGACTTCAAGGTGCGGGGCGGCCGGACGGTGGCCACCTTGTGCGCCATCGATGGCCTGGCCCACGCCTGGAGCGGGGGACTGGCCCGACAGGCCTACAGCGATGCCCAGGGCCCTGACGCCTCTCGCATGATCTGGTCATTCGCGACCAGGCAGTTTGACATCACCAAACCATGACACCACCACAACCCCTCTAACCCCCAAGCATCATGAGCACCACACCACGCCTGTTCAACATCGACTGCAAGCTGTCCTACAAATTGGCCCAGACCACCGACTTCGTGTTCCAGATCCACGCGCTCGAAGGCCAGGACCAGCACATCCAGTCCGAATCACTCAAAATCACGCCCAGCGCGCACTACCGCGTCTACGAGGATCCGCAAGCCGGTCAACGCTTCTTGCGCGTGCAAGCCCCGGCCGGCACGCTGACCTTGCGCTACAAGGCCAAGGTGCAGGTCACCAGGCCCCCTCGCCGGCGCAAAGCCCCCGAGCTGCCCATTGCCGAGTTGCCCGACAACGTGTTGCACAACCTGATGCCCACGCGTTATTGCGAATCCGACCTGCTGGCCTCGGCGGCGGTCAAGTTGTTTGGCAAGGTGCCCCCGGGCTGCTCACGGGTCGAGGCCATCTGCGAGTGGATCCACCAGAACATCGAGTACCGCACCGGCTCCAGCGACAGCACCACCACGGCCTGCGATGTGTTCCTGCGCCACGCGGGCGTTTGCCGCGACTTTGCCCACCTGGGCGTGACCCTGTGCCGCGCGCTGAACATCCCGGCGCGCCTGGCGGTGGGCTACGCCATGTTCGACACGCCGCCGCCGGACTTTCACGCCATGTTCGAAGCCTATGTGGGCGGCCGCTGGGAGTTGTTTGACCCGACCCGCATGTCCGACCCGCGCGACCTGGTGCTGATCGCCACAGGCCGCGATGCCAAGGATGTCGCCTTTGCCACCATCTTTGGCCCCGCCCAGACCCTGGCGATCCTGCCCGAAGTCGAACGAGGTTGATGGGGCCGTGCCCTCTCAGGGCACGTTGATGGCGGCGTTGTCCTTGGAGGTCTCGACGCCGCCCATCAACTCGCCCACCGCCTTGAGCTCGTCCACCCGGTCACACACGGCCTTGATGGCCATCAGGATGGGGGTGCCCAGCAGCAGGCCCCACACGCCCCACAACCAACCCCAGGCCAGCATGCCCACGAACACCACCACGGTGTTCAGGCGGCTGGTGCGGCTGGTGAGCCAGGGTGTGATCATGTAGCCGGAGACGACGTGCAACAGCACCGACACACTGGCCACCAGAATGGCTTTGTCGATCGAGCCGAATTGCGTCAGCGCCACGATGGCCGACAGCACGCAGATGGCGATCGAGCCCAGGTAAGGGATCAGGTTGAGCACCGCCGCAGCAATGCCCCACACGGCCACGTGCTTCATGCCCAGCGCCCAGAAGGCCAGGCTGGTGGCCAGGCCCACGCCGATGCTGGTGACGATCTGCACCACCAGGTAGCGCCGCACCTGCTGCGTGATCTCGTTGAGGGCCTGCACCGTGATCTTGCGCTTGGCGAAGTTCGGCCCGGCGATGCGCGCCAGCTTGCGCCGGAAGATGTCGCCCGAGGCCAGCATGAAGTAAGTGATGAAGCACACCGCCGTGAACTGGCCGATCATCTCCACGATGCCCAGGGTGCCCACCACCACGTAGTCGTTGATGTTGAACGTGGGCTTTTCGATCCGCACACGCGTGATGCCCGAGACGCCACCGGAGGAACCCACCTGGCTCAGCTGTTCGGCCGCCAACTGCAACTGGTTGGCCGCCTTCTGCACCTTGTCCATGTTGCTGTCGGCCTGAGTGTGCGTGCCGCGAATGGCCTTGCGCAAAGTGCGCGCCGCCTCAGGCATCGACTGGATCATGTTGTCGACGTCGTCCTGCAAGGTATAGGCCCCCGCACCAATGGCGGACACCAGCGACAGCATCAGCACCGCCGCGCTCAGCGAACGGGGCAGGCGCCAGCGGCACAGCGCATCCACCACTGGCGTCAAGGCATAGGTGAACATGATGGACAACAACAAGGGAACGAACACCGCCCGGGCCCAATGCAGGGCAAACAAGCCCAGCAAAGCGGCGATGACGGCCAGCGAAGCGCTGCGCACGTCCACCGGCATGTGCAACAGCACACGGTCTGGTTCTGATTTGAACGAGGTCGGAGGTGGTTCGTCGGCTTCGCCAGCAATGCGCATGAATGTCAAAACCCAGGTCAACTTGAATGGGCCATTAGGCACCAGGCCTTGTCCGATAACCAGCAGCGTTCACCGCGATGCGTTGTCAGCGGTGTCCTACGTCCGGGCGCGGCGTGGGCCCAGCGCGAAGGCGCGGGGACTGACGCCGCTGCGGGCGCGAAAGGCGCGGCTGAAGTTGGCCACGCTGGTGTAACCCAGGCGGCGCGCGATTTCGGACACCGTGACCCCATCCTCGCCCAGCCAGTGGCACGCACGCTCGTGCCGAGACTCATTGGCCAGATCCCGGAAACTGCACCCTTCGCTGAGCAGGTGACGGGCCAGCGTGCTGGTCGACAGGTTGACCAGTCCGGCCAGCTCCTCCTGCGTCGGTTGGCAATCCAGGGCCTCGTTCAGCATCATGCGGACCCAGGCCACCCAGCTTTCCTGCTTCGGCTGGATGTGCAAGCGCGGTTGCAAGCGTTGCTCGGCTTCGGCCAGGTCGGCGGCATTGAGCAGGGGCATGGGGATGTTCAGCACCTGCGCGTCAATTTCGATGCGCAAGGCCGGCAGCCCGCCCTGCCCGAAATGGCAGCGGGCCGGTTTGAGTTCGCGGTAGCGCTCGGCATGGGGTGGCGCCGACATGGACAAGTGGATGTCGTAAGGCGGCAAGCCGCCCGGCAGCAGCCTTTCAACCTGCCGGTGGAAGGACACCAGGATGATCTCGAAAGCGGCAGACATCAGGTCGTAAGGCACGGGCTGAACGGGTTGCCAGCAGATCTCAAGGCGATCACCCACCTCGCGCGTGCGCATCGAAAAGCGTGGCGTGACCAAGGCGAAATAGCGCGCAGAAATCTCGATGGCATCGCGCAGAGTGGCGCAGCTCAGGAGCGCCCGGCCGAGATCGCCGAACAAGCCAGGCCCGATCAGGCCGCCAATGATGAAGCCCAGGTCGGTGCGCTGGCTGGCCAGGGCCAACTGGCGCACCGCGCTCGTGATTTGAGCCCCCGACAGCAAGGCTTGCGAATGGTCCAGGCGCGCACGGTCAATGCCAGCAGCCTGGAGTGCGCCACGGCAGTCCACACCTTGGGATTCGAGGTGGCGAACCATCAAGGCGACGTAGCGCGCCGGGTTGTCTGAGATGTTTTCCACCGACCAGGGACTTTCACCAAGCACCGCTTGGCTTGCCGAAAAATGATAAGTGCATGAAGAGAAATGACAAGTCGGAAAAGCGCCCAGTCCACACAATGCGCACCAGACCCGATCCGGGCACCCCATTCAAAGGAGACACGACATGAGCATTTCCCTGAGCAAGGCTTGGCGGACCAGCGCGACGCTGGCACTGGTGTGCAGCGGCGCGTGGGTGGACGCGGCCCTGGCCGCCGCGCCCACCACCGTCCCGACCGATGCTGGCACGGTGCAAGGCCTGTCGACCACCGACGGCCGCCAGTTCCTGGGCATCCCCTTCGCGGCCCCCCGGTGGGCCCGCTGCGGTGGAAGGCGCCTCAACCCACCGCAGCGTGGAGCGGTGTGCGGCCCGCCACGCAAGCCGCCCATGCCTGCAAGCAGGACGGGACCCTGCCGCCAGCCGGCGTGCCCGACTCCAGCGAAGATTGCCTTTACCTGAACGTCTACACCCCGCCCGAGGCCAGTGCCACAAGCCCGTTGCCCGTGATGGTGTGGATCCATGGCGGGGCCTACCTCACGGGCGCCGGCTCGCAATACGACGGCAGCCAACTGGCCCTCAAGGCCCGCGCCATCGTGGTGACAGTGAACTACCGCCTCGGCATCTTCGGCATGCTGGCGCTCGACGCCTTGACCCAGGAGAACGCAGCTGGCAATCACGCCCTGCAGGATCAGCAGGCCGCGCTGCGCTGGGTGCAGCGCAACATTGGCCAGTTTGGCGGTGACCAAAACCGCGTGACCCTCTTTGGCCAATCGGCCGGCGGCAGCAGCGTGTGCCAGCAACTCGTTTCGCCCCGCGCCGCCGGTTTGTTCCAGCGCGCCATCTTGCAAAGCGGGCCTTGCACCTTCGGCACGGCAGCACGGGCCACCGCCGTGGCCACCGGCGATGCCTTCGCCTTGAAAGCCGGGTGCCCCAGCGGGCCGGGCCAACTGGCTTGCCTGCGCAGCAAGACCACCGAGGAGGTCTTCCAGGCCGCGCCCTCGCTCGACTTCAACGACCTGAAATCCCTGCAGGTGCTGACCCCTTCGGTGGACGGCGTGGTCTTGCCCGACCTGCCGACCAAGCTGATCAAGCAAGGCAAGTTCAACCGCGTGCCCGTGATGATTGGCAACACGCAGGATGAAGGCACCTTGTTCATCGCCCTGGCCTACGACCTGCGCCTGGGCGCGGCCATGACGGAAGCGCAGTACCTGGCCCAGGTGCTGCAGGTGGCCGGCAACCAGGCCATCGCCTCGTTGGTCACCGCCGACTATTCCAGCAAGCGCCTGGGCTCGCCCGGCCTGGCCACCTCGGCCCTGGTGACCGACTCGACCTTCGCCTGCGGCACGCAATCGTCGGCACGCGGCTTGTCCAGCTTCACGCCCACCTACGCCTACGAGTTCCAGGAGCGCAGCGTGCCGCAGCTCACGCCCGATCCCTTCATGCCCTGGGGCGCGTACCACGCGTCGGAATTGCCCTTCCTGTTCCAGACCAGGATCTTGACCACACCGCCCAGCCCCGACCCACGTGACGTGTCCACACCAGCGCAACTGGCCTTGGCCGACACCATGGTGCAGTACTGGGCCCGATTCGCCGCCACCGGCAACCCCAATGGCGGTCAGGCGGTGAACTGGCCGCGCTTCAACAGCGTGCTGACGGCCACACAGCTGTTGCAGGCCAGCAAGGTCTCCACCAATCTGCTGGGCGGCATCTACAGCAAGCACCAATGCCTGTTGTGGGACACGGCCGCTGCGCTGGGGCTGGGCCTCTGAGGGCAATGGCCTCGGTTGAGGCAAGGCCATTGCACCATCCACTTGGATGGTGATAGGATGGTTGCATGCCTCCTCTCAGCCCCTCCGCCACGTCCAGCAAACCGCTGGACGAAAAAATCACCATCAACGTCGGCGTGGTCGATCTGGGACAGATCGACCTGCTCGTGCAGGAAGGCTTCTACGCCAACCGCACCGACCTGATCCGCACCGCCATCCGCAACCAGTTGTCGGCCCACGCCGAGGTGGTACGGCAAGTGGTGGCTCGGAAAATGCTGGTGTTGGGCATCCAGCACTTCAGCGCCGATGACCTGCGCGCCGTGCAGGCCGCCGGTCAGACCTTGCAGATCCGCGTGCTGGGCCTGGCCACCATCGCGCCAGATGTCAGCCCCGAGCTGGCCCTGGCCACCATCGATTCGTTGACGGTGATGGGTGCCCTGCACGCCAGCGCGGCCGTCAAAGCCGTGCTGGCCGACCGCCTGCGCTGAACCTTGCCCAACCGGACACCTCGCACATGAATCCTCTCTTCAAACAACTCATGGGCCAGGCCTCTCGCTTGACCCTGGCAGGCGACCTCGGGACGGCCACGGCGGCGATCCAGGAGGCACTGGCCCGGTCCGGCATGCCACAGGCCTACACCGAGGCCCCTGTGCGGCCAGACCTCAATGTGATCGATGTGGTGGCCCGCGAGGTGATTCAACCAGGTGAAGCCACGCCGCCGCCCGTGCACAAGGACAGGCCCCAGGACCACGCCGGCCAGTTTCTGAACGCCACGCACCGCGATGCCATCGGCACACGCGACTACAAACTGTACGTGCCGCCCGGCTACACCGGCCAGCCCCTGCCTTTGGTGGTGATGCTGCACGGTTGCACCCAGAACCCAGACGACTTCGCCGCGGGCACCGGCATGAACGAAGCCGCGCTGGCCGAAGGCTTCTTCGTGCTCTACCCCGCGCAGTCGCAGCAGGCCAATGCCCAGCGTTGCTGGAACTGGTTCAAGCACAACCACCAGCAGCGTGACCGCGGCGAGCCCGCCATGATCGCTAACATGACGCGCGATGTGATGAAGCAGTACGGCATCGACCCGGGCCAGGTTTACGTGGCGGGCTTATCAGCGGGTGGGGCGATGGCCGCCATCCTGGGCGAAGCCTACCCGGACTTGTTCATGGCGGTGGGGGTGCACTCGGGCCTGCCCGTGGGCTCTGCGCGGGATGTCAGCAGCGCCTTGATGGCCATGAAGAACGGCGCACCACGGCCTGCCTCTTCACGGGCAGCGTCCGCCCCAACGATCGTCTTCCACGGGGATCGCGACACCACCGTGCACCCGGTCAATGGCGACCACCTGGTGGCTGACAGGTCCGCAGGAACGGTGATGGCGCAGGAACAGGCGCGTTCAGCCAATGGCCACGCCTACACCCGCCGACAACACCGCGATGGTGAGGGCCGGGTGGTGGCGGAACAGTGGGTGGTCCACGGGTCGGCGCATGCCTGGTCGGGTGGTCGCACGCAGGGTTCGTACACCGATGCCAGGGGCCCGGACGCCACCCAGGAGATGCTGCGCTTCTTCAAGCGCCACGCTCGCCCCCACAAGCACTGAGGCCCACCACGCTCGGCCGTCAATGCAGGTGGCTGATCAAACGCAGCAACAAGGCCGTGTCACACGGCTTTTGAAGGTACAGGTCGAAATCGGACGAGCTGTCAGACCGCATGCGTTGATCCAAAGCCGTCAAGGCCACCAGGACCAAATGCCGATCCGGCAAAGTCTGCCGCAATTCGCGCGCGGCCTGGTGCCCGTCCATCACGGGCATGTTGATGTCGAGGATCACCGTGTCAGGCTGGAAGCTCTTGGCCAACGCCACGGCCTGGGCGCCGTTGTAGGCGGTGGCCGTCTCGTAGCCGGCCGAATTCAACAGCATGGCCAGGCTTTCGGCCCCATCCCGCCAATCATCCACCACTAAAACCTTGCCCATGCCTACCGCCTGGTTCATAAGTTGCTCCTGATTGAGAAACCGCTGGCTTGAATGAGCCCGCATCCTTGGGTCTGGTCAGGCAAACCGCAGACCCGCATTGAAAGAATGGCCCTTGGCATCGGTCTTGTTGGAGCACAAATGAGCATTCAGGCACGCAACCATGTGCAAACGGCCGGGCAAGGTCAGTCGACCATGGTCTTTGCACATGGCTTTGGCTGCGATCAGCACATGTGGCGGCTCCTGGCGCCCCACTTTCAAAGCCGCTTCAAAACCATCTTGTTCGACCTGGTGGGCAGTGGCAGCTCCGACCTGTCGGCCTATGACCGGGACAAGTACGGCACCTTGCATGGCTACGCCTCGGACCTGATCGAGATCATCGACGAGTTCGCCGATGGCCCCGTGGTTTTTGTGGGGCACTCGGTGAGCGCGTGCATCGGCATGCTGGCCGCCATCGCCGCCCCGGAGCGCTTCGCGGCGCAAGTCATGGTCGGCCCCTCACCTTGCTACATCAACGATGGCGACTACATCGGGGGATTCACCCGCCCCGACATCGACGACCTGCTGAGCACGCTGGAGCGCAACTACCTGGGCTGGTCCAGCACCATGGCGCCAGCCATCATGGGCTCGCCCGAGCAACCCGAGCTGGGCCACGAGCTGGCCAACAGCTTTTGCCGCACCGACCCCGACATCGCCAAGCATTTCGCCCGCGTCACATTCCTGTCCGACCACCGGGCCGAGCTGAGCAAAGTCACCACCCCTTCGTTGATCCTGCAATGCAGCGAGGACATCATCGCGCCCCAGTCGGTGGGCCACTACATGCACCGCACAATGCCACGCAGCACACTGCGCATCATCGACAACGTGGGGCATTGCCCGCACCTGAGCGCGCCCAGCGCCAGCGCCGATGCCATGGCCGATTTTCTGCGCGAGCTGGAGATCTAGGTGCTGCCCACCGCAGAAATGCTCTTCGAACAGGCCGCCTCCGGCTTGCTGTTGACCAGCACCGATGGCACCATCCTTCGCGCCAATGCCACCTTCTGCCGGTGGATCGGTCAGGACGCCGCCGACCTGATTGGCCAGCGCCGGGTGCAGGAGTTGTTCACGATGGGGGGCCGGGTGTTCTACCAAACGCATTGGTCGCCCTTGCTTCAGATCCAGGGCTCGGTGGCCGAAGTCAAGCTGGACATGGTGCACCGCGATGGCGGCCACGTGCCCATGCTGCTCAACGCCATCCGTCGGCAGCATGGCGGCACCACCTACCATGAGCTGGCCGTCATCGTGGTCCGCGACCGCCACAAGTACGAGAACGAACTGGTCCAGGCGCGCAAGAACGCCGAGGCCGCACTGGCCGCCCAGCACGAGGCACAGAAGTCGCTTCAGGAAACCGCCGATGTGCTGGGCCTGGCCATGCACGGTGGCCAGATGGGCGCATGGTCACGCGACCTGGCCACCAACCAGGTGTGGTGGAGCAGCCAGCTCGAAACGCTCATGGGCCTGCCGGCCGGTGGCTTTGCCGGCACCGAATCCGACTTCTTCGACTTCGTTCACCACGAAGACCTCTCAAAGGTCAGCGAGGCCGTGGAACAAGCCGTGACCTTGGGCACCGACTACAGCGTGGAGTTCCGCTTTCGGCATGCCGGGGGGCAGTGGCGCTGGATGGAAGGCCGAGGCCGCGCGGTCTACAACGCGCAGGGCACCCCGGTGTCGCTGTACGGCCTGGGCATCGACATCACCGACCGCAAGCATTCGGAGGACCAGTGGCAGGAGATCAGTGAGCGCCTGGCGCAAGCCGACCGCCGCAAGGACGAGTTCCTGGCCACCCTGGCCCATGAACTGCGCAACCCGCTGGCCCCGATGCGCAATGTGCTCGAATTGCTCAAGCTCCAGACCCTGGACGCAGCCCAGTTGCGCTGGACGCGCGAAGTGCTGGAGCGCCAGTTGCAGCACCTGACCCACCTGGTGGACGATTTGCTCGAAGTCTCGCGCATCACCCAAGGCAAGCTTGAACTGCGTCGGCAACGCGTTGACTTGGCGCACGCGGTACAAGGCGCGCTCGAAGCCGCCGCGCCCCTGGTGCAGGCGGCTTCGCACGAGTTGAGCGTGGACCTGCCCGACCAGCCCATCATGCTGGACGCGGACCCCACACGGCTCACGCAAATCATCCTGAACCTGCTCAACAACGCCACCAAGTACACCCCGCCCGGCGGCCGCATCTGGCTGAGCGTGCGGCAGGTGGACGAGCACGCGACCGTGACGGTGCGCGATTCGGGCCTGGGCATCCCCCGCGAACATTTGGCCACCATCTTCGAGATGTTCTCGCAACTGACGCCCGCGCTGGAGCGCTCACAAGGTGGCCTGGGCATTGGCCTGGCCCTGGTGCGCGGGCTGGTGGAACTGCATGGCGGCACCGTGTCGGCGCACAGCGATGGGCCCGGCCAGGGCAGCGAGTTCAGGGTCACCCTGCCCTTGCTGGCCCCCAGCAGCCACGCCGTGGTGACCCAGGTGGACACACCCGACAAAGGCATCCTCCGCACCAGGCGCATCCTGGTGGTGGACGACAATGAAGACGCCGCCGAAAGCCTAGAGATGCTGCTGAGCCTGCACGGGCACCAGGTGCGCAGCGCGGGCGATGGCATGGCCGCGTTGCGCCTGGCGGGCGAGTTCTTGCCCGAGCTGACCTTGCTGGACATCGGCTTGCCCAAACTCAATGGCTACGAGGTGGCCAGGCTGATTCGACAACAACCTTGGGGCGCCCACATGCTGCTCGTGGCCGTGACCGGCTGGGGCCAGGCGCAAGACAAACACGCCGCTGACGAGGCGGGCTTTGACCGGCACCTCACCAAGCCCGTGGACCCGCACGAACTCATGTCGATCCTGAGGGAGATGGCATGACCCGGCCCAACCGACTTGATAATGGGCCTCCAATCACCCACTTGCGCGGCCCCACATGCTCGACAACCTGACGCCTTT
>Ga0073915_10000093_pt1 | contig 12383 bp, 8 predicted proteins | sample GWRWT2_30Apr14_FD_71480 | JGI IMG/M metagenome (GOLD analysis project Ga0073915, IMG submission 71480) | Sand microcosm microbial communities from a hyporheic zone in Columbia River, Washington, USA - GW-RW T2_30-Apr-14 | ecosystem: Engineered > Artificial ecosystem > Sand microcosm >... | reverse complement strand
CCACCGATAGCCTGCACATTGCCGAACTGATCAACCGAACCTGTGACCGCCAGATCTTGACGAATAGCCAGTCCCGAGAGTGCAGATAACAATGCATACAATTCTGTTGACGATGCGCTGTCACCATCGACCATGCCGTAGGATTGTTCAAACACCAGACTGGCCGACAGCGAAAGTGGCATCTCTTCGGTAAAACGTGAGGCTAAAAAACTGGTAAGAATCAGTACGCCTTTGGAATGTAATGCCCCACCAAGCTCGACTTTACGTTCAATGTCCAGCACGCCGCCCGAACCCATGCGCACTCGCGCCGTAATACGACTGGGTTTGCCAAAGGCAAAATCACCCATATCGAGCACAGCCAAACCGTTAATCTGACCTACCTGACGTCCCTGCGTATCAATGCGCAAGGTATCGTTGTGAATCTGTTCGTAGTAACGTTCGCGAATACGGTCCAGGCGATAGGTTTGCAAGGCAATGGCTTTTTCTACACATTCGGCATCAATAACAGTTTGACCATTTTGCTTGGCGTGATAATCGGCTTCGATCAATAAATCGCGCAGCCAATCGCTATTGAGGGATATTTTTGCGGGGTCTGCAATTTTGCGCGCGCTTTGTTCAATAACACGCGCCACACCATCGGGCACCAGGGGCGTTAGTTTTTCTTTCAGGACAATGTCGGCCATTACATTGGCAAACTTGAGACTATTCTCGTCTGTGCGTTGAATACGATCGTCAAAATCGGCCCCGACTCGAAACAGCTCTCTGAATTCCTGATCGTAGGTGGACAACAAATAATACAGACGATGATCGCCGACCAGTACTACTTTGACGTGAAGTGGCAGGGCTTCAGGTTCCAGCGGTGGTACCGAGGCAAAACCGTAGTTGCTTTCGAGCGTGTCAATTTTTATTTGTTTGGATTTAAGTGCGCGTTTTAAAGCCTCCCACGCAAAGGGTTTTGTCAGCACTTTTTCCGCATCAATAATAAGATAACCGCCTGATGCGCGCTGCAAGGCACCGGGCTCGATCAGGGTGACATCGGTGGTGAGGGTTCCCAGTTTTGCTTTGTACTCAATGTGCCCGACCAGATTGGTAAAAGATGGATTATCGCAGTAAATCACCGGCGCGCCGGTGCCTGGTTTTTGTGCGATAAAATAATTCACCTTGTACCGGGAAAAACTCGGGGCTGAAATCAAGGGGTTATTGGCCACTTCTTCTTCAGGAATAAGAAAATCACGTACATTGTCAACCACGTCGGCTTGAAAGGTATCCACGTAATTTTGCACGTTTTCGTTTTGCAAATACAAAGTACGAACTTCCTCAACCAGTTTTTCAACCAGATTCAAGGTAACTTCCTGATCAAGGGCTTTAATTTTTTGCACCAGCTCCCTTTGCCAAAGAGGAAATTGACGCACACTGGTATTCAGTTTTTCCTGTTGCTCAATAATTTTTTCTTCGATCTGTTTTTTTTCTTCGTCGGACAATTCCTTGAACTCTGCGCTGCTAATAGTTTTACCCTGTTTAAGTGGAACAAAGGTAAATCCGCTGGGGGTTGCGAGCAGCTCAATGTCGTGGGCACGTGCTTCATCCTTGACACTGTTGATCACGTTGGCCTGACGCTCCTGAATCTCCTGTTCAAGCAGCTGCCGACGCCCTTGATATTCACTGCTCTCAAAAGCGGTAGGAATTGTATGACGCAGATCATCTACCAGTTGTTTCAACCTGCAGCAAAACTTCTCCCCTTCACCGCTGGGAAAGGAAATTGCTTTGGGTTTATTGGGGCGGGCGAAATCATTAACGTAACACCAGTCCGGCGGGACTTGCGCATCTTTTGCTTTGGTTTGTAATAAATCATTGACCCATGCTTCTCGACCGGAACTGGGTATACCCATCGCGTAAATGTTATAACCATCGGCATTCACATTAAGCGCAAAGTTAAACGCTTCAATGGCCCGCTCCTGTCCCAGCGACAAATTGCCATCGTCAAGATCAGAGGTATCGGCAAAATGAAACTGCGTGGGATCACATGGCGAATACAAGTGTTCGTGCGTCAAGGGGGTTTTATAGGTCGACTCTGTCATGTTTATCCGTCAATTATCTTGTTTTTCAGGTACGTTCAATTTCGGTTTGTTCGCCCGTAATCGAATCCAGTTTAGACTTTCCAGGACTTTCTTCTGCTGAACAAGGCGTTGTTCAAAGTGGTATTTGCCGGGGAAATCCATCAAAAAAATACCTAAAAGTATAGTCAAAAGTCCTTGTCCGGGAATCACCAACATCACCACACCGCACAGTATCAGCGCAATACCCGCCATGTTTTTGAGTGTGTTCATCATAAAATGTCGGACAGGGTGTTTTAATTTCATTCCTGTCGCTGAACGCTGAGCGCTAAGGAAGTAATTTTCTGGCAATTTAATAATCAGGATGGGAACCAATAGAAGACTACCCACAAACGTCATAATTGAAATAATTCCGACATACCACAAAGTGCTTTCACTGACGTTTATCCACTCTAAAGCAACCTTGGCCAGACTTGCAAAATCAACAGCGCCCATTACGATCATTGCGATGGCCTCGCTTGAACCAAAAGACTCTGTATTTCGTGCTCATCCAAGGTTTCATGATCCAGCAAATGTTCAACTAAAATATCAAGTCCATTTTTATTATTGTTGAGTAACTGCATCACCTGTTGTTCAGTATTGAGTAACAGATTTTTAAGTTCATCATCTATCACTTCCTGCGTATGCTCACTGATCTCACGCAGCTCCCCCAGTGTTTGTCCCAAATAGGGGTTATAACCCGCATTGTCTATGATAACAGGCCCAATACGTTCACTCATGCCCCATTGGGTAATCATCTGTCGCGCCATCTGGGTGGCACGGCGCAGATCATCGGCTGCGCCCGAACTAGTCTCATGGAATTCTATCTTTTCTGCGCAACGCCCTCCCATTAATACCTTAAGCTGGGTTTGCAGGTACGCTTCGGTGAAATTATGACGCTCTTCGGCAGGCTCTTGTTCGGTCACTCCCAAGGAACGACCTCGCGGAATAATAGACACTTTTTTAGGTTTATCTGCGCCGGGTATCAACAAGGCCACCAAGGTATGCCCCGCTTCATGATAGGCCACCCGTTTTTTTTCATTCGGATTCAATAATTCCCCATACGCAATTCCCAACACAATGCGATCGCGAGCCACTTCAAAATCCTGCGCATCAATGTTTTTCTTATTATTACGGGCAGCATTCAGCGCCGCTTCATTGACCAGATTGGCGATTTCAGCCCCTGAAAATCCGACAGTTCGACGCGAAAGTTCTTCAATATTCACATCAGCTGCAAGCGGATGATTTTTGATATGTACTTTAAAAATTTCCAGTCGTGCTTTTTGATGAGGTAATTCTAATGTCACTTTGCGATCAAAACGACCGGGACGTAATAATGCCGGGTCCAGAATATCGGGACGGTTGGTAGCAGCCAACACCACCACTGTTTCAAGACTGCTAAACCCATCCATTTCAGCCAGAATCTGATTCAGCGTCTGATCACGCTCATCGTTGGCGATGGCAATTCCCGAACTACGCGCGCGCCCAATCGAATCAATCTCATCAATAAATATCAAGGACGGTGTTTGGGCGCGGGCCTTATTAAACAAATCTCGCACCCGAGAAGCACCTACACCAACAAACATTTCCACAAACTCCGAACCGCTTACATGAAAGAAAGGAACGCCCGCCTCCCCTGCCGTTGCTTTAGCCAATAAGGTTTTTCCCGTGCCGGGCGGCCCCATCAGTAGAACACCACGAGGAATTTTGGCGCCCATTTTTAAATACCGTTCGGGACTGTTCAAATAGTCGATAATTTCCTTCAACTCACTTTTAGCCTGTTCCAACCCTGCCACATCATCGAATGTCACCTTTACCCGACTCCGTACATACCGCTCGGACTTGACCTGGCCAAAGCCACCCATATTTCCTTGAACCAAACGTCGGCTATAAAAAAACAACCCAAAGATCAATATCCAAGGAATAACAGCCGTTAGCAACTGCATCAACGAGGAGTCCTCGTCCGATGCGCTATTTACTTCTACACCATGCTCTTCTAAGTCACGTAATAGATCGACATCATCAATCGCAAGCAAATGCGTGCTAAATTTGATAACGTTATTTTTCTTAGCCTCTAAAGATACGCCTACTCGAAACTCACCCGTAACATTGGTACCTTGCATCGTAACCGCCCGAACATTACCCTCACCGACTTGCTGTTTAAAAAGGGAATAGGGAACGGCCGTAATATCTTGATTATTTTCTGCCGTCCACAAATATACCAACAAGCTACTGAGCACTAGCCATACCACATAATGCAGCGGATTCGAGGGTAATGGCGTTGGACTCCGAGGCTTAGAAGATCCCGATCCAACCTTGGGTTCTTTGGCGTTAGATCCTGATTCTGCGCCCGAATCACTCATGTGACATTTCCATCCTGATCATAAGCAGTCATTGATCCATTTAATCATTGAACAGGAGATTGGCCAATAAGGATTTGAAAGACGATCATTGGTGGGCAAGTAGAAATCAGGGCATGTCTGCATGATGAATCTGATTGATTCGAACATTAATCGAAAGCATTGTCATCATCAAAAAAAGCAAACGAGAGGAGGTCGAGCAAAGACAAAAAAATGGCCCTTGGTCTGCACGTATTCACAGTTCCAAGAGCCACTTCATGTTTTATTTAATTTTAAGCCTTATCAAAAATAGGCAGCGTGACTATTTTAATCCACCTCTTTATGTTGATGTTTCCATCGATAGAGGAAAATTCCGAAAAAGACCAATGTCAGAACAAGAATCAATATAATTGAAACTACATATTTGGCGTAATTAACGACACCCACTGAAAATGGAAAAACGGATACAAACTCACGTCCGGTTTCAGGATTAACTGCGGTAACAAGACCTATATATTTTCCTTCTTGTTTAAAATCGAGCGTGTTCGTCATAGTACCACGCGGAAATTTTTGCGGTTCTTGGTAGTACATCGTATTCGCTATGATGTCTTCCTTCGTACCCAGATCGGCTAAGGTGGCTTTAACACCGATCGCCTTAACGTCTCGTATAATTCTGAAATCAACATTCATTCCACGAAGTTCATCGTGAATAAAATCGATTACAAAAATAGCTTTACCTACTACAGGAATGTCTTCACAAAACTCCTGGGTCGCCCTGGACTCTGGCTGATACCCCGTAAAATGTGCTTCATACGTACCAACACGGAGCATACACATATCATCCTCCATGGAAACACCTCCATGTCCCCATGCAATCTGCCCCAACAGAATCATGCCAACAAACAGGACGCTCCTTGTGAGAATATATTTGGTTGTTATTTTTCTTCTCATATGCAAAGTATCTCTATTGTGAATTTTACTGCTCTACTATTAAAAAAGCAGGGTATTTATTACAACACCCTGCCTTCGAGTTTAATCAAATTAAATGATGATATGAACCAAAATTAACTTATTTCACATCCACAAAATCTGGAAGCATGACTGCTCCGATTTCATGGTAATAACGATTGCCCTGGTCATCATAGAAGAACAACATGCCACCAAAACGGCTATCTGGATCATAGATCAAACTGGTTAAACGATATTTTTCCCACAAGGCATCATTGGCTGAAACCTGGAAGGTTTTCGTTTCGCCTGGCTGAACTGCGGGAGCGTCAACGATTAAACCATCAGGAGACACAGGATCAGTCTCATCAGTTGGCTTAACCCCTGGCAATACAGCTGCATTCACGAAGCGTACGCCTGCTGTTCCGAATTCGCCTAAACGCAAAGGTGAATTGCCTTTATTAGTCACAGTAAGATCAAAATTAAACGCTCTTCCTGGAATATGGTAAACCGCATTTGAAACACTCACATCAAGAACGTCAGCCTGAGGCGCAATTTCATTTGTTACTACCTTTCCTGTTTGCAATGGTGTGGTATTAGGAAAACGTGCCTGCGCCCAGAAATACCCTCCGGCAATAGCCACAAGCGTGAAGCCAAAAAACAAGGCCGAGACAATCATATCGCGCATACTGATAAGCTTGCCGCCATTTTCTTCACCATGCTCCGCAAGATAAGCATAACGGGTCAAAATGACTGGATCCTTACGAACAAACCAATAGGCCAACCATGCAAAACCGACAATGAACCAGAAAGTATTCATCCAGATAATTTCTTTCATACCGTAGGTTTCAAGATCAATAGTGTCGCCCATCAAGGTTGTCACTTCATTTTTGAAATCGGCAGGACGTTTTCCTTCTACTTCAACCCAGATACCAGAGGCGATAATGGGGCCGGCATCCTTGACGCTCACCACAGGATGAACATGATATCTACCGCCCTGACGTGCTTTCATTACTATTTTAAAGTGATACTCCTGTCCTCGATAAAAACGTGTTGAACGCACCATTGGCGTACCATTCACTTCTGAATGCATTCGTAAAAATGCAGGGCCTGGCACGCCTATATTCATAAATGATGCAACTTCAGACGAAGCCAAATGCTCGGGCCAAAAGCTTGATGGCATAAATTTGCCCGTCACTGTAACCAGTTCACCAATTTTTGCCTTTCTGGGCTGAACATCAACATCCCACCAGTACATAGTGCGCATGCGTATACCTGCCTGCTGAGCACGCTCTCCATGCGCCAATACCACATCGCTGTAAAATTGCAGCATGATCAAGCTGATCACGATAAATGGCATCTGCCAGATTTTATTTTTTATACTTTTTATATTCATGATTTCACCACTTAAAAAAATGAGTTAGCTCCAAACCGCAGCTCCATCGTAACGAGTGAAGACCGGATTTGGATTTTTTCCAAATTAAACCAACTTAGTGGCCCAACGACTGACTGCCAATTTCGAACCAACCCAAACCCAAAGATAAAAGTTCAGAATAGTCAAAAACCCAGCAAAAAATGCGGTAAGCGGAGTAACAGCCTCACCAAAGGTACGCAGTGTGGATTGCTCGATAATACGCACATACTCAGGCATTGCGGTACGAATATACTGGAAACCCATTAGATCGGCCGCGGTTACCAGATAACCATCCCATACAAGTGGTGTATGAAACGCGGCTGCCGCTGGCCAGTTAAGAGGATAAATAACAAGTCCAAAAAGAAATGCGCCTATAAAACCGGCCAAATAGTAACTTCGCGTCAAAAGAAGTGTCGCGTCTAAAAGAATCCCCATACCGATAAAGTTTGAAGGTGATACAAAATTCATTGGAAAGTCAGCGAACAAATGGAAATTTGCATAACGGCTGACCCATGCTGCGATCATATACCCAACAATAATCGAGGTTCCTGCGATAGGAAGACGGAAATATCTCCAGAAGAAATAGGTAAATACTGCTGGAGGAAGGATCAAGGACACTGGCGTAACCAAAGGCCACCAACGTCTATCACGCCAATCTTGCCAATAATCCCAGTCCCCTACCGTTAGAGCAATCAGAAACACCACAATACCGCCCAGCAAAATGGTAGCAATGGGCACCAGCATCAAATCAAATGCGCGATAAATTCTTCTTTGCTGTTCAGGCGTTGTTATTGCAGAGTCATTGTGAATTGCTCCACGCTGCGTCTGATCGTTATCATCCTTTACGGAATCGGTATAGCCCATATAGCCTCCCCATTTTTATATTGTTTTGTTTTAATTAGTTTATTTTAAATAACGTGTTTCTTGAAAAATACCACCCGATAAAATCTCATTTACACCACTGCGCTGACAGCTTTACTGCCGGGTACGAAAAGGCACATTAAAGATTGAATCCGGCCCCTAACTTGAACCGCAAACTTTACCATTATTTATGAAATGTAAACACATTTAATCAAAGAAATTATGGGACTCTCTGGCTTTTATATGCGGATACAATCAGTCTCAATAAAAACCGGTTCATGAATCGCTAGCCATTATTTAATATTTATTTGTTTTTAGCCATGATCCAGATCAACAACATTCATTCGCACACGCGTTTCTGTGCAAGAAGTTACCTTCGTTGCATGCAGCTGTGTTATTTTTTAAATCAGAAAATTCAATTATTACAAAAAAATCCCTGCAATATGCAGGGATTTTTTTCAGGCAAAGCGCAGTTTTATCAAAAAATGAACATTAAACACTTTTTTAATTTATATATTGCGCAGAAGCTCTATTTTTTGCTGTTACTTTAGTTAGAGTGGCAACTCGCTGGATACATTGAATAATAAAACCAGCAATTCCGAACAAGCCCCAGCCCAAGACCACAAAACCATAGTGCACAGGCGCTGCAAACAGCTCTTCGGCGTAGAAGAAGGTATGACCCCATTCGTTATAACCAAGGTTAGGCATAATCAACAAAGGAGCTGACGCAGCAATTGCCAAAGGCACAGAGACGCGATTGACAAAATAAGGCAAGCGCGTGTGCACCCAGACAAAAGCAATCACAATTCCCGAGGCCAACAGTGGAATAATGCCGTAGAACAAGGCGATATGTGTTGGCGTAAAATCGGTATCACGAATGGTCACTTGATGCCAGGCCGCATCTGCTTCGGTGAAAATCGTTAACGCAGTAACCACAAAAAGACTGGCGACAGAGAGAATCGCAAAAAGAAACATATAGTGACTTAATTCTTGTTCAGCACTGCAGTTGGCCTGTACATTTTTATCACGACTAAACCACAGCCATAAAACACCTGCCGCACCCAACACTGGAATAACCGTCATTTGGATATAAAACAAACTCATCCAATAGGTTTGGAATTCTGGTTCAAAATAATCCAGGCCCACTGTGAATGAGTTGGCCTCTTGATACATACGGTAAGCATACAGCGCAATACCAATAACGATGGTTGCCACAATAGCAAAAGGCCATGGCGCTGTAGGCGCACCATCCTTTGACAAGGGGTAAAGCAGCTTTTCAAGCAGGGTTTTTTCAGTTTTCTGAGACTGGGATTTATTGATAACAACGGCCATTAGCTATCTCCATTATTTTTTATTGTAATAATTTCTTGTTTACTCTTTTATAACGCAACCAAGCATCACTTTCATAAGCCGACCATCATTAATAAAAATAGTTACTTATAATACTCGGCCATGTGTCTACTATAAACAATACCGGTGTTACAACCAAGTTCGCCGTAACAACCATTCACTCATTTCCTCATCTAAACTGTAGTCATTCGTAGTAATCTGCGCATTTCGTAATTTTGACATCTCATAATAAAAACAAACAAATTCATTAAATTAGAATACAATTCTGTTTTCAATCCCGATACAAGGCCGCTTTACAATTCTATGACGAAATTTCTAAACGGCCTTGTTTAAGCACCCACATGAGCGAGTATTTTGCGCCACAATATGAGTCATAACTGTCGCTTAAACAATTTTCTCTTGCTTACGTAAAATAAAACTGTCCGTTTTTAACAGCCACATTTACGGTGTTTCCAGGCGGATATTTCCCTCTAATAAGCGCTTCTGCCAAAGGATTTTCAATCCAGTGCTGAATCGCTCTTTTGAGTGGTCTGGCGCCATAGACCGGGTCGTAACCCACTTCAGCCAGTTTATCCATGGCCTCGTCAGTAACCACCATAGTCAAATCATGTTCAGCCAAACGCGAAGCCAGAATATCCAGTTGTCTTTTGGCGATACCGCGAATTTGTTCGCGTCCCAAAGGATGAAATACAACCGTATCATCAATGCGATTAATGAACTCGGGACGGAAATATTGCCCTACCACCGCCATGACCGCACTTTTCATTTCGGCATACTGTGATTCGTCGCTCATGCTTTGAATCACATCAGAACCAAGATTAGAGGTCATCACGATGACTGTGTTTTTAAAATCTATCGTGCGCCCCTGCCCATCGGTCAAACGTCCGTCATCCAGCACCTGCAACAGAACATTGAATACATCAGGATGCGCTTTTTCTACCTCATCCAGCAGAATGACGGAATAAGGCCTGCGTCGCACGGCTTCGGTCAAATAGCCCCCCTCTTCATAACCGACATAGCCAGGCGGCGCGCCTATCAGACGTGATACGGAATGTTTTTCCATAAATTCGGACATATCAATCCGTATCATGGCTTCCTCGGTGTCGAAGAGAAAATCCGCCAGCGCCTTGCACAGTTCGGTCTTGCCTACACCTGTTGGCCCCAAAAACAAAAAGGAACCATTAGGCCGATTCGGATCAGCCAAACCAGCGCGGCTGCGACGAATGGCATTGGATACCGCAATCACGGCCTCATCCTGCCCGACCATGCGCTTATGCAACTCAGCCTCCATACGCAGTAACTTTTCTTTTTCTCCACCCATCATTTTGGCAACAGGAATACCTGTCCATTTGGAAACAACTTCCGCAATTTCATCTTCCGTCACTTTGTTACGCAACAAACGTTTTTCCTGCGTTTCAGGCTGCGCTGATTTTGCCAATTGTTTTTCCAGCTCCGGAATGCGGCCATACTGCAATTCTGACATTTTGCTCAAATCGCCCGCACGACGTGCAACTTCCATATCCAGTCGGCATTTCTCAAGCTCCGCCTTGATATTTTGCGCACCATGCAACGAGGCTTTTTCTGCGGTCCAGATTTCATCCAGATCAGCGTATTCACGCTCAAGTTTTTGTATTTCGCTGTTAATGTTCACCAGGCGCAACTTTGAGGCTTCGTCTTCTTCTTTTTTTAGCGCCTCCCGTTCAATTTTTAACTGGATGGTTTTTCTTTCCAGTTTTTCCATGTCCTCGGGTTTAGAATCTTTTTCCATCCGGATCAAGCTCGCCGCCTCATCAATCAAATCAATCGCCTTGTCGGGCAGTTGCCGATCGGTAATATAGCGTTGTGACAATTTTGCTGCGGCGACAATGGCCGGGTCAGTGATGTCTACCGCATGATGAAGTTCATAACGTTCTTTTAAACCCCGCAATATGGCAATGGTATCTTCCACTGTGGGTTCTTCGACCAGAATTTTCTGGAAGCGACGCTCAAGGGCTGCATCTTTTTCAATATACTGACGGTATTCATCCAGCGTGGTCGCGCCCACACAATGCAACTCGCCCCGCGCTAACGCTGGCTTTAACATATTACCAGCGTCCATGGCCCCGTCTGATTTTCCTGCACCAACCATGGTATGTAATTCATCAATAAATAGAATGACCTTGCCTTCGAGTTTTGCCAGCTCAGACAAGACCGCTTTGAGTCGCTCCTCAAACTCGCCTCTGAATTTTGCCCCGGCAACCAGTGAGCCCATATCCAGCGAAAGCACCATTTTATCTTTTAAACCGTCCGGCACATCGCCATTGATGATGCGCTGAGCCAAACCTTCAGCAATAGCCGTTTTACCCACCCCCGGTTCGCCAATTAAAACAGGGTTGTTTTTAGTGCGGCGCTGTAATACCTGAATGGTACGGCGAATTTCGACATCACGACCAATGACAGGATCGAGTTTCCCTTGTCGGGCACGTTCAGTCAGATCAATAGTGTATTTGCTCAAGGCCTGACGACTTTCTTCCCCGGACTGTTCACGCACGCTTTCACCCCCACGAATTTTATCAATAAACGCTTTTGCATTTTTCTCGGTGATTTTATGTTCAGAGAGGATTCGACCTAACTCGCCCTGATCTTCAATTGCCGCCAACAAAAATACTTCGCTGGAAATAAATTGGTCATTGAATTGCTGGGCTTTTTTATCTGCGATATTAAACAAGCGCGTGCATTGATTGGATAAATGAATATCCCCTTGCCCGCCTTGCACCTGAGGCATACGCTGCAAGGTCGATTCAAGCTGGGCCTTCAGTTTACTCACCGACACGCCCATGTCTTTGAGAATACTTTCAACCACACCGCCTTTTTGATTTAACAAGGCGAGCATAATGTGAATTGGCTCAATAAAAGAATGATCTTTACCCGCCGCGATGGATTGCGCATCGGAAAGCGCTGTCTGCAAGGCACTGGTCAAACGATCAAAACGCATAAAATACACCCTATAAGTTATATGGATGTTCCTTTAATCGGGTCAGTGTTGTTTTTTTCAAGGCTAACAGACACAAACAGCGTCAGAATAGATTTATTCTTGGGCGTAAACCCATCATCAAGAAGGGGAAGATTCGAGCCAGATACAGGATGCCATGCGGCCACACACAGGCTCTCTGCGATAAGAAAAGAAACGGGTTTTATCGGCATACGTGCAATACCCACCGCCATAAACCGCGTCCACACCCTGCTGCTTTAGTATGTATCGGGCCATAGCATAGATATCCATGTGCCAACATAGCCGTGAGGGATCTGTTTGCACAGGTACAAAAAAAACCTGATACGGCAATGAAGGATAATGGTCGACATAATATTGCCTGACATCATCACCCACTTCAAAATGCTCCG
>Ga0073915_10000085_pt1 | contig 12563 bp, 9 predicted proteins | sample GWRWT2_30Apr14_FD_71480 | JGI IMG/M metagenome (GOLD analysis project Ga0073915, IMG submission 71480) | Sand microcosm microbial communities from a hyporheic zone in Columbia River, Washington, USA - GW-RW T2_30-Apr-14 | ecosystem: Engineered > Artificial ecosystem > Sand microcosm >... | reverse complement strand
CTGACTTTGCTGATGCCGGTGGTGCTGCTCCTGAAGAACGGTGACGCCTGCATCGTGACGCGCCGCGTGGGCGAACGCTCCAAACGCGCCGGCGGTGCCCGCTACGAAGTGATCATGCCGGGTGCGGACAACGAGATCTGCACCGCCACCGAAGAAGAGTTGCTGCCCGAATATTCCGGCTACACCCTGGTGGCCGCCTTGCGCGCTGGCATGCGCCATGGCACGCCGGAAGTCGAATCGGATTCCGACTCGCACTGGCTGTGGTCCACGCTCAAGAACTACGTGCCGTACTACCGCTCGGCCATGCTGGCCGCCTTGCTCAGCAATGTGCTGATGCTGGTGACGGGGTTCTTCACCTCGGTGGTGTACGACAAGGTCATCCCCAACAAGGCGATGATCACCTTGTGGTCGCTGGGCGCGGGCACCTTGCTGGGCATCGCCTTTGACCTGGTGGCGCGCCAGTTGCGCAGCTACCTGATCGACATGGCCGGCAAGAAGGCCGACCTGAAGCTGGGCAACATGTTGTTCAACCAGGCGCTGGCCATCCGGCTGGAGCACCGGCCTGAGTCGGCGGGCTCGTTTGCCCACCGCCTGGCCCAGATCGAAGTGGTGCGTGATTTCACGGCCTCGGCCAGCATCTCCGTGCTCACGGACATGCCTTTCATCCTCTTGTTCATTGTGATGACCTATGTCATCGCCGGGCCCTTGGTGACGGTCTTGCTGGTGGCGGTGCCGCTGGTGCTGGGCCTGTCCTGGGGCATCCAGAAATACCTGCGCAAGATGATGACGGCCAACATGAGCCAGCACGCCAACTTGCAGGGCGTGCTCGTTGAGGCCGTTGAGGGCATGGAAGACGTTCGGGCTGCGGGGGCTCAAGGCTATTTCGCGAGCCGTTACGAGGAAGCCAATGCGGCTGCAGCGCACACCTCCCTGCGCTCGCGCGCCATGGCCAGCTGGGTCAGCAACTTCACCATGGTCATTCAGCCATTGGTGACGGTGTGCATGCTCATCTGGGGCGTCTTGCTGATCGAAGACAACAAGATTTCCGGCGGCGCCTTGATCGGCGCGGTGATGTTTGCGGGCCGTGCCATTGCGCCGCTGACCTCGGTGGTCGCGCTCGCCGGCCGCTACCAAGGGGCCAGGGCCGCCTTGATGTCCCTGAACGAGCTGATGGCCTTGCCCACCGAACGCGAGCCTGGCAAGCGCTACCTGTCGCGGACTTCATTGACCGGCCAAGTGGGGCTGCACGATGTGAGCTTTGCCTACCCCAAAGGCAAGAACCAGCATGCACCCACGGTGCTCAAGGGCGTGAGCCTGCAGATCAGGCCGGGTGAGCGTGTGGCGATCCTGGGCAAGATCGGCAGTGGCAAGTCCACGATTTTGCGTTTGCTGGGCGGGCTTTACCAACCCACCGATGGCTTTGTTGAAGTGGATGGCATTGACCTGCGCCAGATCGACCCCACGGACTTCAGAACGCACGTGGGCTTCGTGTCGCAAGAGCCTCGTCTTTTCCACGGCACGCTGAAGGACAACGTGATGCTGGGCCGCGCCAACGCGGACATGAACCACTTCATCCATGTGGCCCGCCTGACTGGCTTGGACAAACTGGCTGCGGCGCATCCCATGGGCTACGACCTGCCCGTGGGTGAAATGGGCGCCTTGCTGTCGGGGGGGCAACGCCAGTTGGTGGCCTTGGCGCGTTGCCTGGTCACGCGCTCGCAAATCCTGTTGATGGACGAGCCCACCAGCTCGATGGACGCGCAAGCCGAATCCAGTTTCATCAACCACCTGAAGACGGCCGTGGATGGCCAGACCCTGGTGGTGGTGACCCACCGCCCAGCCTTGCTGGACGTGGTGGACCGCGTGATCGTGGTCGATTCCGGCAAGATCCTGGCCGATGGGCCCAAGGCGCACGTGCTCGCGCTGTTGGCCGGTCGCCCAGCACCTGCCGCTCCCCAGCCTGCTTCGGCGGAGGCTCCCCAAGCTCGGCGCGAGCTGTCCGCCGCTGGCGGGATGTAGGGGAGGGCGGATGTCGTCACATGCCGACAACCAGGTCCAGGGTAACTACTTTCCCGGTGACGAACGATTCCTGTCGGGCGTCAAGGAAGCGCAGCTCAACGAGGCCACACCACGGGCCTCATGGGCGCTTTACCTCATGCTGACCGCGGTGTTCTCGGCCATTGTGTGGGCTTTCGTGGCCCGCGTGGACCAGGTGACCAAAGCTGAAGGTCGCATCGTGGCCGATGGACGCGAGCAAGTGATCGCCAGCCTGGAGGGCGGCATCTTGAACAAGATGCTGGTGCGCGAGGGCATGGTGGTCGAGAAAGGGCAGGATCTGCTGTTGCTGGACCCGACCCGGTACGAAGCCCAGCAGAACGAAGGCCAGGCCAAGTTGGTCGCTTTGAAAGGCACCTTGTCCCGTCTCGTGGCCGAGTCAACGGGGCGGCGATTGCTGTTTCCGCCCGAAGTCCTGGCTCAGCCCGTGATCGTGCAGGGCGAGAGCGAGTCTTACGCCGCGCGCCGTCAGGCGCTGGAAGAGGGCGTGGCCGTGAACCGCCGCAGCCTGGCTTTGCTCAACCGTGAACTGGCCATGGCCCAGCGGATGTCGGCCAAGGGTTTGATGTCCGAGGTTGAAGTGATGCGCCTGCAACGCCAGGGCAATGATTTGACCTTGCAGATCCAGGAACGCATCAACCGCTTCCGCCAGGAGGCCAGCACTGAGTTGGTCAAGGCGCGCACGGAATTGGCCCAGTTGGAAGAGCAGATGGTGGTCAAGCAGGACGTGTTGACCCGCACCACCTTGAAGTCGCCGGTGCACGGCCTGGTCAAGAACATCCGCATCGGCACGGTCGGTGGTGTGGTGCAGGCGGGTGCGCCCATCATGGAAATCCTGCCCATCGGGCCACGTGTGCTGATCGAGGCTCGCATCAAGCCCTCGGACATCGGCTTCGTGAAGGTAGGGCTGCCGGTCACTGTCAAGTTGTCCGCCTATGACTACTACGTCTACGGTGGCCTGAAGGGCACCATCGAGTACATCAGTCCCGATGCCTTGGGTGACGAAGCCAAAGCCGCCAATGCGGCGGACACCACTTACTACCGGGCACGCATCCGGTCCGACCAATCCACCTTGCACAAGGGCAACCAGCCTTTGGTGGTGATGCCTGGCATGACGGCATCCGTCGAGGTCCGCACCGGCGAGCGCTCGGTATTGGAGTACCTGCTCATGCCGATGATCAAGTCACAGGAAGCCTTCCGGGAACGTTAGCCATGAAATTTTTTGAAACACTGAAGGCGTCTTTGCTGGCATCGGCCTTGGCCAGCGTGGTTGGCGGGCAAGCACTCGCAGCCCGTTGCACCGACGACATTGCCAACCTGCCTGCGGCCAAACCCGGCGCCAGGTCGGCCGTTGAGACCGAGGCGCCGCTGGACCCGATGACGCAATTGCAACTCATCGCCCGAGAGGCCGCCCGGCGCAGTGCCGAAGTGGGCGTGGCGCGCTTGCTGGCCGAAGCCGCAAGCTACGACCTGGAAGAAACCAAGGGCGGGCGCTATCCGCAAGTCAGCGTCAGCGGCACCGTGGGGGCCGGCAACACCAAGGTGGATGGCGTGACGACCCAGAAGGGCAACCTGTCCAGCGTCTCTTTGAACATGTCGTCCAACCTGTACGACGGTGGCCGCTTGAACCGTTTGACCGAATGGCGCACCCAGTTGGCTGGCTCCGCCAAGTACGGTGCCGCGGTCACGCAAGAGCAGGTGGTGCTGGAAGCCGTGACCACGGCTTTGGAGCGCAACCGCTATCGCCTGCAAGCCCAGGTGTACCAACAGTACGCCCGCAAGATGAGCTGCCTGGTCGAAGCCTTGGAGGGCATCGTGGCGGAGGACAAAGGCCGCGCCAGCGAGCTGGTTCAGGCCCGCAAAACCCAGGCACAAACCGAGTTGTCGCGCGATGGCGCCCTGGCCCAAAGCCGTCAGATCGAGTTGCGTTTGCGCAAGCTGATTGGCGACAAGTTGTCGCTGGGCGAGGGCATCACGGTGCCGTTGGCCGCCGTGCCTGAGATTGGCGAAATCAACCGTCAGATCGAATTTGGCAACGATGCACAGCAACTGCGCACGCAGGCCGATGCCATGGACAGCTATGCCCGTGCCGTGGTGGCAGGGCAGAAGCCTCAGCTCAACTGGGCCTTGTCCAAGACCGAAGGCATGGCGGGTTCGGCCAAGGTGTCGTCCTGGCAGGCCGGTGTGAGCGTGTCCTACAGCTTGTTCAACGGCTTTTCTGACAAAGCTGCTTCCATCGCCGCGACCAAGCGTGCCGAGTCGGCGCGGCAGCAGTTGAGCGAGTTGCTGGCTTCAAAGTTCGCCCGCACCGCCGAGATTTACGACATCGCAACCACCTCTTTGGAGCGGGCCAAGCGCTACGTGGATGTGCTCAGGGACAGCGAGCGGGTGCGCAATTTCACCTTCCAGCAATGGTCGCAATTGGGCAAACGCTCACTGTTTGACGTGATGTCCGCCGAGTCGGATCACTTCGGTTTGCGCATCGCTTATGTCAACTCCTTGCACGATGGCTTTGCCGCCAGCGCGCAAATGAGGTCCATGGGGGCCGGCCTGACCGCGTGGTTGATGCCGGAGCAAAAACCATGAGCGTCAAGATTGCACCGAAATGGTCGATAACATCCGTAATGTCGCATAGTCGATTGCACATCATGGCAAGGGCTTTATGAAGAGACACAAGTTAGCGTGGCTGCTGGCTGCCGGCGTCGTGAGCTTGATGGCGGTAGCTTGTGGAGGCGGTGAGCCAGACTACGTGGGTACCGCGCCCACGCTTGGCTTCGTTCCAGGCGAAGGCATTGCCCCACCGCGGTTTGCCTACGCCGTTCACTCCACTGTCGACAGTGTGTCGGGTTACAGCGTTGATCCGGTCACGGGAAAACTGACGACCATGGGGGTGGTTCCTTGGGTCACTGGATCGACACCTGTGTGCATCGCTGTGGACCCATTGGTGAGGTATGCCTATGTGGCCAATTCTGGTTCTGACAACCTGTCCATTTTCAGCATTGGTGATCCTTCCGGGGTGCTGACCAGTGCAGCCTTGCCGGTGGCGACGGGCGACCGTCCGATGTCGGTCGCCGTTGACCCTCAAGGTCGCTACGTCTATGTGGCCAATGAAGGAGATGACACCATCTCGGCCTATGCCCGCAGTACCGTCACTGGTTTGCTGACGCCCATCACGGGCTCACCGTTCAGCCTTCCGTCGTCCGCTGACATAGCGCCCAGATCAATTGCGGTCGATCCCACGGGCAAGTTTGTTTATGTGGCCAACTGGGGCGCCAACACCTCTCCCAGCACCATTTCCATGTTTTCCATCGACACGGCGGGGACCGGAAGCCTGACGCCTGGGGCGCTCACCGGCGTCGGGTCCATTGCCGCAGGCGCCCGGCCGAATCTGATCACTGTTTCGCCTTCGGGCAAGCACGTTTACGTGACCAATGAAACCGGTGATAGCGTCATGGTCTATTCCATCGCCAACCTCGCCACGGGCGGTTTGAACTACATCGGCTTTGTGTCCGTACCCGGCTCCACGCCGACGGGCATTTCCATCGATCCCAACAACAAGTACGCCTACGTTGCCAATCGATCGACCGGTGTCATCGGGGCCTATTCGATTGGCCAGGGCGGTGGCGGTATTGGCCAACTGACCGCCATCACGGGTGGCAGCGTCACCATCACCACGCCGGCATCTCCTGGGCCCACCGCGGTGGCGACAGATCCCTCCGGAAAATTTGTCTATGCCTCGTTGCTCAACGGCGGAGGCATTGCAGCCTACGAAATCACGTCGAGCACGGGTGCCTTGACCATGGTGGACGACTCCCCGTTCATTGATGGTGCGGCGCCGTCGGACTTCATCCTGATCACCAAATGATCCAACTTGGATTTGATCGGTTTTCACCGCTTTGTTGTCTGGAGTCGTGAACTTCTGCCTCATCTAAGCTGGATGTCGCGGCGATAGCGCCGTGTCATAGGGCCTCCAATGATGGGAAATCGATTTCATGCCGCGACGCCGCCGCGTCGCCAGCCAGCAGCCAAGGTGGCTGCCAGCGCCGCGCCAGTGCTGACCAATGACCCCTCGGCCTTGATCCGTGGCATTGAGTTGCAGAACCAGGGCCAGATCGCGGAAGCCGAGGCGCTGTTCAGGTCCTACCTGGTCACACACCCTGCCGACGGCGCTGCCTTGTATTCACTGGCGGTGATCCTGTTGCAACGAGGCGACCATGCCCAGGCGCTGGAATTGCTGTCTGGCGGCGTGGCAGCGTGTCCCAACTTCGCGCCCTTGTGGATGGCTTACGCCAACGTGCTGCAGTCGTTTGGCCGTTCTGCCGACGCCATGGCCAGCTACGACAAGGCGTTGGAGCTCAACCCCGAATACACCGAAGTGCTGCTCAACAGCGGTGTGCTGCTGCGCGACCAGCAGCGCCACCTGGAGGCGCTGGAGCGCTTCAAGCGTGTGCTGGCCATCAAGCCCGACCACGAAGCCGCCATGGGCAACAGCGGCATCATCCTGACGGAATTCAAACGAAGTGACGAAGCCATCGCCATGTTCGAGCGCTTGCTGGCCGTCAACCCCAATTACGACTATGGCCACGGCCTGCTGGCCTACGAGCGCCTGCACGCCTGTGACTGGACCGGTTTTGCCGACAACGCGACCAAGATCATCACGGGCATCAAGGCTCGCCAGAAGAGCTGCAAATCGCTGCCCTTGATGGCGTTCTCGGATGATTGCCAGGACCACCAGATCAGCGCGCAAATTTTTGCCACGCGCTTTCCGGTGTCCAAGAAGCCGCTGTGGACCGGCGAGCGTTACCGCCACAAGAAGATCCGCCTGGCCTACGTGTCGCCCGATCTGCGCGAGCACCCGGTGGGCCACTTGATGGCGGGCATCTTCGAGCACCACGACAAGAACCGTTTCGAGACGGTGGCGATCTCGCTGGGCATCGACGACAAGAGCCGTCTGCGTTCACGCATGCTGGCCTGCTTCGACAAATTCGTGGATGCGCGCACGATGACCTCGCGGCAGATCGCCGAGTTGATGCGCGAGATGGAGATCGACGTGGCCGTGGACCTGGCGGGTTACACCGCCGATTCGCGCACCGATGTCTTCGCGCACCGGCCCGTGCCGGCCCAGGCCAATTTTCTGGGTTACCCCGGCACGCTGGGCACCAGCTACATGGACTACATCATTGCCGACCGACATGTGATCCCGCCCGAACACCAGCGCTTCTACAACGAGAAGGTGGTGTACCTGCCGGATGCCTACCTGCCGACCGATGCAGGCCTGAAGATCTCAGACCGCACGCCCTCGCGCCAGGAATGCGGCTTGCCCGACACCGGCATCGTGTTCTGCTCTTTCAGCCACGACTACAAGATCAACCCTCCCTTGTTCGACATCTGGATGCGCCTGCTGGCGCAGGTGCCGGGCAGCGTGCTGTGGTTGATGTCGCGCAGCCAGGCTTCGCAGGCCAATCTGCGCAAGGAAGCCCAACTGCGCGGGGTGGATCCGTCGCGTCTGGTGTTCGCTGGCCGCGTGCCCCTGGTCGAAGACCACATGGCACGCTACCGGCAGGCCGACATTTTCCTGGACACGCACCCCTACAACGCCCACACCACCGCCGCCGATGCCTTGATGGCTGGCTTGCCCGTGGTGACCTTCATGGGGGGCGCCTTCCCGGCCCGCGTGGCGGCCAGCCTGCTGCACGCCATAGGCCTGCCAGAGCTGGTGGCCGACTCGGCCGCTGGCTACGAGGCTTTGGCGTTGAAGTTGGCCACGAGTCCTGAGTTGCTGAGCAGCTTGAAGGCCAAGTTGCAGGTGAATAGGGCGACATATCCGCTGTTTGACACCGACAGCTTTTGCAAAAATCTGGAAGCGATTTATGTGTCCATGTGGCGGCAGTCTCAACTGGCCGGTGCCGTGGATGCGCTAAGCGCCCCCAATTAGTCTGACACGCGAATTTTCACGGGAACACATCACCATGGCACATCCTCAACAGTTCTTCTACATCCAGGCGCTCAAGCAGTTTCTCCCCGAGTACTTCGAGGGCCGCAAAGTCCTGGAGATCGGCAGCTTGAACCTCAATGGTTCCATCCGCCAGTTCTACCAAGGCTGCGATTACACCGGCCTGGACATTGGCGAGGGTAATGATGTCGATGTGGTTTGCTTTGGCGAAGACTACGGCTCGGCCAGTAACCAGTTCGACATGGTCGTGTCCTGCGAGGCCATGGAGCACAACCCTGGCTGGAAGAAGACCTGGCTGAACATGTTGCGCGTGGTCAAGCCCGGGGGCCTGGTGGCGATGACCTGCGCGACCATCGGTCGCCAGCAGCACGGCACGGAGGAGTTCAACCCCACCGCATCGCCGCTGACCGTGGACAAGAAGCAGAACTATTACCAGAACCTGGTGGCCGAAGACTTCAATTCGATCATCAACCACGATGCCTGGTTCGCGCAGCATGCGTTCAACCACGACTTCCAGAGCCGCGATCTTTATTTCTTTGGCGTGGGCCATGGCGCGAGCCCGGACACCTTGGCCAGAGCAGCTGCCTTGAAGGCATCCTTGGCCAAGTACTACCACGACAAGAACGTGTTGGGCCGCTACTGAGCCAATGACGGTACAAAATCAAAAGCCCCTTGGCGCCGAAGCCAAGGGGCTTTTGTCATTGAGCAGCGGCGCTGTGGCCAACGTGGGTTTACAGCTCGTCCAGCGTCGCGAGGATGGCCTTGACCAACAAGCCGTAGCCGGAGTTCTGGGCAATGTCTTGCTGGATGCGCTTGATCAGCAGGGCCCGTTGCTGGGCGTTTTCCGGCTTCGAGAAATGAAGTGCGCGGTCATGCAGTTCTTGCAGGGTGGTGTAAGACACCTCTTCATGCGCTGATGTCAGCTCGGCCAGGCCTGATCGCGCATCTGTCAGGCAAAGTCCGCCGGCCATGATGACGTCATGGAAGCGATTGACCACCGCGTGGTCGAACTGCATGGACGAGATGTTGATGTTGATCTTGCTCTTGTTGAAAACGCGCCGGACTTCATTTTGCTCATACACGGCGGGCTGGTAAGTGATCCCGGGCCGGTCGATCGTCAGGTTGCGCTCGATGCGGTGCAGATAGGCTGGATCGCCGCCAAAAATGGTCACGGCCTCCAGGCCGCTGTTCTCAAAAGCCCAACCCCGAAAGGGCATGGTTTGCGAGGTGATCTGGCTGCGCAACCATTGCGCCGCGGCCACTTTCAGGATCGCCTGATCGGCAGGCGTTCCCAGTCCGCCCAGCGTGGCTTCCGAGCAGCTTCTGACCAGCGGCTCGATCGGGCAGAAAAGGTTGGCTTGCCGGCCTTTGACTGCCTCAGTCACCAGGGCCTGCACCCGTTGATCAGGGAAGGTGGGCAGGTACATGCTGGGAACCACATGGCCCACGAACGAGGCTTCGTATTCGAAGTCGCTCAAGCTGGGTTCGGTGGCTTCGATCTCGGTGGCATGGGGCACCACCTTGGCCTGGATGCCCAAGGCGTGCAGATCGACCACATTGTCGGGTTCGATGCACAGGTGCGCCGAGCGCGGCGCGACCCGCTGCCAGGCCTGGAGCTTGGAGATGCCCGTCATGACATCGGCCCCGCCCAGGATCGCGTCCTGGTGGAGGAAGATGACCTTGCCAGGGAACTGCTCGAAGAAGTACCTTTCCTGGCCAGTGATCTTGTGCTGAATGGCGTTGTTGACGCTGGTGGAGATGTAGGCCGCCTCCGACTGCTTCGACACGAACTCATGGAAGGAGAGGGTGTTGAACCCGTCCGGCTTGATCATCATGACCTGAAAGCCATGGCGGACCAGCTCTGCGCCGAGCGCCTGCGCAATGCGCAGGTAGATCGGCGTCTTGGATTCTTCGATGAAAACGGTGCGCATCGGCCGGCCTTGGATCGCGGTCACACCACCTTGACCGTGTTGTCGATGATCTGCTTGATGACGGCCAGCTTCTTCTTGTCTTCAGGCATGGCGCTGAGCTTGGAGAACTCGGTTTGCCCGAACAGCACGCCATTGGCGTAGTCCGTCTTCTTGTCGAGGATGCGGTGGGGAAACAGCGCAGCCTTGTCGCCATCCTTGACGAACACGGCCACGAAGTCGTTCCACTGGTCGCCAATCTGCGTGCTGGTGTAGGACTCGAGCAGTTCGGCCTTCATGCCGTTGCGCTTGGCCCAGGTGATCAGGGCACGGCCGCTGTCGGGGTAGAAGCGCCAGCAGTCCACGGGCCAGCGGTGAAACTCGCCATTGGAGGGCACGTTCATGTAGAACAGGCCGCCGGGCTTCAGGGTGCGCATGATCTCCAGGTACAGCAGCCAGAACATCTCGGAGTGCTCGAAGCAGGAGCTGGACAGCATCACGTCGACTGACTCGTCCGCGAAGGGCAACTGGTAGGGGTCGTCCAGGATCAGGTCGACGCCTTTGCCGGCCACGAAGTCCACACCGGTGTACTCGAAGTTGGCCGGGCAGAAGGTCCGCAGGCTGCCGTTGACATCTTGCGAGCCGATCTCAACCACCTTGGCGTTGGGCGTGTTCTTCTGGATGGCGTCGCCGTAGGTTTCAAAGAACTGCTGGCAATTTTGGAGGGCGGTAGGGTGCATGTTTGTTTCCGATTCTCAAGAATGTTGGTCTGAACTGAGGCGTGTGCTCAGGACACGGCGCCGGGCAGCTTGCCGCCCCAGCTTTGGACTTGTGCATCGGTGCCCACGATGATGCGTTCGCCCAATTTTTCATGGGTGGGCGTGACGGCTTTCTTGATCGTGATGATGGAGTTGCGGAACTCGATGGAGTCAACCCAGCCGTCCAGGATGAACTGGGGGGTCGAACGCAGATCGAAGTAGGTGCGCAGGTAGTTGTTGATGCTCAGGTCGTTGCGCCAGAACTGGAAGTTGACCACGTCGATCAGGCGCTTGAAGAAGGCGTAGGCGCTTTGCTCGTTGAGCAGGCCACCGCCATAGCCGTCCATGTACAGGCAGCAGGAGTCTTCGATCACGAAGGTGCCACCCGGCTTGAGCAGCGGGAAGTAGTTGATGAAGGAGCGAAGGATGTCGTGCGAGGTGTGCGAGCCGTCGTCGATCACGATGTCGAAGCTGGTGCTGATCGCGGTGATCTTCTGGAAGGCAGGCGCGGCATTGGCATCGCCCACCACGATCTTGATGCGCGGGTCGTCGTAGCGCAGGTTCTCGCACTTCGGGTCGATGTCGCAGCCGATGAAGAGCTGGGCTTCCTTGAAGTACTCGGCCCAGGTTTCTTGCGAGCCGCCGTTTTGCACGCCGATCTCGAGCATCGAGATGGGCTTGTGGCGCAGTGGCGCGAACAACTCATCGTAGTACGTCAGGTAGGAGGCCCACTTGTCGCTGGTCTTGCCCGTCTTGGTGCGGTGCAGGGTGTCGATTGATTTGAGTTCCATGGTGTGGGTTCCTGTGATGAGTGGTGATCGTGCTCAGCGAGCCACCAGTGGGCCGATGGTCTTGGCCTGGTCGCCGAGCAAGGCGAGCCAGAAGTCGGGTTGGTACTTCCACCAGGCGTGGCCCCCCATGGGCGGGCGCTGCGCATTGATGCGGTGGTAGTGGTCGGGTTTCAGCTCCAGCGCAAAGCGCGAGGCCACGATTTCATTGGGGATCAGGAAGTGCTGGGACAGCGACCCCATGAATGAGAAAAACAGGTCTTCGCTGGAGCCGCTGCGCAGGAAGAAATCGATAGCCTGCGGAAACTCGCTCAGCAGGTCGATGCAGGCCTGGTTGCGGCGCAGGCTGAGGCCGCCATTGCCCACGTGGACCTTGACCTTCTTGCCTCCCAGGCCGTCGGCAAAGTTGTCCAGGTTGACCATGATCTCGACACCGTCGGGCCAGGGCGCGCCCACGTAGTCGTAGGGGCGGGCGATCCAGTCGTCCAGCTCGTCGCGCAGCAAGAGGGCGTCGGTCTGGAGGATCAGCATGAACTCGTGCGGCGCAAAGCGCTCGTAGAACGCCTTGGACATCAGCAGTCGGTTGTAGCCTTTGATGGAGGCGAAGCAATCGGGCTCGAAGGCGGTCAGCGTGGCGCCCGCGAAATTGGCGGCATACCAGCCGAAATCCAGGCCTTCGGGGCCAGCGAACAACACCGTGCGGCCGGGCTTGAGCTGGGCCAGCGAATGGCGCAGCGAGAACTGTTCCAGTTCGGTGGGCTGGGCCTGGTAGATCGGCACGACGACCGCGATGGTGCTCATGGATCGAGTTGTTGGATGTCGGTGGGTCTGGGGGGCCTTGGATTGCCGATTCAGCAGGTGCCAAGGGTAGGTCAGACGCCAGCCCGCCGATCCAGGCATTAATGCCCGAATCACCGATCTATTTTTAGCACATGGGAAATGACAAAGCGAGCCTCCCGTTGCCGGCAAGCTCGCTTTGTGGATGCCAGGGAACACGTGGTTCCCTGGCGGTCGTCTGGCTTAAATCAGCAGGTTGTTCTGCTTGTCGTCGATCAGTTGGGTGTGATCGACGGTGACCAGTGGCAGGTTGTTGCTGATCCCG
>Ga0073915_10000082_pt1 | contig 12700 bp, 11 predicted proteins | sample GWRWT2_30Apr14_FD_71480 | JGI IMG/M metagenome (GOLD analysis project Ga0073915, IMG submission 71480) | Sand microcosm microbial communities from a hyporheic zone in Columbia River, Washington, USA - GW-RW T2_30-Apr-14 | ecosystem: Engineered > Artificial ecosystem > Sand microcosm >... | reverse complement strand
CAGGCGCTGGCTTGGGGTTCGGGCCGGGTGACCAGCAGCCTCATGCGGGGCTCAGGCCACCAGCGCCGCCAGCCACTCGGGGCCGGCTTGGGCCTGGAGCTGCCGCGCCACTTGCTGGCCCAGGGCTTCGGCCTCGGCGGGTGTGGCAGGTGAGCCTTGCGTTTGAGCACGCACTTGCACGTTTTGCGCGGGGTGGCCCAGCAGGGCGCGCAGCGTCATGGTGCCTGACGCCTGGGCCTCGGTGGACGACCATTGCGCGTGAGCGGCCAAGGGCATGGAGCAACTGCCACCCAGGGTGCGTGACACGGCGCGTTCGGCCAGCGTGGCCAGCCAGGTGGGGGTGTGCGTGAGCGTGGCCAGCGAGGGCACCAGCTCCGGGTGGTCCAGGCGGACTTCGATGCCCAGGGCGCCTTGCCCGGCGGCGGGCAGCATCACATCGGTGTCGATGACTTGGCGAATGCGCTCGGCCAGGCCCAGGCGTTTGAGGCCGGCGGCGGCCAGGATGATGGCGGCGTAGTGGCCTTCGTCCAGCTTGCGCAGGCGGGTGTCCAGGTTGCCGCGCAGGGGGTCGATTTGCAGATCAGGGCGCAGGGCGCGCAATTGCGTCAGGCGGCGCAGGCTGGAGGTGCCCACCACGGCGCCTTGGGGCAGGGCGTCCAGGCTGGCAAAGTCATTGGAGACGAAAGCGTCGCGGGGGTCTTCACGCTCCAGCACGCAGGCCAGCACGAAGCCTTCGGGCAGCTCCATGGGCACGTCTTTGAGCGAATGCACGGCCAGGTCGGCGCGGCCTTCTTCCAGGGCCACTTCGAGTTCTTTCACGAACAAGCCCTTGCCGCCCACTTTGGAGAGGGATCGGTCCAGGATCTGGTCGCCGCGGGTGGTCATGCCCAGCAGCGTGACGGGGCGGTTGAAGCGGGTGTGGAGCAGGTCGCGAACGTGTTCGGCCTGCCAGAGGGCCAGGCGGCTTTCGCGGGTGGCGATCACCCACGCCGAGGGGGTCGTGTCAGGAGCAGTCATCCGGCGATGCTATCAGCGCTCGGAGCGCCAGTGGCATACCGCCGGGCTCAGTCCTGGCTCATGGCCAGTGCCAGGCGCCTTTTTTCGGTCTGGTTGACGTACTGCTGCAGGGCGCGTTCGGTGGCCCCGTTCATGTTGACCAACTCGCAGCCCAGGCGGGCGCCTTGGGATTCGGGGTTGATCACGCTGACGTGGTGGATGATCAGGCCGATCTCCAGGCGCGTGTCGGAGTCCAGGTCCAGGAAGCACTGGCCGATCTTGACGCCGGGCGACACCATGGGCACGTTGTGCGGCAAGAACAGCGCCACACCGCCCAGGCTGATGTCCAGCACGCGCAGGTCGAGTTTCATGTCGGGCAGGGCAGGGTGGCGCATGTGCGCCACTGGCGTGCTGCTGACCAGGGGTTTGACCCGGAAGCTGGAGCGCCGTTGAAAGCGGTACAGCGTGCGCGGGTATTGCGCATTGAGGGCGACGGTGCCATTGCCATGAACCTGCACCACGCCGTCCAGGTCGAACTGGAGTTTGATGCTGTCCAGGTAGCCCACGGCCACCACCTCTTCTGTTTCCAGCAGGGCCTGCAAACGGGTGTCACCCGTCTCTGCGCTGAAGCACACGATGCCGCGCGTGGAGTCAACCGCCCACAGCATGGTGGTGTAGCTGGTCCCGCCCGGGCCGCTCAACGTCATCAAGGCATTGGCATTGAGCAAGCGCTTGAGGAAGTCATCGACTTCAACGGGCGAGGTGATTCGGTAGTCGTCCATGGGCCGTTGTGGTCAATGCATTTGGGAAGGGTCCGACTTGCTGCCCATCATCTTGCTCAGGTCGTTGATCCAGGGTTCGGCCAGGTGGCGAATCTCGGCATCGTTGACCAGGATGCGCTGCATGATGCGGCTCTTGAGGGCGCGTTCGTCGGCGCCCAGCGGGTACTGGTCGGCGGCGTGCTTGAGCTGAGAGATCAGCACGGCGCAAGCGCCTTCCAGGCGGACCACGGTGTCCCAATCGCCGGTGCGGGCGGCTTCCAGCATGTCGTGGCTGGCGGTTTCAATGGCTTCGTAGTAACTCAAAAGGCTTCCTGCTTGGATGTCTTCGTCAGGGGCGGTGATCAGTTCTGGGGCGTTCATGGTTGAACCCCTTCAAGGTGGGTGGTGCGCGCTTGTTCAACGTTGCCAGAGCCGATGCTGCTCCAGGCATCGCGCACTTGGGCGAGGAGGTTTGCGCATTCCTCCAGGGCCTCGTCGTTAGAGTGCAGATTGGCCTGCGTCAAGCGTGTGGTCACGTAGGCGTACAGGTCGTTCAGGTTGGCGGCCAGTTCGCCTCCTGTTTTCAAATCCAGACTGGCTTTCAGGCCCTCGTCCACAATGCTCACGGCCTTGCTGATGGCCTTGCATTTGACTTCGATCTGTTTGGCTTTGATGGCGCCGCGGGCTTGTGCAATGGCTTCGAGCGCGCCATTGAGCAGCATGCCGATCAGTTGATGCGGCGACGCGCCACTGACACCGGTTTCAAGACCGATCTGGCGGTACATGCTGCCTGAGGTGCGGGGACCAAAGACGTTGGCAGAGGAGGCTGTGATGGTGGCGTACATCTGAAATGACTCTCGGAAGATGCTGCAATCAGCGTTGAGTTATTTATCGACACTTCCCTGATCAGCTTGAACCTCAAACGCCATCCTGATGGCACGAAATAGAGGGTGTTTTGGCCCCTGTTTCCCAACACGAAAAAATCAATGTGCAGCGGTTTCGCTGGACTCCAGCGACTTGTACTGGTCCAGCAGCTTCTGGGCGTAGGAGGCCGCAGGCTGGTCTGAGCCACGTGCTGGCGGCTGATCGTCGGCCTTGGCGGTGAACGCCTCGTCCCGGGCCTCGGCGAACACGTCCCGGACCTTCTCGGGCTGGGTGGCCAGGGCTTTGTCCAGCCGGTCGCTGTCGATCTTCAAGGCGCCATCGGTGTCGCGGGCGATCCCGATGTCGGCCAGGCGCTGGCCTGGCACCTTGGGGGCCTGTCCCTGGGCGTTCAGTTCGTTGTACGACTGGGTGAATTCGTTGATCGATTTCTTCAGTGCATCCTGGTCCTGGCCGACCGACACGTTGACGGGGCCATCGGTGACCTTGCCCAGCTTGAAGCTGACGCCTGGCACGGCGTCGGACACGGTGTTGGTGGGCGATTGAACCTCCACGCCATTGACCTTGGCCTTGGCGTCGCTTGCTGCTTGCGTCTGCTGGGTGCTTTGCTGCGCGAGCATGGGGTCGAAGCCCAGGGCCGCCAGGTCGGGGCTGGGGGGTTTGCCCTCCTCACCCGAGGCCGACACCTTGAAGCCGTTGTCGGCACCGGTGCCGGTCGAGCGCAGCACCAGGCGTGAGCCTGTGGCATCGCTGATGACCGAGGCCACGACGCCCACACCTGCGGCGTTGATCTTGTCGCGGATCTTTTCCAGCGAGTTGTCGTGTGGGCCCAGGCGCACATCCGACTTGGGCCAGTTGGGGTTGGTGGCAAAAGCCGTTTGCGAGCTGTTGATGCTGCCCAGTTCAATGTGCAGAGTGCCCAGGCCGATGACGGTGCCGACACCGGAAAACGATGCGGACGTGGTGGCCTGAGCCGTGGCCAATGAGTTCACTTCAACGCTGTAGTTGCCTGCCGCGGCGGTGCTATCGCTGGAGGCCGACACAGCTGATGGCTGGCTGGATTGGGCCACGGTGTTGGCCCAGCTGATGTCTGCAGCCAACATCTGGACGGCGCTCACGTAGGTGGACTGCGCGCTTTGCAACTTGCCCTGGGGGGACAGGTTGGCCTGGGCAGGTTCGGCCTGGAGCGCTCGTGGTGGATCAGCCGACGGTCTCTCAACCGACAGTTGCTGCTGTGTGACGAACGAACTGACATCAATGCCACTGCCCGTCCCCGCGATGGAGATTGAAGCCATGATATTGCTCCCGGTACTGCTGAAAACCTGCACAAAAAACCCATTCACCATGGGTTTCGGCAGGCTTTGCTCAGTCTTGAGTGCAATCGTGAGTCACTCGTGAATTCCTGCCGTGGCAGGCCCTGATCAATTGCTGTTGTTGTTCAGCGAATTGATCATCTGGGTCACGTAGTTGCCCTGGCTGTTCAGCCCGGCCATGATGGTGTCGAGCGCGGTGTACTGCGCCTTCAGACGCTTTTCATACAGGTCAACACGGTTCTGCAAGGACTCCTGGCGAGCCTGGTTGTCGGTGATCGTCTGTTTGAGGCCGCTGGTGCGCACGGTCAAGATGCCGTCGGTGCTCAACAGGTTGTCGCTCAATACCCGCAAGCGGGTCATGATGCCGTCCTTGTTGGCATCCACCGAATCCGAGTTCGAGAACAGCTTTTTCACTTCTGCCAAATTGCCCAGCGAGCTGGTCAGCTTGCTGCTGTTGACCTTGACAGTGCCATCGGTCTGGATTTCCAGGCCGATCGACGACAGGGTGCCAAAGGTACTGGACGCGTCGGAGCTGCTGCCCAGGATGGATCGGAACTGGTTCTGAACGCTCAGGGCGCCACTGTCGCCTTGCAAGTTGCCGGCGGTCTTGGTGCTCTCGTCGTACTTGGTGTTGGTCTTCAGCAAGGTCGCCATGGACGAGTACGCCGTGGCGAAGTCGGTGATCGCTTTGGTGATGGCGGCCGTGTCCTGGCTGACGGTGATGTTGATCGGGCCGGTGGTGATGCCCGGGCCGGTGGTGACCTTGCTCAGGGTCATGGTCAGGCCTGAGATCACCTCACTCAAGGTGTTGGTGGCCGATTTGATGGGGACGTTGTTGATCGTGGCTTCCGCATCAGTCGCCGCCTGGCTCAAGTTCGTGCCGGCAGTGGTGCTGCCGGGGTCATAGGCCAGGGCAGACAGCCCAGCATCGTCAATGTTGTTCCCATCGCCCGCGTCGGCGGCGGTGATGCGAAAGCCATTGGCCTCGCCGGTGGCGGCCGATTGCATGACCAGGCGCGAACCCGATGAATCCGTGATGATCGAGGCCTTGACGCCTGAGTTGCTGCCGTTGATCTTGTCGCGGATGTTGGCCAGGGTGTCGGTGGCTTCCACGGTGATCGCCACGGGCGTGGTGCCTGATTTGGCGGCAAAGCTGGTGCCGGTCCAGGTGCCCAGGTCGATGGTCAAGGTGCCCGAACCCAGGGTGCTGGCCCCGGAAGCCAGCGAGGTTTTGGTCACCACCGATTGCGTCTTGGCCAGGACGGTCACGTCCACGGCGTAGGTGCCCACCTGGGCGCCCGCGGAGGTGGTGGCGTTCACGGCGGTGGCATCGGCGGAGGCGGCGGCCGTGGCGCCCCACAGCTCGGCCGACGTCAGTTTTCGCGCGGCGTCGCGCACGCTCGACACGGCGGACTGGACCTGCCCGTAGGCTGAAATCTTGGTCTGCAGCTTGTCGGACGCGGTCTGCAGGTTGACGATCGGCTGGCTTTCCAGCGCGACCAGCTTGGTCACGATGTCGTTTGCCTGCAGGCCGCTGCCGATGCCCAGGGAACTGATGCTACTGGTGGTCGCCATGTGTTGCTCCTTCAGCCCACGAGACGTCTCTGCCCGTCACATGACATGGCTCGACACAGGGTGTATCGGCACCACAAGCCGGGAACTTGAGCCCTCAACGATCAACCTTGCAGCAGCTTGAGCACCTGCTGGGGCAGGGCGTTCGCCTGGGCGACCATGGCATTGCCGGCCTGTTGCAGGATCTGGGCGCGGGACATGGCGGCGGTTTCTGCGGCGAAGTCGGCGTCCATGATCCGGCTGCGGGCGGCGGTCTGGTTCTCGGCGGACACCTGCAGGTTCGAGATGATCGCGTCGAAACGGCTTTGCGTGGCACCGTAGACAGCGCGTTCGCTGTTGATGCGGTCCAGCGCGCCGTCGATGCTGTCGATCACGGTTTTAAGCGTGTCGCTGGTCGAGGTGCTGTCGATCACGGTCAGGGTGTCCGTGACGGCCATGATGCTGGGATCGGCCGTCATGTCCGTGGTGGTGATCGTGATGATGTCGTTGGCCGTGGTGTTGGCACCGATCTGGAAGTCCTGTGCTGCGCCAGTGGCCAGGATGGGCTTGCCGTTGAAGGTGGTGCCGGCGGTCACGCGGAGGATTTCCGCGGACAACTGCTGGAATTCCTTGTTCAGGGAGTCGCGGTCGCTGTCGCTGTTCGAGGCATTGCGCGCTTGAACCGTCAATTCCCGCATGCGTTGCAAGGCATCACTGACCTTGCCAAGAGCACCTTCAGCGGTCTGCGCCAGGGAAATGCCGTCGTTCGCATTTCGCGCTGCGACATTCATGCCCTTGATCTGGGAATTCATCCGCTCGGCGATGGCCAGACCGGCGGCATCGTCCTTGGCGGAGTTGACTCGCAAGCCAGAGGACAGGCGTTGCATGGCCACGGACAGGGACGTCTGCGACATGTTCAGATTCCGCTGAGCGTTCAGCGAATTCAGATTGGTGTTGATCGTTTGGGCCATGGGGCACTCCTGAGAAATCCTGTGACTTCCGGCGCGCACGCCGGCCTGCTAGAAAGCTGGCCAAAGGTGCTGTTTGAAAGCTTTGACCTGTGACTCGATTGTTCGAGAGTTCTTTAGCCGGCAATCGTCGGATGTGAGGAGTGAAAACCGCCTTAATCCAAACCAATGAAAAAGCCACCCGAAGGTGGCTTGGAGGCCGTCCGGGCTGCTGGAGCCCGGGGCGTTTTGGGGATCAGCGCAGCAGCGACAACACCTGCTGGGGCAGCTGGTTGGCCTGGGCAATCATCGCGTTGCCAGCCTGTTGCAGGATCTGGGCGCGAGACAGGTTGGCCGTTTCCGTGGCGAAGTCGGCATCCATGATCCGGCTCTTGGCAGCAGTCTGGTTTTCAACCGAGACTTGCAGGTTCGAGATCACCGAGTCAAAGCGGTTTTGTGTGGCACCGAAGACAGCGCGCTCGGTATTGACGCGGTCAATGGCATCGTCGATGTTGTCGATCACGGTTGCCAGGCCCGCGACGTCGGTCGTGCTATCAATCACCACCGTGGCGTCGGTCACGGCGGTGATGCTGGCGTCTCCAGTCATGTCGGTGGTCGTAACCTCAATGATGTCATCGTCCGTGGTGTTGGCGCCAACCTGGAAGGTCAGGGTGTCGGCATCGCTGCCGATGATGGCTTTGCCGTTGAAGGTGGTGCCGCCCAAAACGCGTTGAATTTCCTTCGACAGTTGCTGGAACTCCTTGTCCAGCGAGTCCTTGTCGCCATCGCTGTTAGTGGCGTTACGAGCTTGAACAGCCAGTTCACGCATGCGCTGCAGCGATTCGCCGACCTTGCCCAGCGCGCCTTCAGCCGTTTGAGCCAGCGAGATGCCGTCATTGGCATTGCGCGCCGCGACGTTCATGCCCTTGATTTGAGCAGACATGCGCTCGGCGATGGCCAGACCGGCGGCGTCGTCCTTGGCGGAGTTGACGCGCAGACCAGACGACAGGCGCTGCATGGAAGTGGCCAGCGACATTTGCGATGTCGAGGTGTTGCGCTGAGCGTTCAGCGAGTTCAGATTGGTGTTGATGATGGAAGCCATGGTGTACTCCTAATGGTAAAAAAAGACGGCGGAAAGCGCCTAACAAGATTGGTGCAGCGATACAGCTACTGCAGCTCGCCTGCCCGACGCTAGTCAACCGCATTGCCCAAGTGGCTTGGCCACCAGAACCATCGGCCGGCTAACCGGACCACGTGCCCACTTACTTAATGATGTGAAGGCCGTTGGTTTACTTATCGGAACGTGCTTGCAGGGACTTGAGTTTTTTTTTGAAAGGGTCTAGGGACTTTTAGATCTGGTGAAAAAAGCGCCTTGCGGCTGCCAACTCCGAATCTGGGCCCCAGGCCATCTCTCTAGACTGCAGCCTCATGGCTATTCACCAGAAACCCGTCAAAACTCCGAACAAGACTCTTAACGGCGCTCAGGCCCAGGTCTTGAGGTCGGCTCAGCAGAATTGGGAATCGGGTGTGAAATACGCCAAGTCTGGCGACTGGCCCAAGGCGCAAATCGCTTTCGACAAGGCCGTGAAGGGGCAACCGCAGGATGCGCTTTACCTCTTGAACCTGGCCCGTTCCCAGATGAAGAATGGCGACATCAAGCACGCGCACCTCACGGCAATCAAGGTGATCGCCCTGGAGCCTGACAACATCATCGCCCTGGAGATCGCCTGCGAGTGCCTGAATTTGCAGAACCGCCATGCCGAGAGCACGGTGTTGATGCACCAGCTGCCTGGGCATGTGACGCGCACGGCTCGATATTACCAGTTGCTGGGTGAATCATTGTTCAACTCAGAGCAATTTGAGCCGGCCATCAGTGCCTTGTTCGAAGGCCTGGGGCTGGACATTGGCCACGTCCTGTCTCACTACCGCCTTGGGCTGTCATTCAATGCGCTCGGGCTCAAGCAACAAGCCATTGAGTGCTTTCGCACGGCGCTGGCCCTGGGCATGGGGCCGGGCGATCTGGCCGCGCAAGGCATGTTGACCTTCATCGAGAGAGAGATCTGTTCCTGGCAGCACGCCAAAGCCGATCTGTCGATCTTGCGTGACTTGGCGGCCCGGTTGCCAGCCAATTCCGTGGCCTGGGCTTCGGTGTTCGCACATGTCACGGTCACAGATGATGCCCAGGAACATCTGCGCGTAGCCCGCTCTTGCGCTCGCTTCCAGGCCCGCCTGGCCAAGCCTTTGGCGCCTTTGGCGCCCCGTGCGCTGGGCCAACGTCTCCGCGTTGGCTTTGTGTCTGCCGATTTTCACCAGCATGCCACCGCCATCTTGATGGCCGAGGTGTTCGAGCAGTTGCACGCTGATCCCCGCTTTGAAATCACCATGTACTCGCATGGCCCGGAAGACCGCAGTCCCATGCGTGAGCGGCTCAAAGCGGCTTGCGCCAAGTTTGTCAAGGTCGAGGCGCTCAGCGACATGCAGGTTGCGCAGATGGTCCGCGACGATGGCATTGAGGTGCTCGTTGACCTGAAGGGGCACACCCGCGGCAGCCGCCTGGGCATCTTTGGTCATCGGGCGGCGCCGGTTCAGGCCAGCTTCCTGGGCTTTCCCGGTACGACGGGGGCCGACTACATGGACTATTTCATCGGCGATGCCATCGTGTCGCCCTTGGAACATGCGGGCAACTACAGCGAAAAGCTGGCTTTGATGCCGCGCTGCTACCAGCCCAACGATCGTCAGCGTGCAAAACCCCAACCCTGCACGCGCGAAGAAGTGGGTTTGCCGCAGGATGCCTTGGTGTTGTGCGGCTTCAATCAGCCTTTCAAGTTGTCGCCCGAGGTGTTTGACGTCTGGTGCCGCATGCTGCGCCAGCTGCCTGGCTCGGTGCTTTGGCTGTTGCAGTGGAACGATCAGTCGCCTGCGCAACTGCGCGCCGAAGCTGAAGCCCGTGGTGTGGATGCCAGCCGCCTGTTCTTCGCGCCCCGGGTGGGGGCCAAAGAGCACATGAGCCGCCTTGCACTGGCCGATGTGTTCATCGACACCTGGCCTTGTAATGCGCACACCACCGCCAGCGATGCTTTGTGGGCCGGGGTTCCCCTGGTCACTTACGCCGGCACGACTTTCGCATCGCGCGTGGCCGCCAGCCTGTTGAACGACGTGGGCTTGCCCGAGTTGATCTCCACCAACCTGGCCGACTACGAGACCAAGGTGATGCAGCTCGCCACCGACCCGGCTCTGCGTCAGGCGATTCGAGACCACCTGGTTCAGTCGCGCGAGACAGCGCCCTTGTTTGACAGCCACAGCTACACGAAAGACTTTGGTCAGTTGTTGTGGGCCATGGCCGAGCGTTGGTCGCAAGGCCAGCCCTGCGATCACATCTCCCTCACTGACGGAACCACATCATCATGACCCAGCTCCCCCACGTCCACCTGTGCATCGTGCAGCCGAGTGGCTATGTGCATTCGCTGGGATTCCTGGACCAGGCGCAGTATTTCCGTCACCAGTTCCGCCGCATGGGCGCACAGGTGAGCCTGGCCAAAAATCGGCTGAGGCATGACGCGGTCAATTTCATCTTTGGTGCGCACCTGGGCTTTGACGCCTCGCTGCGCCAGCGCTACAGCTGCATCTTCGTGAACCTGGAGCAACTGGGGCAAGGGGGCGCTGCGGTCTCGCGTGATTACCTGCAATTGCTGGCCAGCTCCGCTGTCGTGGATTACGACGCCGACAACGTGGCGGCCTACTCACCGAACGCCGATGAGGTCCCCCTGGTGCCCTTCCTGTATGCGCCGTATCTGTCGCAGGTGGAGTTCCTGCCGCTGGAAGACCGGCCCATCGATTTGCTGTTCATCGGCAGCATGAACGAGCGGCGTCGCGCCATGATCAATCGGATCGAAGCCCAAGGCGTGAAGGTCAGCCTTTTCGACAGCCCCTTGTACGGGCCCGAGCGTGACCAGTTCATCGTGCAGTCCAAAGCGGTGTTCAATGCGCACTTCTACCCGAGCAGCCGTTTTGAACAGGCCCGCGTGTCGCACTGCCTGTCATTGGGCACGCCCGTGATCTCGGAGCGATCGCCCCTGGCCAAACCCCATGCGGCGTTTGAGAACAGCGTGGTGTGGGTGGAGGAGGCGGAACTCGAAGCGTTCTTTGCCGAGCAGTTTGGCAAGCCTGCGTTCTATGAGCAGGCCATCAGCGGCCTGGTGAACTTCCAGGAAGCCGATCCCATCGATGCTTACGCGGACCTGCTCGCCTTTGCCGCGGGCTATGGCCGAACCCATCAGCAGACCAGGCCGCAAGAGGCATGGCAACCGACCCGCATCAACCTGGGGTCGGGCAAGGACTACAAGTCTGGCTGGTTGAACATCGACGTGCTCGACCGCGCTCAGCCTGACCTGGTGTTGGACCTGGGCCGACCCGTGACCTGGCCCGTGCAGGCGCAAACGCCCTACGCCGGCCCGCTGTGCCTGGAGGCAGGGAGCGTGGACTTGGTCTATGCCAACAACGTGCTGGAGCATGTGCCCGACCTGCCCGAGCTGATGGGCAATTGCCTGAAGCTGCTCAAGACCGGGGGCAAGTTTTTGCTGGAAGTGCCATACGAGCACGCCGCCACCGCCTGGCAAGACCCGACCCACCTGCGCGCCTTGAACGAGAAATCCTGGCTGTACTACACCGACTGGTCCTGGTACCTGGGCTGGTTCGAGCACCGCTTCACGGTCGAGAAGTTCGGTTACCTGGATGACAAGCTGGTGGAGTGTGGCCGTGACAAGGCCGCCTTCATGAGAGTGGTGCTCACCAAGGTCGTGACGACTCTCAAGGAGCGCACCACCGCCCGTGTCATGCGGGCTGACTTCTGCCTGCCCGACGAAGCCTGACCCCATTCAAAAGCGAGGAAGCCCCATGCATACCACTGCGATGAAAAACGCCGACATTTTCTTCAAGACCTACATGGGCCCTGACTACCAGGGCAAGGTCATTGTGGAAATCGGATCGCAGGACGTCAATGGTTCCATTCGGTCGGTGGCCCCGGTTGGCAACGACTACATCGGCATCGACTTCGTCGAAGGGCCGGGGGTCGATCTGGTGCTGAAGAACCCCTACAAGCTGCCGCTCGAGGACAACTCGGTCGATTGTTTCGTCAGCTCCAGTGTGTTTGAACATTCTGAAATGTTCTGGTTGCTGTTCATCGAAATCATCCGGGTTCTCAAGCCCAATGGCCTCTTTTACATGAATGTGCCGTCGAACGGTCCATTCCACCGCTACCCCGTGGACTGCTGGCGCTTCTATCCCGACAGCGGCGCTGCTTTGGCCAAGTGGGCCCGCATGTGCGAGTACAACACCGTCTTGCTGGAGTCGTATGTTTCTTACCAGGAGGTCGATGCCTGGAATGACTTTGTCGGTGTGTTCATCAAGGACGAGGCGTTTGTGTCGCAGTACCCCAAGCGCATTGTTCACACGCATGGTCATTTCTACAACGGGATGGAGCACGGGGTGAACAGCTTCATCCATCCCAAGGAAGCGACCGAAGACCAACAGCGCCTGCATGCCATCAGCGCCATCGTCAACCGCAAGGTGGCGATGGGCTGAGCTCGCTGATCAGAACAAGCGCTGTCCCGTGAGCCGTTCGTGCTCGCGGATGGCGAAGCGGTCGGTCATGCCGGCGATGTAGTCGGCCACCGCGCGGTGTTTGTCCTGGCGCTGGGCATGCTCCGGCGGCATTTCACCGGGCGTGTCCACATAGGCCGCGAACAGTTCGGCAATCACCCGTTTGGCCCGCACCGTCGTCTCGTTGACCTGCGGATGGCGGTACAACTCCTTGAACAGAAAGCGCTTGAGTTGCGTGCTGGCTTCCCGCATCGGGTGGCTGAAATGCACCAGCGGCGGGCACATGCGCACCGCGTCGGCGGAGCTGGGCCCGTGCTCGGTGATGGCATCGCGGGTGGCGTCGATCACGTCGTAGACCTGCTGCGACAGCATGCGGCGGATGGTGTCGAACAGCAAGCGCCGTCCTTTCACCTGCGGGAATTCCGACAAGGTCTCGTCCCGGAAACGCGTGAACAGGGGCACGTCTTCCAGTTGTTCCATCGTGATCAGGCCCGAGCGCACGCCATCGTCGATGTCGTGGGCGTTGTAGGCGATCTCGTCGGCCAAGTTGCACAGTTGGGCTTCCAGGCTGGGCTGAGTGCCTTGCAGGAAGCGGTGGCCCACGCCTTTGGGCTCGCGCGCTTCCATCAGTTCGGCGTTCTTGCGCGAGCAG
>Ga0073915_10000079_pt1 | contig 12776 bp, 20 predicted proteins | sample GWRWT2_30Apr14_FD_71480 | JGI IMG/M metagenome (GOLD analysis project Ga0073915, IMG submission 71480) | Sand microcosm microbial communities from a hyporheic zone in Columbia River, Washington, USA - GW-RW T2_30-Apr-14 | ecosystem: Engineered > Artificial ecosystem > Sand microcosm >... | reverse complement strand
ACACGCCAATACACCCTTCATATCTGCGTGGCCGTGGAGTGCTGGGTTCGGTACGAAATATGGCAACCCAGCAACCTTGCCCGCTGGCACAGGTGAGGACATCGCATGGAGCGCAGCAGGCACTGAGGTCGGTGTCGCACATGGGACCACGCCGTTTGTTTCGGTGTACCCGTGGAGCGCGGGGTTCGGAACGAAGTTCAGCAACCCCGCGACGTTACCCGCTGGAGGTGGCTTTTCAATCGCATTCATTTAACCAGAGGAGAAAACCATGTCACTTGTATCAGTAACAAAAGAAGACCAACTAGCATCACTTGTTTCCAACGCATACCACAGGGAGCAGGAAGTGCAGGGCTATCAAGTCAACATCGACAACTACGCTCTGATGCTCGCAGCACTGCCACAAGGCGCGTGGCCTGCGGAGTTGATCGAGTATAAAAAAGTGCCGACCGCCGCGCTGCCGGCAGAGATGGATGACGCAGACGTCTCACTCATTTCAGATTACCAGTACAGGGATAAGCTGCTGGGCTTGTTGCGCACCGAGCGCCTTGAGCAGTCGAAGGCGCAGCGCGTGCTAGATGCGCTATGTGCGCAGATACCCGCAGACCAGTACAGCGCGTTGGTGCTGGCGCACAAAGCTGCTTTGTGATTAGAGGAGGGCGACCTATGGCACAACAAGACGACGATTTCGCCGCGATGTTTGAGATCCCAGACGGATTGGATGATAACGAGCGACGGCACCATGTAACGCGCAAGATGTTCCAGTTTGCCAACGGCCAGACACAGCTTCAGGTGTCTATGATGGCAAAGTCCGTGCAAGATCTTGCTGCTGAGGTGAAGGCCATGCTGTTAGCCATCAGAGAAACAGAACTTAAATTAGCGGAGCACAAAAACCTTGCAATAGCAAAGTTCGGGCATATTGACTCGCACCATAGTGACTGTGCGACGGACAGGACGAACTTGCTGCGCCGCACTGGTGACATTGAGGCGTTGCTTCAGACAGAGTTGCCAATACTCAAGATGACTAGTGGGTGGGTGATGAAACTTATGGCAGGGGCGGTGACGGTGCTTTGTGTAGCTGTTGCCACGCTGGTTATTAGGCTGCCGCCAACCTAGCGATGACAGACAATGAGTGGCTTCTGTGCTTGGTAATAGCGGAAGCCACAAAACGAAGGAAGGAGAATAAAGATGTTGCCAATACTTGCACCAATACTTGCCCAGCTTGCGGCCAACGGTATGGGGATGCTGGCCGGAGCGATACAAGCAAAAGGAAAGGCGGTCATAGAAGACAAGCTCGGGATCAAGATACCTGACGACGCCGACAAGCTAACGCCGGAACTGCTTCAGCAACTCAAGATCAAGGAGATGGAGCATGAGGAATTTCTTATCAATACACAGCTTGAGAAAGCGAAGCTTGATATCCAGGCGGAGGCTGACGCATCAAAGGAAGTGACCAGCCGATGGGAAGCGGATATGGCGAGCGACAACAAGCTCAGCAAGAACGTGCGTCCTGGCGTGCTCATATATCTGACCCTTGCCATCACCCTGTTCGCCATCCTGAGCATCTGGGGCTTGTCTGTTGACGAAGCGTACGTCACGCTGATCGGCCAGTTGCTGATGATGGTGTATGGGGCGTACTTCGTCGGCCGCTCTGTTGAGAAAGGGTTGGAGATGTACCACAAGACAAAGAGGTCACAAAATGAGCATGAGTGATGAACAGGCGGCGTTCCTGCTGGACTTCTGCAAGTTGGTTGTTTACTGCACCGACGTGCTCGGGTGGAAGGTAACTCCAGGGGAGCTACAACGTCCCATAGAAATGCAGAAGATATATGTGCAGACTGGCCGCAGCAAGACCATGGATGGCTATCACATCAGGAAGCTGGCAGGCGACCTGAACTTCTTTATCAATGGTGTGTACGCCTGCACCGTGGAGGAGATTGCGCCAGCGGGCAAATACTGGGAGTCGCTCTCGCCGAAGAACCGCTGGGGCGGGAACTTCGACAAGGACTGGGGCAAGAAGGACAACTTCAAAGATGCTCCGCATTTTGAGCGGCAGGTGTAGCACCATATATATAGGGAAAATAGCTATGGTTTAACCGCTGTGCATTTTATAAAGTTTTAATAATACTAATAATACTAATAATCCCCTATGTATACATGCGCGTATTTACCTATTAGGTAGCGCGCGAAGGTAATAATTATTGTATAAAATAATCGCTTGCTTTTTTTTAAAGTATCATTTATATTTAGCTACCTGCAATACCGCAGGATTAGAAAGAGGAGAAATAAAATGGAACCTGATCAGGTCGAGGCGTTGTTTATTATTGCAGCATACGCTGTCGCGCTTTACGTCGCACTCATCGCCGTCGTTGGTATTATGTATTGCTGCGCGAGCGAGCGCGGCCGGTGCGCGATACGGGATGACTTGTGCGGGAGAAAATAATGTACGCGCTAAAATACAAAGCCCAGTTTCTGTTCTGCTGTGTGTCGCAAGATGAGGTTGAGTTTGAGCGGAAAATTAAGCGCGCATTTAATTCATGGCTTGGATTGCAGCCCAAAGGCAGTGGTGCAACGATGGATGAATACATGCAACGCTTCGATCGCGTCGAGGTTATTATCAAGGTGCTGCCATGACCCTATCCTACCAGCATAAGACGAAACCATTTGCGCACCAGCAGCATGCGCTAGAGATCAGTGCTGCCGCTGAATACTTCGGCCTGTTCATGGAGCAGCGCACGGGCAAGAGTAAGGTCATTATTGACACCGCCGCAATCGGTCATCGCGATGGGCGTATAAACTCAATGCTGATAATCGCGCCGAACGGCGTGCATCGGAACTGGATTAGTGATGAGATACCAACGCATCTGCCTGATTGGGTGCAGCACTCAGCGGTCGCGTGGTCGGCTGCACAAACGAAGAAACAAGCAGCTTTATTGGATTCGCTTTTCGTAGCAGGGCATCACCTCCGCATCCTGACCATGAACATTGAGGCATTAGCCACGAAGCGAGGTGCAGATTTCGCTCGCCGATTCTTAAATGCCACTGACTGCTTGATGGTGGTTGACGAGTCTACGCGCATCAAGTCACCGACAGCGAAGGTGACGAAAGCTGCATTGAAGCTCGCACAACACGCCAAAATGCGCAGGGTGCTCAACGGTACGCCGGTCACGCAGTCCCCGCTCGACGTGTACGCCCAGCTGTTATTCCTGTCGGAGGACGCTGTGCCCGTACAAAGCTACGTCGCATTCAAAGCGCGGTACGCTGACTACCTACCACCGAGTCACCCGATGGTGACGGCGATCATGCGCAAGTCTGGGTCGCGCTTTGCGCCGCAGGTCATCGCTAAAAATGCGGATGGGACTCCGGCGTATAAAAATCTTGAGGAACTTAAGCAGTGGGTGGACAGGTGCTGCTATCGCGTCACGCGGAAAGAATGCGCTGACCTGCCGGAGAAGCTGTACAAGAGGTGGCAGGTTGAACTTTCGGTTGACCAGGAGAAGATCATCAAACAGTACCTCACCGCAATGAAGAAAGGTGAGACCCCAGAGCCTATCAACAAAATGGTCGCGGTCATGCTATACCAGCGGATGGTGTGCGGCATCCTCCCGAAGCAGTTGACCGGTGCGGGCAATCATATCCACATATTTGAGAAACTGGAGGACAATCCGCGCCTGCAAGCAATACTGGAAATCATCACCGCATACCCGGATGCGAGCATTATATTTTGGGCGCGATTCAAAACAGACTTGCATGACATTAGTACCCTGCTGGAGGCTGCCACAGGAAGGAAAGTCGCTCGCTACTGGGGCGACATCAGCAATGACGAAAGAGAAGAAAGCAAAAAGGCGTTCCAGGAAAAGCGAGTGCAGTATTTCGTCGGCCAGCAGGGAGCGGGTGGGGTAGGCTTACCGCTACATGCTGCGGACGTGATGGTGTACCACTCGAATGACTTTTCACTTTATCATCGCCTGCAATCGGAAGATCGCGCTGAGAATATGCTCAAGACAACCGGCACGCTGATTATCGACATTGAGGCGGTCGGCACGGTGGATGGAAAAATCATCGACGCCCTACGTAGCAAGAAAGACGTCGCAGATTTAATAACAGGAGACCCGTCGATCGACTGGCTGAATTAGGAGGAAGCATGAATCACCCACGCGTATTTGTCACTCACGAGCCACACCGCATTGAAGCGGGGCAGGTCAAAAGCTTGTTCGACCTTACACCCGCCGCTGAGTACGGCGAACTGCGGGTGCTCATGCCCGCTGGATCAGCACTACTGTCTACTGTGCCGATGGTGCGCACCATGCGCGACCACTTACACGACTTCGGCGACAATGACTACCTGCTACCCGTAGGTGATCCTGCATCCATCATGGCAGCGGGCGCGATTGCTGCGGAGATGAATAACGGGCGCGTGAAAATCCTGCGCTGGGATCGCGCCATCCGAAAGTACATCGTGGTGCAGCTAGACACCAGCGGGAGGGCGGTATAACCGCGTTATCCACTATTACAACATAACCTAGAAAGGAAAGAACATGGAACATCTACCAAGTAATTCAGCGATCGTGGAACATCTACCAAGTAATTCAGAGATCAAAGAGATCAGCGACCTCGCGGCAATACAGCTCAGTCACCAACGTCGGGTAGCTGCGCTCGAAGCTGACTTAAAGGGCGCGAGTGCGGCGTTGCGCCGCGTGCAGGAAGTCGACTTGCCGGACGCGATGACTGCGGCGGGGGTGCAGTCTATCACCTTACCCACCGGCGAGAAGGTAACAATCAAGGACGGCATCACAGCAAGCGTGCCAAAAGATCGCAAGACGGAGGTCTGTGATTGGCTGCGCGAGCACGGGTTTGGTGACCTTGTAAGTGAGGAGGTTAGTGTTAGTTTCGGGCGTGGCGAAGAGAAGCAAGCGGCGGAACTCGCACAGAAGCTACGCGCTGACGGATTGCAGCCAGTGCAGGCCACTGACGTGAATACCGCGCGCCTGAAAGCGTTGATCACCGAACAGATGGAGAAGGGGGTTGACGTGCCGCTTGATATGTTTGGCGCGGTGACGTGGACGAAGGCGATGATTAAATAGTATCGCGACTTCAGCAAAGGAGAATGAAATGCTTCACACAACATTAAATAAAATACGCGCTTGCCATCTTTTCAATGATGGTTGGGAGAAGTTGCTCGGGCATCTGGGTAAAACATCGGCTGATGATGAAATGCTGCCGTTCAGCGTAATCCTCGAATCAAACGGATTGGATGATGCGCTGTGGTGTTGCCGTGCTGCGCCTGAGTACTACAAGGAATGGCAATTGTTTGCTGTCTGGTGCGTTCGTCAAGTGCAGCATCTGATGACAGACCCGCGCAGCATCACAGCACTGGATGTTTCAGAACGGTTTGCCAATGGAGAGGCGACTCAGGCGGAACTTGATGCTGCTTCGGCTGCTGCTTCGGCTGCTGCTTGGGCTGCCGCTTCGGCTGCCGCTTCGGCTGCTGCTTGGGCTGCCGCTTCGGCTGCTGCTTGGGATGCTGCTTGGGCTGCCGCTAGGGATGCTCAAAAAGTTGAGTTTTTACGGGTTATTTCACAGGAGGGTGATGATGATAATGGCACAATGTAAAACAAAAGCAGACTTGCATCGGGAATATGCCCGAGTGCTGGAGATGTGTGAAGGCACAGAGTTGTCCGCAGCCGCGTGCGTGCGGTTCCGTGGTAGGTATATTACTGACCCCGTCTTCACAAATACAAATGACCCAGAAGACTACGAATTCGCAATCGCGATCATTGAGGGTAAAGCAGCGTTCCTTGATGATGAGCTGTATTACGACGGCGTTAAATTCAAGGGGCAAGTATATCTGTCTTACAGTTCCGATCCTGCTTGGTCGTGGAACCCAAAGGAAACGATCGCTCTCGACGACATCAAGGTAGGTGCGCAGTTCCTCGCGCCAGCTGATCGTACACTAACCTTAATACAGCACGGTGACGGCGGCTGTGAGAAGTTCTTGTGCGGCGGACTTTTCGGCAATCCATACCGGCTGTATGACGACGAGCTGCGCTCTAAAAAAGAGATGCGGCACTATTTGCTGTCGATCGACAGCATTAAGAAGGAGGTGTAAAATGTTCCTGACCATGTCCTATGACAGTACTTTGCACGACACCGTCGATCGCATTAATAAAACAGGTGTAGCTAGTTACGCCCACTCTTTCCATCCCGAGCAGTATTACGGCACCATTGTCATATTTTATTTTGGAGACTACCCGTCGTACGAGTGGTGCTGCGAGAAGTGGGGCAGGAAGTGCCAGCCGCCTGAGAAGTTCTACGACGGGGAACTGTGATAGGTCGCGTCCTAGTAGAGGTGACGTTCAGGGCATACGAGGAAGGTAAGCCGGAGAACGAGTTGAAGTTGCAGCGCGTCTATGCTGCGGAACAGATCAGCAAGGCGTCGTACATATTTCCGCTACAGACAGCCAAGTGCGCTGATGAATTCTGGGAAGCCGCTGTGCTCATGGGCATATTGGAAAAATAGATAGATGCAAGACCGCGCTCGCCGGATGCGAGCGATTAAAGAGGAGGTATCATGGCAGTGAATAAGAAGTTGAAAGTGGCATTGGCGGCGCAGAAGATAATTCGTGCTGAACTCAAAAAGCACGATAAGGCAGTCGAAAGGCTACAAAAGGCAAGGAAAAAATTATCCGCTGCCGCTGAAAAAGTGGATGCGAAAGTATTCGCCTTGCAGGACGTTTGAAACGCTTGAGCCGAGCGGCGTCTAAACTTGCTCGGCATACTAAGGAGAATAGAAATGAAACAGAACCATGAAGTAGTCGAAAAACAGGCTGGTGCAGTCGCGTTGGCAGGACAGTTCGAGGAAGATGCTGGTAGTGGGTTTGAAACAGCAGACGCTTCGTCGTATGCGATCCCGTTCCTCACGATCTTGCAGCAGATGTCGCCGCAATGCAAGAAGTCGGATGGAGCATATATATCCGGCGCAGAAGAAGGGCAGCTCTATAACAGCGTCACGCAGCAACGCATCGACGGCGAAACGGGGGTGGTAGTTATCCCAGTTACTTATAAGCGCAGTTTTGTTCGCTGGGCACCGCGCAATTCTGGCGGCGGGTTCAAAGGCGAATTTAAGCCAAGTGAAGTAGAGAGCGGCAATCTTGCGGGGTTGAGTAAAATCAAAGACGTCTATTTTATGGACGTGCCCGCAGGAGTTGATCCATTCGACAAGGATGGTAAACCCGCGTACGACTTTCTTGCGGATACCCGCACGCATTATGTGCTAGTGCTGGATGGTAAAGGCGGATATCAACCCGCTGTAATCAGTATGGCGAGCACGCAGATCAAGAAGTCGCGGCAGTGGATGGCGAAGATGAACGGTATTAAGATGCAGCGCACGGATGGGTCACACTATACGCCCGCGATGTTCAGCCACCAGTACCGGCTCACAACCACAGTAGAAACGAAGGCAACCAACTCGTGGTACGGCTGGAAAATTGAGACGCTTGGTGCGGTTGAAAGCGCAGAGGTGTATCAAGCCGCGAAAGCGTTCCGTGATGCGATTAGCAGTGGTGAGGCGAAGGAGCAGGTGCCTGCTGAGCACGTGAGCGGCGACGCGACTGAGGAGTTTTAATTGTTGGTCGTTGCCGTAAGCTCCTACGCGAGTGAGTCTTGGGCAAGCCGGAACCGTCACCGGCACCACCCTTACCCAGAAAGAGGAGAAATAAAATGACTGTGATTTTTAGAAACGAAGGCGAGATCGACGTCCGTGCATTTTCGAGCTTTGGCGTCAATGTAAAAGAATGCGACAGCCCAATCGGATTCTTCGGCACTGGCTTGAAGTACGCCATTGCCGTGCTACTGCGCGAAGGGCATAACATTACGGTGTGGTCTGGCATCAAGCGGATTGACTTCTCTGCACCACCGGGAGTGTTTCGCGGCAAGGAATTTAATTTCTGCGCGATGAGCATTGACGGTGCAGCTCCTATGGAGCTCGGGTTCACCACGGAGCTTGGCAAGAACTGGGAAATGTGGGCGGCGTACCGCGAATTGGCATGCAACTGCATGGATGAGGGCGGCACGTCGTATGTCTTGACAGACCGCTTCGTGCCGACGGAGGGCACGACGCACGTCATCATCACCGGCGATGCGTTCGAAAGCGAGCACGCCAAGCGCAGCGCGATTATCCTGCAAACCCCGCCCGATGTTACGGCTGGGGCGCTGGCTATTCACGCGCGCTCGTCCAGCCACGGCTATTATCGCGGCGTGCGTGTATATGAATTGAACCAACCCAGCATCTATACGTACAACCTGCTCACCGGCGTTGGTCTGACAGAGGATCGCACTGTGGCGAGCATGTATATATACAACCGCAGCGTTGCTATTGCGATCATGTCGGAGTTGCGCGATACCATCATGCTGGAAAGGATACTGCTTGCTCCGAGCGACGCATTTGAGCACCTGCTCGACTACCATGGATGGAGCGAGGCCACCCCGAGTTCGGAATTCTTGCAGGTCATCGCTGAGCTTGCGCGCGACAGATTGGTGCAGATCAATCCCTCGGCAGTGCACGTGTGGAAAGATTGCACTCGCCAACTTACACGACCAACGGCGATGACGCCAACGGCAGTGCAGAAACAGATGCTGGAACGCGCTGTGAATTTCCTATCACACTTTGGCCATCACATCGACGAATACCCAATACAGCTGGTCGAGTCGCTGGGCGAAGGATGTCTTGGGTTGGCGAGCGAGGGCACGATCTATGTGACGGAGCGGGTGTTCCATCAAGGCACGAAGCAGCTCGCGTCAACGCTGCTGGAAGAATACTTGCATCTCAAGCATCACTACCGCGACTGCACACGCGAACTTCAAACCTTCTTGTTCGACCGCGTTATCAGCATGGGCGAGGATATTTTAGGCGAGGCATTATAAGGGGAAGCAGCATGCAAGTATTATCAGCGCGACTGGAGGAGATGTACCGCGGACTGCAACGGGCGCATGGCACCTACACCGTCACACATAGCGATGAAGCCAAGCAGGGCAAGATGGCCGGGAAAGCAATCACCGTCATGGAGTCGCCGACGGTTGAGAAGTGGCAAGCGCACTTGGAAGGGAAACAAGGCATTGGCATTGTGCCGATCAATGAGCAGGATCAATGCCGGTGGGGAGCGGTTGACATTGACGAGTATCGCGAAGGATTGTTGGAAGACATCGAAGCCAAGACGCGCGAGATGGCGATCCCCGTCGTCTGCATTCGCACGAAGTCGGGCGGCATCCATGTCACGGCGTTCCTGAAAGAGTTCGTCGACGCACGCATCGTGCGCAGCAAGATGATGGAGGTCGCTGCCGCACTCGGCTACGCAGGCGTCGAGGTGTACCCAAAACAAACCAAGCTCGCGTCAGAGCGCGACGTAGGTAATTGGCTGAACATGCCCTACTTCGCTGGAGATGCAACCACGCGGTACGCGATCTACAAAGGGGAGCGGTTGAGCCTGGAGCAGTTCCTGCAATACGCGGACGCGCTATCCTGCACGCCGGAACAGTTTATCAACATGCGCACATCGCGCGGCGAGATGTTTGAGGACGGGCCGCCGTGCCTGCAAACACTCTCAACCGTCAAGGTTGCGGTCGGCGGGCGCAATGATGCAATGTTCGCGATGGGTGTATACGCGCGCATGAAGCATAGCGAGAACTGGGAAGCGAAGATGGACGAGTTCAACGGCGCTTTCTTCACGCCGCCGCTACCCAGCCGTGAAGTGCAGATGATCGCGAAAAGCCTCAACCGTAAATCAACCTACTTCTATCCATGCAGCAAGCAGCCTTTGCTTGGCTACTGCAACAAGACCGCGTGCATGAAGCGAGAGTTCGGCATCGGGCAGGGTAGTGCGGAGCCGCTAGTCGCCATCGGCAAGCTGGTAAAGCTATGCACAGAACCACCAACGTGGATCATTGACGTTGAGGGTGCGCGCTTCGAGCTTGAGACCGAGGAGCTGATGTCGCAGGCAAAGTTCGCCAAGGCGTGCATGGAAAAAATAAATCAGTGGCCGCCCGCCGTGAAGCCGAATGTCTGGCGGCAGTTGATACATGATAGGCTCGCAGCAGTCGAACTAATTGAAGCGCCGCAGGAAGCATCGCCGGAAGGGCGGTTCCTTTGGCACCTGGAGCAGTTCTGCGTCGTATCAGCCAACGCTCGCGTGCGCGAAGAGATGTTACTTGGTAAACCATGGACGGATGGCGGGATGCACTATTTCCGAAGTGAAGACTTAATGCGCTACCTCAACCAGCATGGGTTCCGCGAAGTGACTGCACGCAAGGCGTGGAGCCTGTTGCGGCAGAGGGCAGGTGCGAGGCATACCCAGTTCCAGCTGAAGGGCAGGTGCGTGCAAGCATGGGCGGTGCCGGAGTTCGCACGCCAGTCCGAAACATTCGAGCCGCATGTAGGCAAGACGGAGTTCTGATGAGAGTAACCGCTGACCAACGCCTAATCCTCGGTCCGCCCGGCTGCGGCAAGACCACGCGCTCGCTGGATATCGTCGAGCAGGAGTTGGCAGCGGGTGTCGCGCCGAACCGCATTGCTTATATTTCATTCACGAAAAAAGCAATCGAGGAAGCAGTGGCACGCGGGATGTCGCGCTTCAATTACAAGCGCGACGACCTTCCATTCTTCCGCACGCTGCATTCCCTCTGCTACCTGCGCCTCGGTCTACGCCGCACCGACGTCATGGCGCGTGCTAACCTTGCGGAGCTGGGCGAGATGCTGGGCTACAAGTTCAGCGCACGCAACATCACGCCGGAGGACGGCTTCCCGTCCGATGCAGGGATCGGCGACCGCTTACTATTCATCGACGGCCTCGCGCGCAACCGATGCGTTCCGCTGGAGCAGCAGTGGCATGAAATCAACGACGCAAGCCTCGACCTGTTCGCCATCCAGCGCGTGCATGACAGCTTGCGCGCATACAAGACGTTCCATGGGCTACTTGATTACACCGACATGCTCGAGAAGGTTGTTGCTGAGAAGATCACCGCGCCCGTTGACGTGGTGGTGATTGACGAGGCGCAGGACTTGTCGCGCCTGCAATGGGAAGCGTGCAGGGTTTTATTTGGCGGTGCGCAGCGTGTCTATATTGCAGGGGATGACGACCAAGCGATCTACCGCTGGGCGGGTGCTGACGTGCAGCAGTTCCTCAAGCTGGAAGGGCAGCGCGAAGTGCTGGGGCAATCCTACCGCCTACCGCGCAGCGTTCATGCGCTCGCGTGCCGCGTCATTAGTTCTGTATCGCACCGCTTCGACAAGCAATGGAAGTCACGCGATGATGAGGGCGGCGTGGAACGCCTACCGCATATTGACGCTGCGAAGTTTGACAATGAAGGTACAACAATGATTCTCGCGCGCAATGGGTACCTGCTCAATGATGCGGAGGCTATGCTGCGAAAAAGCGGGCGAGTGTTCGCTACGCGCTACGGCGACAGCTCAGTGGTCGCTGATCATTACATCGCGATCCGCGCATGGGAACGAATGCGCAAGGGTGGCACGGCAAGCGGGTATGAGGTCGGCGTAATCTATTCATGCTTGAGAGTTGGCACGGGTATCGCTCGCGGGTCCAAGAATACTGACCTGCTCGACTCCGCTGCACAGTACTCAGCCCAAGACTTACGCGAGAAATACGGCCTGCTCACAAGCGGTATATGGCACGACGCACTGGATGGCATTGCGCTCAACACGCGCGAGTATTATTTGACCATCCTGCGCGGTGGTGGGAAGCTGAACGAAGAGCCGCGCATCCGTATCAGCACTATTCATGCAGCGAAGGGCGGGGAGGCTGATAATGTGATCCTACTCACCAGCATGGCGCAGCGCACGTTTAGGCAGTACCAGGAGGAGCCGGACGACGAACAGCGCGTATTCTACGTCGGTATGACCCGCGCGCGGCAGCGTCTTATATTAGTGGATGCTAATAATGACGCTGGTTTTAGGGTGTAAAAATAGTTCTTGCTTGTTTGACAAATACCAATTATTATTATTCATCGCTGCAATAAAGCAGCGACCAGAAATAGGAGAAATGAAATGACAACCGAACTCGCAAAATTGCAATTCGAAGCCAATCAAGCCTGCATCACCAGCACGCCGTTCATCCTGCTTGACAATGCAGGGGTGCCATTCGAACCGCTGTTCAGAAACGGCAAGACGACCGGAGAAATTCGCCGCAGCCATAACCCTGTGCAAGTGCGCGGATTCAGCCGCGCAAATGCTGACCACCTTGCTGCAAACGGTAATGGTGTAACTGTGATTGCAAGATGAGACGCCATCGATCGGCGTATCGCAGAATTAACTGCATGACCACCGCCCAACTCATCGACGCGCTCGTCGCACATTACGGCAGCACGCAAGCTGTCAATGCGGCGGCGAGCAAGAAGTGGGTGTCGAATGATAACAAGCGTCTAATGCTGAAAGTGGACGCACTATGGGAATTGTATTACGACTTGAACCCGACGGTCGCTAAAGAGGTTGGGTAATTTAGAAAGAGGAGAATGAGATGAAAAAAGCACTTTGTAGGGAATCACGCCCCGCCTGTTATCATTTCGTCGACGGCGAAATGGTTGCAGGGTTGCACGAACGTCTGAGCGGCTACGTCAGCAGCGGCCTGCGCGGCGACGTCAGCGGCCTGCGCGGCAGCGTCAGCGGTCTGAGCGGCGACGTCAGCTTCCTGAGCGGCGACGTCAGCGGCCTGCGCGGCAGCGTCAGCGGTCTGAGCGGCTACGTCAGCAGCGGCCTGCGCGGCGACGTCAGC
>Ga0073915_10000077_pt1 | contig 12818 bp, 10 predicted proteins | sample GWRWT2_30Apr14_FD_71480 | JGI IMG/M metagenome (GOLD analysis project Ga0073915, IMG submission 71480) | Sand microcosm microbial communities from a hyporheic zone in Columbia River, Washington, USA - GW-RW T2_30-Apr-14 | ecosystem: Engineered > Artificial ecosystem > Sand microcosm >... | reverse complement strand
CTGGCGCAATCCGTCGTATTGCGCCATGACCTCAGTTTGTCCCAAGGCCTGTTCAACGCCACGGCCGGCGGTTTGTGCCTTCACGCCTTTGGCCTGGCACAACAACTTCGCCAAGGCCCAGAACTGCCCATTGACGGAAGTCTTCAGCAAAACCTCACGCGGATCATTCACGCCCGCCCAATGTACCGACCATTGGCCCACGGCTTCAACACTGCCTTCCAGCTGTCCAGCCTGATCCGCCAAGGTGATTTCCAGGCGGTTGGACAAAGCCGATTGCAGCCAGGATTCCAGGTTGAAGCGCCCCACATCGCGCACCATGGCCACAAAGGCGTCCAGTTCGACACGCGCCTTGGCCTCTGATCCAGCGGCCGATTGTTGCGCGTCCATCCGCCTGAGGAAGCGCCCCCACAACTCGGGCCACAGCTCACTGCTGTCTTCCACCAAGTTCAACTCTGGCGGCAGACCCAGCTCAGCCAGCGCATCCAATGGCGCGGCACGCACCAGCCGCGAAAACCAGCCATGGATGGTGTGAATTTCCACCCCACGACCATCCTCCAACCACTGCCTGTACAAATCGGCCAGGGCGGCCGAGGCCTGCACAGCCTGGGCAGGCAACATGCCGCGCATCACCAATTGCTTCTGGCGCTCGCCATCATCAGCTTGTGAAAATTCGCGCAGCCATTGGTGCAGGCGCTCACGCATCTCGCCAGCAGCCTTGCGCGTGAAGGTGATGGCCAAAATCTGCGAAGGCGCCACGCCATCCAGCAAGGCCCGCAAGATGCGAGACACCAGCATCCAGGTCTTGCCTGCTCCGGCACAGGCCTCGACCACCACGCTCCGTTGGGGATCGCAGGCCACCTGGTAGAAGTGCTCGCGCGGCACGGCCTCGTCATTGATGCGGTATGCGGCCAGGCTCATGACAGCGCCTCCGCCAAGGTCCAATGGTCACGCCGGCACAGGCCGCGCACCTCGCAATAGTCGCAGGCCACGCCTTCGCCCAGAGCGGGCATGGCGGCCCCGGCCAGCAAACGTGTCAGGTCCATGCGGACCCCTTCCACTAAAGCCTGAGCCGACTCGATCACATCAGGGTGTTCCACCTGGGTCACGCCTTTTTCATCCATCTGAAGGTACAGGCCCTCAACCGCCTGGGTCACCCGCAGCGGATCGCCAGGATCAGCCGTGGCGGGCGCATGTTGCGCCAGGGCGGCATAGAAGGCCAACTGCGTGTCTTCCAGCGGTTGCCTGACCTTCTGCTTGAGCCCCTCGAGCGAGCCCGTCTTGTAGTCGATCACGGTCCAGGCAGTGTCATCACTGCCTTGGCCTCGCCGGTCCAGCCGGTCCAGTTGGCCGTGCAAGGTCACCGTCACGTCCTCACCTGATTCGCAGGACAAAACCATGGGCCACTGCACCACTTCTTCGGCTTTCGCGAAACGCCAGCCCTGGCCCTCATGGCCATGCAGCCACGCCACATAGTTCACGGCCAAGCGTTCCAGGGTGGCGGCAAAGGGCAAGAAAAAAGGCCGGCGGCTGTCACGGTCCAAGCCCTGCGCCTGTGTCACATCCTGCGCGGCCTGCACCCACAGGGCGACATCGTCATCCTTGGCGACCGGCACCTCATCGCGACGCGTGTGAAAGCTTTGCAGCACCGCATGCAGCCACACCCCAAAGTCAGACCGATCCACGCCCTCTTCCAGTTCGTCCAGTTGCCGCAGGTTCAACACATGGCGGGCAAAGAAGCGGTAGGGACATTGGCGCAAGGACTCGTAAGACGTGGCCGTGATCTGCGTAGGCAGCGGCAACTTCAAACACCCGCGGGCAACATCCGATGCGTCCACACGCCGCAGGCTGGGACGAGGCATGTCCATGGGCAAAGCCGGCACCCACTGCGTCAGCCGAACATCGTCCAGACGGCGCAGAGCCTGCCCAGTGTGCATGGACCAACGCTCAAACCAAGGGCTGGGTTCCAGCGGCTCTCGCCCATTGGCCTCGCGGCACAGGCACGCCATGCAGGGCTGGGCCATCAGCAAGGCAAACGATGCCCACTGCGCATCGCGGGTGGTGGCTTTGGTCGGCAAGCCCATCTGCTCCGACAAGGCACCATGCACCCACCCCGGCACACCATTCATGGCCCCCAATTGCCCTTCATCCGCACCCGGCATCACCACCGCGCTGAAGGGCCTGAGCACGGCGCGCGTCAACGGCGTCACCACCACATCCACCTTGGCATCGCCCGCGGCTGCCGACTCCAGCCGGAAGCTGGATTCCTCCAGCACATCGTCAACCCAGCGACTCAGGCCGTGCCCGTCCATGCGCAAATCCCTGGTCACCAAAGGCCAGGCCAAAGCTTCACTACCATCTTCGCTGCTCAGGTGCAGTGCCTTCAGCACCGACACCCCAGCCACGTCGTCCACCAGTGCCTGCCAGGCCTCGCAGTCCTTCAAGGCCTCGGCCACCTGCGCCAGCATTACCGACAGAGGCGCGCGACCACTGCCCCACAACGGCGCCAGCAACTGCACGGTCTGCCGAGCCCTTGACCACAACCGCCGAGCAGACTCGGGCATGGCTTGCCGCCCGTCGGGTACCAGATCCGTGGCCATGTCATGGCCATGCCTCGACAAGCCCCAGGCCACCAGCAAACCATGGCGTCGGCACCAAGTCTCCAAAGAGGCCACCGAGGCGTCCAACTCAGCAGGTGATCCAAGTTCGGCCCAGCTCACCCAGCCCGACTTGAGCCAATCCAGCAAGTCATCGGTAGAAGCGCGTGGCTGCGATGCCGCCAGCATGCGCGTCACAGCGGCGCCTGCGCGGGTGGTCGAGAGCTTCCAGCCGGTCTCGTCCGACAAGGTGGCACCAGCGCCCTCCAACAAAGCACGCACGCGCCTGACCAGGCTTCGGTCCAACGCGATCAAGGCCACCGGATCACCGGCCGAAGCCCGAGCTTGCTGAACCGCTGCAAGCACCTGGGCCGTGGTTTGCTGCGCCTCATCTTCAAAATCCTGGCAGCGCGCCAATGCAGGCCCACCCGCAGCATCGCCCTGCCCTGGCGCCGTCACAGCGTTCATCCACAAGGCTGGCACGCCCGACAAGGTTGCCTGCCTCAACACCGCCAACATCACCGATGACTCGCTGCCAGGCACCACGGTCTCGCCCGCCGTCACGCCAACCCAGGCGGCAGCACGATGGCTGAACAAGACATCGGTCACCCAGTGACCATCGTCACTGCTGGCCGCCCACTCCAGCGCCCAGGCCAGCAGCAGGCGTTCGCGTGCGCCCGGCCCCGTGCTGGCGGCATGGGCCGCGCTCAGCGCGTCTCGGCACGTCGCCCAATAAGCAAGGCGCTTGTCTGGCGGACAGGCTTGTGCCACACGCACCCACAAATGAGCGCAATCCACCACCTGCGTCACCGCGTGCTCGAACGCCCGCCGGTCGCGCTGAGCCCATTGCCGCCCCCAGGCCTGAGCGCTCAGGGCCTGGGTCACTACAAGACGGTCCAGCACCACATCCAAGGTGGGCGCGGGCCCCAACTCGGCACTCACCGGCACAGATGCCTTGGCCTCTCGTGACCAGGCCAAGGACTGCGCCAAGGTGGGCACCGTTTCGATTTGCGGCAACCACCCGCCCACCGCGCGGGCCCAAGCCTGCCGAGCCACGGGCAGCAAAGCCCCCACGGGCAACAGCACCACCACATCGCGGGGGCTCAAACCGTTGTCAGCACACCACCCGGAAACCGCGCAGGCCCATTCATCCCAGCAATCTCTCGCGGGGCGCCCTTGCGCCCAAAGCCAGGCCGTGGGCTGCAAAATCTCGTTTTCGTTGCTGACTATTGCGGTCATAGGGTGATGGTCTCTTGTGGCCTGCTTCAGCGGCCACATCTTCTGTGTCAGAATCTTCTCAACCATTCTGGTGGTTTTTTTGCAGTTCACGCACCGCCGGAGTCACCAAGGATAGTTCCATGAGCAGCGACCTGATCAAACACATTTCTGACGCATCTTTCGATTCAGACGTCCTTCAATCGGCCCAACCTGTGCTGGTTGATTACTGGGCTGAATGGTGCGGTCCTTGCAAGATGATCGCCCCCATCCTGGACGAGCTGGCCACCGATTACAGCGGTCGCCTCAACGTCGCCAAGATGAACGTGGACCAAAACCGCGACGTGCCCGCCAAATTCGGCATCCGCGGCATCCCCACGTTGATGATCTTCAAGGGGGGCCAACTGGCGGCCACCAAGGTCGGCGCGCTGTCCAAGGCTCAGCTCACCGCCTTTGTCGACGCCAATCTCTGATTTATTGGCGTTTCCTTTCTATAATGGGTCAACCAGCTGATATTCTTGCAGCTGGTTCTCGTGAAGCTGAGCAGCAACCAACTGCCTAGCGGGTGCCACAGGCCCTGCGCTGATGCCGTTCAAGGCAACAGCGCTTGCATCAAAAGGCCTGTGCGCCCTTTCTTTCTACCCCCTTCGAATTCACCCACGATCTGATCCCCAGGTTTGCGCAGCTCGCCATCGAACCGCAGCAGCTTGAGGGGTTTCGTACAGGGTCCCAATCCATGCACCTTTCAGAACTGAAGGCTTTGCACATCACCGAATTGACGGCGATGGCAGAAGCCCTTGAGCTCGAGAACATCTCCCGCATGCGCAAGCAGGAGTTGATGTTCGCCATCATGAAAAAGCGCGCCAAGGCGGGCGAGCAAGTCTTCGGAGACGGCGTGCTCGAAGTGCTGCCCGACGGCTTCGGCTTCCTGCGCGCCCTGGACATGAGCTTCCTGGCCAGCACGGACGACATCTACCTGTCGCCCAGCCAAGTGCGGCGCTTCAACCTGCACACCGGCGACATGGTCGAAGGCGAAGTGCGCGTCCCCAAAGATGGCGAGCGTTATTTCGCGTTGGTCAAGGTTGACCGGGTCAATGGCCTGTCGCCCGAAGTCAACAAGAACAAGATCATGTTCGAGAACTTGACGCCCCTGTTCCCCGACGAACAGTTCAAGCTCGAACGCGACATCAAAACCGATGAGAACATCACCAGCCGCATCGTTGACCTGATCGCGCCCCTGGGCAAAGGCCAGCGCGCCCTGCTCGTGGCTCCGCCCAAGAGCGGCAAGACGGTGATGATGAAGAACCTGGCGCACGCGCTGACCAACAACTACCCTGACGTCCACGTCATCGTGCTGCTGGTCGACGAACGCCCGGAAGAAGTGACCGAAATGCAGCGCACTGTGCGCGGCGAAGTCATCAGCTCCACGTTTGACGAACCCGCCCAGCGCCACGTTCAGGTCGCCGAAATGGTGATCGAGCGCGCCAAGCGCCTGGTCGAACTGAAAAAAGACGTGATCATCCTGCTGGATTCGATCACCCGCCTGGCTAGAGCCTACAACAACGTTTTGCCTTCATCCGGCAAAGTCTTGTCGGGCGGTGTTGATTCCAACGCCCTGCAACGCCCCAAGCGCTTCTTCGGCGCAGCGCGCAACATCGAAGAAGGCGGCTCGCTCACCATCATCGGTACTGCGCTGGTCGATACCGGCAGCCGCATGGATGAAGTGATCTACGAAGAATTCAAGGGCACTGGCAACTGCGAAATCCACCTGGATCGCCGCATGTCCGAAAAGCGCGTTTACCCCTCGATCTTGCTGAACAAGTCGGGCACGCGCCGTGAAGAACTCCTGCTCAAGCCCGATATCCTGCAAAAAAGCTGGATTTTGCGCAAACTGCTCTACCCGATGGACGAAATCGAAGCGATGGAATTCATCCTCGACAAAATGAAGTCCACCAAAAATAACCACGAATTCTTCGATTTGATGCGTCGTGGTGGTTAATGTATAATGTCGGGTTTTCCGGCTGAGAGGAAAGTGCGCGTGCATGGTGCCGCGTGGCTTCCGATTCTCAACAGCACATGAAGGTTAGAAGATGAAAGACGGCATTCACCCCAACTACCGCGACGTTTGTTTCGTGGACCAGTCCAACGGCTTCAAGTTCGTGACTCGTTCATGCTCGCCCGCCCGCGAAACCATCAAGATGGAAGACGGCCGCGAACTGCCGCTGTTCAAGCTGGAAACCTCGAGCGAATCGCACGCTTTCTACACCGGCACCCAAAAGAGCATCGACTCCTTGGGCGGCCGTGTCGAGAAGTTCCGCAACAAGTTTGCGCACCTCAAGAAGTAATTGGTCTGTCAGGATGTGCGTCCGGATTCGGAATAGCACGCCTGCTGATTCAATCACTGATCAAAGGGCGGCTTCGGCTGCCCTTTTTTATTTGAGCTGACTTTGCGCTGACACCCACACACCCGAATGAGTTCTTCCTCCCAGGCCATCACCCCCGCACTGGTGACCCAGAAAGCCGTGAAGCGGCTCCCACGCTGGGCACTGCTGCTGTTCTGCGTCGCTTATGTGCTACCAGGGCTGTTTGGTCGCGACCCCTGGAAGGGCATCGACATCGCATCGTTTGGGCACATGTGGAGCTTGGCAGACGGCCAGGCGTCCTGGCTGCACCCCAACGTGGGGGGCGTCCTGCCTGTTGGCGGCGGCATCCTCCCGTATTGGCTGGGTGGCGCGTTCATTGCCCTGCTCTCGCCCTGGCTGGACCCCGCCACGGCCGCACGCATTCCTTTCGCCTTGTTGCTGGTGTCGGTGCTCAGCCTGACCTGGTATGCCACCTACCACCTGGCCCGCACCAAAGCCGCCCAACCTTTGCCGTTGGCATTTGGGGGCGAGGCGCTGCCCCAGGACTACGCCCGCGCGGTCGCCGATGGTTCGGTGCTGGCCTTGATCGCCAGCCTGGGTTTGCTGCAACTGGGCCATGAAACCACGCCGGAACTGCTCCAGCTGGTCAGCGGCACTTTGTTTTTGTATGGCATGGCCTCGGCGGCATCCCGCCCCTGGCAAAGCCGCCTGGCCACCCTGGTTTGCCTGCCGGTGATGGCAGCCAGCGGCAGCCCCACGGTGGCCCTTGAACTGGCGGCGGCCGGCATGCTGATCTGCGCCTTGTCCGACGACGTGTTGATGCGCTCCCACCTGTGGTGGGTCGCCGCCAGCGGCATCGTGGCGGCCATGGTGGCCACCGCGTTGACCAGCACCGGCCTGCCCGGTTGGGCCATGCGCATCGACACCTGGTCGGGCATTGGCCGCACCTTGCGCCTGTTCACCTGGTTCACCTGGCCTGTTTTGCCGCTGGCGGCCTTGACGGTGTGGCATTGGCGGCGCCAGGTGGCACGTCGGCACATCGCGGTGCCACTGTTTTCGGCCCTGGTAGGTTTTGGCGCTTGCATCGCCATGGATGCCAACGACCGGGCTCTGCTGCAGGCACTACCAGCCTTGGCGGTGTTGGCTGCTTTCGCCTTGCCCATCCTGCAGCGCAGCTTGGGCTCAGCCATCGACTGGTTTTCGGTGTTCTTCTTCACCACCGCTGCGTTGCTGATCTGGCTGCACTATGGCGCCATGTACACGGGCGTGCCGGCCAAGATGGCGAGCAACGTCGCCAAACTGGTGCCCGGCTACGCCACAGATTTTTCCTGGCCCCTGCTCATCCTCGGCGCGGTGGCAACGGCAGCGTGGCTGGCTTTGGTAAGGTGGCGCACGGCCCGCCAATCCCACGCCCTGTGGAAAAGCCTGGTGTTGCCAGCAGGTGGTGTGGCCCTGTGCTGGTTGCTGGCCATGACCTTGCTGCTGCCTCCGCTGGACCAGTCGCTGAGTTACCGCCTGCTGGTCAACCGCATCAAGCGCCACGTTCCGGTGGGCACTTGCATTGCCGCACCCAACGCCTCAACGGGCTTGTTGACCGGGCTTGAATACTTCGGACGCTACCGCGTTGATGGCCTCTCGCCGCCAAGCAATGTGCCCAGGAACTGCCCTGTGTTGATCTACAGCCTGCCGGCCAAAAAGGCCGCGCCCACTTTCGCGGGCTGGCGCCGTGTCGCACGCGAAAACCAGCGGACCCAGAATTCCGAGTCCGTGGCAATTTACCGCCGAGCGCCCTGAACCGAAGGGCGATGGCTTAGCTCACGCGCACGCGTGCTGCCGGCACCGTCAAAGTGAAGGTTGAGCCTTTGCCCACCTCGCTCGCAACGCGAAACTCGCCGCCATGGCGTTGCACCACATGCTTGACGATGGACAAGCCAAGACCAGTCCCGCCCGTTTCGCGCGAGCGGCTGCCATCCACGCGGTAGAAGCGCTCGGTCAGGCGGGGGATGTGTTCCGCATCAATGCCGATGCCGCTGTCCTGCACGCTGAATTCACCACCGCCTTCAGGTTGGGTAAGCCACCGCACATGGATGGCGCCGCCATCGGGGGTGTAGCGCACCGCGTTGGACACCAGGTTGCCCATGGCACTGAGCCACTCGCTTTCAACACCCGCAATCTCAGCGTGTTGCCCTTGGTCGTCCATGGAAAACGACATGGGATGGCGTCCGCGCGACAAGCCCAGTCCATCGTTCTCCAGGCGTTGCATCAAACCATCCACCTTGATCCATCGGTCTGATGAAGGCCTGGGACTGCCTTCAATCTGGGCCAAGGTCAGCAAATCGGCGACCAGGGTTTGCATGCGCTCCGCCTGTTGGGCCATGAGCATGATCACCCGGGCTCGCTCGACATCGGTCAAGGGCAAGGACCCCATCGTTTCGATGAAGCCATTGAGCACCGTCAGCGGTGTTCTGATCTCGTGGGACACATTGGCCACGAAGTCGCGCCGCATGGTGTCGGACCGTTCACGCTCTGTGATGTCCTGAGACAGGATCAGTTTCAGGCCCTCGCCATAGCGCCGCACCTGCAAGGACAGGTAGCCTTGTCCGCCCCTAGGCATCAGGCACTTCACCGGTTCACGGTAGTCGCCGGCCTGCAGGTACTGCACGAAGGTAGGCTGGCGAACCAGGTTGGTCACGCGCTGGTGCAAATCGCGCACAGGGTCGAGCCCGAAGTGGTCCGCCGCCACCGTGCTGATCCAGGTGATGTGCTCGGTCTCGTCCAGCAGGATCACACCATTGGGCGAGGCCTGGATGCCTGACAGAAACTGGTCCAGGCGGCGCTGCTCCTCGGCGAGGAGTTGATCACGTTGACGTATGACGCGTTGGAACCGGTGAGCGACCTCACCCCATAAACCTGGCATCTCCGGCGCATTGGCCTCAGGGGTGCGCAGCCAATCCAGAATCTGGTAGCCCTTCAAGGTGTCGAGCACCGACAGGGCCAAGACGGCGGCCGCGGCGCACAGCAGTGCCAGCATCGTCGGATGCCCCATGCGTTGCCCCAACCACCAGCCCACCCCCCCCCAGCCGCTGCGGTGAGCACCCGGGCACCCACCCGGGAAAGTAGCCAGGAATTGGTTTTCTCGACCCGTGAAGACAGCATCACGCCGCGTTGGCCACTTGCTGAGTCAAACGATAGCCTGCGCCCCGAACCGTTTCGATCAACTGCGATCGATCCACGGGCGACAGGGCTTCTCGCAAACGCTTCACGTGGACGTCCACGGTGCGTTCTTCAATGAACACATGGTCACCCCAGACCCGGTCCAGCAACTGGGCACGGCTGTGCACACGCTCAGGGTGAGTCATGAAGAAATGCAGCAGCTTGAATTCAGTCGGGCCAATCTTGACCTCTTGCTCGGCACGCGACACCCGGCGCGTGGCTGGATCCAGGCGCAGGCCGGCCACTTCCACGGCCGAATCCAGGGCCTGCGGTGCCTTGCGGCGCAAGACCGCGCGCACACGAGCCATCAGCTCGTGCGTTGAAAAAGGCTTGGTCAGGTAATCGTCGGCACCAGCATCCAGGCCAGCCACCTTGTCCACCTCTTCGGCACGGGCCGTTAGCATGATGATGGGCAGCTCGCGCGTGCGCGCTTCGGAGCGCCAGCGCTTGGCCAGAGACAGCCCACTTTGGCCCGGCAACATCCAGTCCAGCAGAACCAGATTGGGCAAAACGCGGTCGATTTCCGCCTGGGCGGCATCCGCTGTGGGCGCCACAATCACTTCAAAACCTGAATGCCTCAGGTTCAATGCAATCAACTCGGCGATCGCCGGTTCATCCTCAACCACCAGCACTCGGCTCATGGGGGCTCCTGTCTGGATGGGTTACTTGATGATGGATTCAACGGCATCGGGCGTGTTGTGACGCACGTCGGTACCCTTGACGATGTAGATGACCTGCTCAGCCAGGTTCTTAGCATGGTCGCCCACGCGCTCAATGGCCTTGGCCACGAACACCAGGTCGATGGAGGCCGAAATAGTGCGGGGGTCTTCCATCATGTAGGTGATCAGCTTGCGCATCAGGCCGTCGAACTCGGCATCGATCACGTTGTCGTCCTTGATGACTTCAAGCGCCGTTTGCGTGTCCAGGCGGGCGAAGGCGTCCAAGGCCTTGCGCAGAGATGCCGTGGCCAGGTCGGCCTCGAACGACAGGTCATTCACCGGCAAACGCAGGCGACTTGAAACGCCCGTGTTGATCAGGCGTTGCACCGTGCGTGCAATGCGTGCTGCCTCGTCGCCCACACGCTCCAGGTTACCGATGGTCTTGGAAATGGCGATCAGCAAGCGCAGGTCGCGGGCAGTCGGCTGGCGACGCGCGATGATGGTCGACAGATCAGCATCGATGTCCATCTCCATCTGGTTGACGCGCTCTTCAGCAATCAACACCTGGCTGGCCACTTCACCGTTGAAGTGCGTCAAGGCATAGATCGCCTGCCCCACCTGGGACTCCACCAAGCCGCCCATCTCAAGCACCCGGGTTGAAATGCCGCCCAGCTCCATGTCGAACTGGCTGGACAAATGTTTTTCAGACATGAATTCTTCTCCGTCAGGAATGATCAGTGCTGGTGGCGAATGCCATTAACCGAAGCGACCGGTGATGTAGTCTTCGGTCTCTTTCTTCTTCGGCTTCATGAAGATGTCCGTGGTCGGGCCGTACTCAATCACCTCGCCCAGGTACATGTAGGCCGTGTTGTCGGAGCAACGCGCGGCTTGCTGCATGTTGTGGGTCACGATCAGCACGGTGTAGTCGTCTTTGAGCTCGTGGATCAGCTCTTCGATCTTGCCGGTCGAGATCGGGTCGAGGGCCGAGCAAGGCTCGTCCAGCAGAAGCACCTCCGGCTTGATGGCGATGCCACGGGCAATGCACAAGCGTTGTTGCTGACCACCCGACAAGCCCGAACCGCTTTGGTTCAGCTTATCCTTGACCTCGTTCCACAAGGCGGCTTTTTTGAGCGCCCACTCCACGCGTTCATCCATCTCGACGCGTGACAGTCTTTCGAACAAGCGCACACCAAACGCAATGTTGTCGTAGATGGACATGGGGAACGGCGTGGGCTTCTGGAACACCATGCCGACCTTGGCGCGGATCAGCGACACGTCGTCCTTGCTGGTCAGGATGTTCTGTCCGTCCAGCATGATTTCGCCCTTGGCGGTCTGCTCAGGGTAGAGCTCGAACATGCGGTTGAAGGTGCGCAGCAAGGTTGATTTGCCACAGCCCGAGGGGCCGATGAAGGCGGTAACCTTCTTCTCGGGCAGCTCCAGGTTGATGTTCTTGAGCGCGTGGAACTTGCCGTAATAGAAGTTCAGGTTGCGCACAGCCAGCTTGGACTTCAACGGGGTTTGGTTTTGAACCTTGGCATCCATGTAGGGATCTCCGGAATACTTTTCAAGTCACCGAGCGCATCAGCGCTGGCGGAACAAGGTGCGGGCCACGATGTTGAGCACCAACACACCCACGGTGATGATGAACACGCCAGCCCAGGCCAGCTTCTGCCAGTTCTCATAGGGGCTCATCGCGAACTTGAAGATCGTGACAGGCAAGCTCGACATCGGTTGGCCCAGGTCAGCCGACCAGAACTGGTTGGACAAAGCGGTGAACAACAGCGGTGCCGTCTCACCCGAGATGCGCGCCACCGCCAGCAAGATGCCGGTCACCACACCCGCGCGGGCTGATTGCAGCGTGATCGAGGTGATCACCCGCCACTTGGGCGTGCCCAAGGCATAAGCCGCTTCACGCAAGGCGCTGGGCACCAGCGACAGCATGTTCTCCGTGGTCCGGATCACCACCGGCACCACGATCAAGGCCAGGGCCAATACCCCGGCCCAGCCCGAGAAGGTCTTGGCGCGGGCCACCACGGTGGAATAAATGAACAAACCCACCACGATCGAAGGCGCCGACAGCAGGATGTCGTTGATGAACCGCGTGACGCTGCCCAGCCAGCCCTTCTGGCCATACTCGGCCAGGTAAACACCAGCCATGACGCCCACTGGCGTGCCAATCAAGGTGGCCAGACCAACCATCATCAGCGAGCCCATGATGGCGTTGGCCAGGCCACCATCTTCCATCGGCGGCGGGGTCATTTCGGTGAACGTGGCCAAGGCCAGCCCGCCCATGCCCAGGCGAACCGTCTCGAACAAAATCCACACCAGCCAGACCAGGCCAAAGGCCATGGCCCCCAACGACAAGGTCAAAGCCAGGGCGTTGACGCGCTTGCGGCTGGCGTGCCGCTTGCGGCGCATGGCATACAGCTCAGCCGTGCTCATGAACGTGCTCCTTCAGATTTCTTCATGCGGGCCAGCAGGACCTTGGAGAACGCCAGCACCACGAACGTGATGAAGAACAAAACCAGGCCCAGGTAAATCAAGGAGGCCTGGTGCAGGCCCTCCCCGGCTTCCGCGAACTCGTTGGCCAGGGCCGAGGTGATGCTGTTGGCAGCCTCGAACACCGACAGGGAATTGAGCTGGTTCATGTTGCCGATGACGAAGGTCACCGCCATCGTTTCACCCAGCGCACGGCCCAGCCCCAGCATGATCCCGCCGACCACACCGCTCTTCGTGAAGGGCAGCACCACCTTCCACACCACTTCCCAGGTGGT
>Ga0073915_10000076_pt1 | contig 12842 bp, 8 predicted proteins | sample GWRWT2_30Apr14_FD_71480 | JGI IMG/M metagenome (GOLD analysis project Ga0073915, IMG submission 71480) | Sand microcosm microbial communities from a hyporheic zone in Columbia River, Washington, USA - GW-RW T2_30-Apr-14 | ecosystem: Engineered > Artificial ecosystem > Sand microcosm >... | reverse complement strand
GGCGGAAAGCAGGGAAGGCGTACTGGCGCAGGTGGAAAAATACCAAAGCGTCCGCATGACTGACCGGGCTTTCGACCTGGCGTGGACCCACAGCCAGGTGACGCTGCATCTCCTCAATGCCACAGAGGCGGAAGCTCAACTCTATGCCCGGCTGGCCGGCGCGTTGATTTATGCCGACCCCGCCCGTCGTGCCAGCCCGGTCGTGTTGCGTAACAACCGGCGCGGGCAAAACGGTCTGTGGAGTTACGGAATTTCAGGCGACGCGCCGCTGGTTCTGCTGCGCATCAGCGACACGGAGAAGATCGAGCTGGTTCGGCAGGTGATCAAGGCGCACTCATACTGGCGCATGAAAGGGCTGACGGTCGAACTGGTTATATTGAACGAAGACGTTTCGGTTTACCGCCAATCCCTGCACGATATGATCACCAGTCTGATTTCGTCCGGAATTGAGGCGCCAATGCTGGACAAGCCGGGCGGCATTTTTGTCCGCCGCCTCGAACAAATTCCCGGCGACGATCTTGTGCTGCTGCAATCTGCGGCACGCATCGTTCTGGACGATGAGAAGGGAACGTTGGCGGAGCAGGTGGAACATCGCGGTGTGCTGGAGCCATTTGTTCCGGCGCTGAGGACCACCCGCTCCGAGTCTGCCGGCTTGCCCGTGCCGCCCCCGCAACGCGAATTGATTTTTCAAAACGGCCTGGGTGGCTTTACCCGCGATGGCCACGAATATGTCATCACCCTGCAAGCCGGTCAAATGACGCCGGCACCCTGGGTTAATGTGCTGGCCAATCCCTATTTCGGGACGGTTATTTCCGAGAGCGGAGCGGCTTACACCTGGGTTGAGAATGCCCATGAATTCAGGCTGACACCGTGGCACAACGATCCGGTGCAAGACACCGCCGGAGAGGCGATCTACATACGCGATGAGCAGACCGGACATTTCTGGTCGCCCACACCTGCTCCCGCTCGCGGCAGAACCCCCTATGTCATTCGCCACGGTTTTGGCTACAGCGTATTCGAACATACCGAAAACGGCATCGTCTCCGAGTTGTGGGTCTATGTGGCGATAGACGCCCCGGTGAAATTATCGGTGTTGAAGTTGCGCAACGTCTCAGGGTATCCGCGTCGCCTGTCGGTCACCGGATACTGCGAATGGGTCTTGGGCGAATCGCGGCATAAAAATCTGCTGCACGTGCAAACCGAAGTGGACATCAAGACCGGCGCCTTGCTGGCGCGCAATCATTACAACACCGACTACACCGGGCGCATCGCGTTCATTGACATGAACGATGTGACACGCACGCTCACCGGAGACCGCAAAGAATTCATCGGCAGGAACGGGAGCCTGTCTCAACCGGCAGCAATGAAGCGCACCCGTCTTTCCGGCAAAGCCGGCGCCGGGCTGGATCCGTGCGGCGCGATGCAAGTCGCCTTCGACCTGGCGGATGGACAGGAGCGGGAAACGAGTTTCCGCCTCGGCGTCGGCCGCAACCCGACAGAGGTTCAGAGCCTGATACTGCGCTTTCGCCGGGTGGATGCCAGTCGCGTTGCACTCGAAGGCGTCTGGGACTATTGGAATCGAACCCTGGGTGCGGTGAGCGTGGACACACCCGATCCTGCCGTGAATGTAATGGCGAATGGCTGGCTGTTGTATCAGACCTTGAGTTGCAGGCTGTGGGGACGGACGGGATTTTACCAATCCGGCGGGGCCTACGGCTTCCGCGACCAGTTGCAGGATGTGATGGCGCTGGTGCATGCCGAACCGGCGCTCACCCGCGAACATCTGCTGCGCGCTGCCACGCATCAGTTCCGCGAAGGCGACGTGCAACACTGGTGGCATCCACCGGCAGGTCGGGGCGTACGCACGAATTTTTCCGACGACTACCTGTGGTTGCCTTACGTCACTTGCCGTTACGTTGCCTGTGTCGCCGATATCGGCGTGCTCGATGAAAAGATACCCTTCCTTGAGGCCCGCCCTATCAAGCCGGATGAAGAGGCCTACTATGATTTGCCGAATCGCTCCGAAGAAACGGACACGCTATACCAGCATTGCGTGCGTGCCATTGAGCGCGGATTGAGATTCGGTGAGCACGGTTTGCCGCTGATGGGCTGCGGCGACTGGAACGATGGCATGAACCAGGTTGGCAATGAGGGGCGCGGCGAAAGTGTGTGGCTGGCTTTCTTCTTTTACGACGTGCTCACCAAGTTTGCCGCACTGGCACGCACGCGGCTGGACATCGTCTTTGCCGACCGTTGCGTCGCACAAGCGCGACAACTACAACAGAACATCGAGCAACACGCCTGGGACGGCGCATGGTATCTCCGCGCCTGGTTCGACAACGGCGAGCCGCTGGGTTCCAGTGCCAATCAGGAATGTCAGATCGATTCCCTGCCGCAGAGCTGGTCAGTGATCAGCGGTGCGGGCGATTTGTCCCGCTCGCGCCAGGCGATGCAATCGGTCGATCAGCGTCTGGTTCGGCACGAGGCCGGACTGATTCAATTGTTCGATCCGCCCTTCGACAAATCCACGCTCGATCCCGGTTACATCAAAGGCTACATTCCCGGCGTGCGCGAGAACGGCGGCCAATACACCCACGGCGCAATCTGGACCGCCATGGCATTTGCCCTGATGGGTGAACACGATCGCGCCTGGGAATTATTTTCGCTGCTCAACCCCATCCATCACGGCTCTACCCCGGAGCAGATCGCCACCTACAAGGTCGAGCCCTACGTCGTCGCAGCGGATGTCTATGGGGTTGCGCCGCACACGGGCCGGGGCGGCTGGACCTGGTACACGGGTTCCGCCGGCTGGATGTATCGTTTGCTCATCGAAACCCTGCTGGGCGTGAATCTGGAAGGTGACAAGTTGCGTCTGACCCCGCGTATGCCGAAAAACTGGACCAGCTACAAAATCCACTACCGATTCCGGCAAACCGTTTATCACATCACCATTACACGGCTTGATGGTGGTTCGGAAATCGCGAACCAACTATGGCTCGATGGGGAAGAACTTGCTGCGGAAACGGTTCCATTGGTGGACGACCGCCAGGAGCATTTTGTCGAAATGAAAGTCTGCAGCTGATGAAAATTATGACCTGGGAAACTTGCGACCCATGAAAACTGATTTGCCTTGCATCCTAACCATCAACGGCGGCTCGTCGGGCATCAAGTTCGCGTTGTATCGGGTTGAAGAACCGCTGCAGCGAAGACTTTATGGAAAAGTTGACCGCATCGGCCTGAGCGGGACGAATCTGACGTTCCACGACCCGGAACATCTGCCCCGCGAGATCGAGCTGATCGAGGTATTCCGCCAGCGTCATCCGAAACTGCCTCAGGTGGCCTGTTTCGACACGGCGTTTCACCGCGCGCCGGCATTCATGCCAAGTGAACCATTAACCAAAATTATGGGATACACGCCATGAACGAGCACGATCACGGACACGAGCACACTGCCAAAGACGAATCAGTAACACAGCCTACCCGGGACGAGGTGGCCAGGCAGGCATACGCCATTTACACGAAAGAAGGGAAACCGCAAGGACACGCCGAGCAGAACTGGCTGGAGGCGGAAGCTGAATTGAAAAGTGGCAACCACATGCACATGGACGAACACGGCCACGATCACCATGCCCACATGGCGGCGGATTTTCGCAAGCGGTTCTGGATCTCGCTGGCCCTGACGTTGCCGATTCTTGTGCTCTCTCCCATGCTGCAGAAAATGGTGGGCCTGCATGATGCCATCAGCTTTTCCGGCGACACCTACGTCTTGTTTGGCTTTGCCTCGGCGGTGTTCTGGTATGGCGGATTGCCGTTCCTCAAAGGCCTGCTTGATGAGCTTAAAGCGCGCAAGCCGGGGATGATGACCCTGGTCGCCGTCGCTATTGCCACCGCTTATGCCTACAGCAGCGCCGTGGTGTTCGGCCTCAACGGTAAGGATTTCTTCTGGGAACTGGCCACGTTGGTGGACATCATGTTGCTCGGGCACTGGATCGAGATGAAGTCGGTGATGGGCGCATCCAAGGCGCTGGAGTCCTTGGCGAAGCTCATGCCTTCCGATGCACACAAACGCATGCCCGACGGCAGCGTGAAAGATGTGCCGCTGGGCGAGCTGGCGGTAAATGACAAGGTACTGATCAAGCCGGGTGAAAAAATTCCGGCGGACGGTGTGATCGTCGAGGGCGAGAGTTCGGTCAATGAGGCGATGCTCACCGGGGAATCCACCCCGGTGAGCAAGAAGGCCGGGGGTAAAGTCATCGGCGGCGCGATCAACGGCGAAGGCTCGCTGACTATCGAGGTCAAAGGTACCGGCAAGGATTCGTTTTTGTCGCAGGTCATCGACCTAGTCAAGCAGGCACAGGAAAGCAAATCGAAGACGCAAAACCTCGCCGACACTGCCGCGATGTGGCTCACCCTCATTGCGCTCGGCAGCGGTGCCATTACCTTTTGCATCTGGCTGTATTTCATGAATAAGGAATTCGCATTTGCCATCGAGCGCGCCGTGACTGTGATGGTGATCACCTGCCCGCATGCGCTCGGTCTGGCGGTGCCGCTGGTCGTAGCCGTTTCCACAGCGCTGGCCGCGAGCAACGGCCTGCTGATCCGCAATCGCGGTGCATTTGAAGGCGCGCGGAAATTGCAGGCCATCATCTTTGACAAGACCGGCACGCTGACCGAAGGCCGCTTCGGCGTGACCGACACGCTGGTGCTGGCGCAGGACATGGACGAAGACACATTGCGCAAATACGCGGCCTCCGTGGATGCGAATTCCGAACATCCCATCGCCAAGGCGATCGCCGAATCTTTTGAGCAGAAGATGCCCGTCGAAAACTTCAAAAGCATCCCCGGCAAAGGCGCAGCAGGCCGGGTCGACGGCAAAGACATCAAAGTGGTCAGTCCCGGCTATTTGCTCGAACAGAAAATCGTGCACGACGACCCGCGTGTCGAGCCGCTGCAAGCCCAGGGCAAGACGGTCGTGTTTGTGCTCGTGGACAGTCAGTTGAAAGGCGCGATCGCGCTGGCCGACATCATCCGGCCCGAGGCAAAGCAAGCCATCGCCGCGCTCAAGGCGCTGGACATCCGCTGCATGATGCTCACCGGCGATAACAAAGCGACGGCGCAGTGGGTTTCGGATCAGATCGGGCTGGATGAATATTTCGCCGAAGTTCTGCCCCAGGACAAGGCCGCCAAAGTGAAAGAAGTGCAATCACGCGGGGTGAGGGTGGCCATGACCGGTGACGGCGTGAACGATGCTCCGGCGCTGGCGCAGGCCGACGTGGGTATCGCCATCGGTGCCGGTTCCGATGTGGCGGTGGAAACCGCCGACGTGATTCTGGTGCGCAGCAACCCGCTGGACGTTGTGGCCATCGTGCAGCTTTCCCGTGCCACGTATCGGAAAATGATACAGAATCTGGCCTGGGCCACCGGCTACAATGTCGTCGCGATTCCGTTAGCGGCCGGCGCGCTTTACGCGTGGGGCATGGTGCTCACACCCGCCGTGGGGGCTGCGTTGATGGCCGCGAGCACGGTGATCGTTGCCATCAATGCGCGGATGTTGAAAATAAAAACTTACAATACAGTAAAGACCTAAATCATCTGATCGGCAGATGATGGGTAACTTAATAACAGGTGAATTATCATGATGGATTATGCAAACGGATGGATGCATGGCTCGATGGGTGGGGGTATTGGGGCCTTGATAGGCATACTGGTGGTAGTCCTGCTGGTGATCGTGATTATCAACCAGTCAAAGAAATAAATAGGTGTTTACAATCCGCCCTTGGGGCGAGTCGTCATCCATTCTGGCGCAATTCTGGAAACTTAACCCATGAAAACCAACGCACTTACGACGGAACTTCTCGACAAGATGGATGCCTACTGGCGCGCCGCCAACTATCTGTCGGTTGGTCAGATTTACCTCTACGACAATCCACTATTGAAGCGACCGCTGGCGCTCGCCGATGTGAAACACATGCTGCTTGGTCACTGGGGTACAACGCCAGGACAAAACTTCATCTACGTGCATTTGAATCGCATCATCAAAAAATTCAATCTCGATATGATCTACGTATCCGGCCCCGGACACGGTGGCCCAGCGGTGGTGGCCAATACCTATCTGGAAGGGACTTACAGTGAAATTTATCCCGATATCAGCCAGGATGAGGCGGGGCTGAAGAAGCTCTTTTTGCAGTTCTCATTTCCGGGAGGCATTCCCAGTCACGCGTCGCCCGAGTGTCCCGGTTCGATTCACGAAGGGGGCGAACTGGGTTATTCGCTCAGCCATTCGTTCGGTGCGGTATTCGACAATCCCGATCTTATTGTCGCCTGTGTTGTTGGTGACGGCGAAGCAGAAACCGGACCGCTGGCTACGGCGTGGCATTCCAATAAATTTCTAAACCCGGTCAGCGACGGTGCGGTATTACCGATCTTGCATCTCAACGGTTTCAAGATCGCCAATCCGACCATTCTTGCCCGCATCACTCGTGAGGAATTGGAACATCTGCTGTGTGGTTATGGCTGGGAACCCATTTTCGTCGAAGGCCACGAGCCGGCATTGATGCATGAAGCGATGGCCCTTGCGCTTGATACAGCGGTGGAACGCATCAAAAAAATTCAGCATGACGCGCGCATCGGCGGCGAGCTCGCCCGTCCGCGCTGGCCGATGATTGTGCTTAAATCACCCAAGGGCTGGACTGGGCCGAAGTTTGTTGATGGCAAGCCAATTGAAGGGACATTTCGTGCGCATCAGGTGCCCATCTCGATATCGCCGACAGCACCGTCCGAGCATCTGCAGCAGTTAGAGGCTTGGCTTAAAAGCTACCGGCCGGAGGACTTATTCGATGCGCAAGGGCGTCTGCTGCCTGAGCTTGCAGAGCTGGCGCCGACGGGCATGCGACGTATGGGTGCGAATCCTCATGCCAACGGTGGCATACTGCTGCGCGATCTGAATATGCCAGATTTTCGCGATTACGCGGTCGATGTACCTGTCCCTGGCGTGCGCGGTATCGGTGACACGCATGTGCTGGGAAAATTTCTGCGTGATGTGATCAAGATGAATGATCAGCAGAGAAATTTCAGGGTATTTGGCCCAGACGAAACATTATCCAATGGTCTTGAATCTTTGTTTGAAGTGACCGAGCGACAGTGGGGTTTGGCGAGGGCACCGAATGATGAATTTCTCGCGCCGGCCGGCCGGGTGATGGAAATGCTCAGCGAACACCAGTGTGAGGGCTGGCTCGAAGGGTATTTGCTAACGGGACGGCATGGCGTTTTTAACTGCTATGAGGCATTTATTCACATCATCGATTCGATGTTCAATCAACACGCCAAGTGGTTGAAGGTCACCGCGAAGCTGCCGTGGCGGCACAAGATCGCCTCGCTGAACTACCTGTTGGCATCACACGTGTGGCGTCAGGACCACAATGGCTTTACCCACCAGGATCCTGGTTTTATCGACCATGTGGTGAACAAAAAAGCCGAAGTGGTAAGAGTTTACCTGCCTCCTGACGCTAACTGTTTGCTGTCGGTGATGGATCATTGCCTGCGCAGCCGCCATTACGTCAACGTCGTGATTGCCGGCAAACACCCGGCACCACAATGGCTCACAATGGATGCGGCAGCCAAACATTGCGCCGCAGGTATCGGTATCTGGCAATGGGCCAGCAACGACCAGGGTGTGACGCCCGATGTGGTGATGGCCTGCTGTGGTGACGTGCCGACGCTGGAGACCTTGGCCGCCGTCTCCATCCTGCGTGAGCATTTGCCCGAGCTGAAAATCCGCGTGGTCAACATCGTCAACTTAATGCGGTTGCAACCGCAAACGGAGCATCCGCACGGATTGAGTGATTTGGATTTCGATGCGCTCTTCACCAAGGATAAACCGGTTATATTTGCCTTTCACGCGTACCCGTGGCTGATCCATCGGCTTACTTATCGCCGCACCAATCACGACAATATTCATGTTCGCGGCTACAAGGAGGAGGGTACCATCACCACGCCATTCGACATGACGGTGTTGAACGATATGGATCGCTTTCACCTTGTGATGGACGCCATTGATCGTTTGCCACAGGCCGGTGACAAGGGCATTTATCTGAAGCAGCAGCTCAAGGAAAAACTCATTGAGCACAGGCAATACATCAACAAAAACGGTCAGGATATGCCTGAGATTCGTAACTGGAAGTGGGACAGTAACCAATAAGGTTTGAATTCTCATATTCCTCGACTTGGTAAATCAGTGTTACACCAATGACCAAAGGCGTTCCCGCTATGAAGCGCTCTGCTGATTGACGCAAAAGCTGAGCTTCAACCGGATGCCAACTAATGATTCTCTGGCGAAAAACGGAAACACACACATGAACATGGAGCAATTAAAAAGAATTCAATCATGCATCATGGTTACACAGGAATGAATACAAGCCCGCATGTGAAAGGAGGGGTGTATGAGCACTAAAAAACCTGCCCCTGTGCGACTTTACTTGGTCAGGCACGGCGAAACCAAGTGGTCTCTTTCCGGTCAGCATACCGGTCGCACCGATATTCCGTTGACCGCGCGCGGCGAGGGTGAGGCCGCACGACTTGCGCCGCGTCTCAGTGAAATTGCTTTCGCACATGTGCTGACCAGTCCGCTGCAACGCGCGCAACAAACCTGCGCCTTGGCGGGATTGGGCGCGGCAGCCGTAGTCACTGCAGATCTGGCTGAGTGGGATTATGGCGACTACGAAGGCATGCGCTCGGTGGATATTCGTAAGAAGCAAACGGATTGGAACCTCTTTCGCGATGGGTGCCCTCACGGAGAAACGCCTGAGCATGTTTGTCACCGTACAGATCGTCTTATTGCCCACGTGCGGGGACTGGGAGGCAATATCGCACTGTTTTCGCACGGCCAACTAGGGGGTGTGTTGGCTGCGCGCTGGATCGGATTGCCGCTGGTGAAGGCGCAGCATTTTTCACTCCGCACGGCGTCGTTAAGTATTTTTACTTATAGCCTGCACCACCCAGAGGTGGCGGTTATTGAACTGTGGAATGCGACCCCGGAGTGAGCCATGGACGCGACACACGCTAAGTTGGTGAACTTGGGTTAATGCTCATCTATTAAAGAAGGAGATCGGCTATGCAAATGGGAATGATCGGACTAGGACGCATGGGCGGCAATATGGTCCAGCGCCTAATGCAGGATGGGCACACGTGTGTGGTTTACGCACGTCGCGCTGACGCCCTCAAATCATTCGAGGAACAAGGTGCAACGGGGACCGACTCGCTGTTGGATTTTGTCGCCCGAATGACCAAACCACGCACGGTCTGGCTGATGGTGCCAGCGACGACTGTTGACGAGGTGCTGGTGCAACTGGTTCCGCTGCTGGATGCGGGTGATATCGTGATCGATGGTGGCAATTCCTATTACCGCGACGATATCCGGCGTGCGACTGAGCTGCAAAAGAGCGGTTTGCACTACGTGGATGTCGGGACCAGTGGCGGCGTTATGGGCTTGGAACGCGGCTACTGTCTGATGATCGGCGGCGAGAAAACAATTGTTCGACACCTGGATCCGATTTTTTCAACACTTGCCCCTGGCGCAGGCTCGATTCCGCGCACGCCGGGCAGGCAGGGAGCAGACACCAGTGCCGAGCAGGGCTACCTGCACTGCGGTTCTCATGGTGCTGGGCACTTTGTCAAAATGGTTCACAATGGCATTGAATACGGCCTGATGGCAGCGTACGCCGAAGGCATGAATATTCTGCGCAACGCCAATGCGGGAAAACGCTCGCTGGACGCTGATGCGGAGACTGCACCAATGCAGGATGCGGCCTATTACCAATATGAGCTGGACTTGCCAGAAATCGCCGAAGTCTGGCGTCGTGGCAGCGTGGTGGCGTCGTGGTTGCTTGATCTGACAGCCGCCGCACTGGTTAATAATGCCGAGTTGGCCGAATTCTCGGGGCATGTGTCGGATTCGGGCGAGGGGCGTTGGACAGCGCAGGCTGCGATTGATGAAGGTGTGCCTATACCGGTGATCAGTGCCGCGCTATTTGGGCGCTTTGCCTCACGCGGTGAAGCTGATTATGCCAACAAAGTGCTGTCCGCGATGCGCAAGCAGTTTGGCGGGCATGATGAGAAAAAAGCGGAACACTAAAATGGATAATGCCCAGAGATGCATGACCGCTGCTGATGCGCTGGTGATATTTGGCGTGACGGGCGATCTTGCCAGTAAAATGATCTTTCCGGCGCTTTACGCGATGGCACGGCGGGGCACACTCAACGTGCCGGTGGTCGGCGTTGCCTCGTCGACGTGGAGCCTGACACAACTGCGCGAACGCATAACGGAGAGCATCAGGCAAGCCGGTGGAATCAATGACCGCGAGGCGCTTGATCACCTTTTATCACTGTTTCAGTATGTGAATGGGAATTATAACGACCCGGCAACATTCCAGGTGCTAAAGAAGGCACTTGGCGCGACCCGGCGTCCGGCGCATTACCTCGCCATTCCGCCAGCGCTGTTCGCCACGGTCATTCAAGGACTCAGCGCAGTGGGATTGGCTGCGGGCGGGCGGGTGATTGTCGAAAAACCGTTTGGCCGCGATTTGGCATCGGCACAGGCGCTTAACCGCATCGCGTTGTCGGCCTTCGCGGAGGATTCGATCTTCCGCATAGACCATTACCTTGGTAAGGAGGCGATCATGAACCTCCTGTATTTCCGTTTCGCCAATTCGTTTCTTGAGCCAATCTGGAATCGCAACTATGTATCTAGCGTCCAGATCACATTGGCTGAAGACTTTGGCATCGGCGCACGTGGTGCTTTCTACGAAAGTGCAGGTTGCCTGCGCGACGTCATTCAGAATCACTTGTTCCAAGTCGTTGCCTTGTTAGCCATGGAGCCACCCGCCTATCAGAGTTTTAGTGCGATTCACTGTGAAAAAGCCAAGGTGTTTCAAGCGATGCGCCCGTTGCAGGCAGATGACATTGTGCGGGGTCAGTACGTGGGTTATCGAGAGGAAGCAGGCGTGGCGGCGGAATCGGATGTTGAGACCTTCTGCGCGCTACGCCTGTTCATTGATTCGTGGCGCTGGCAGGGGGTGCCGTGGTACCTGCGCTCCGGTAAGTGTCTGGCTGTTAAGGCCGCCGAAGTACTCGTGCAGTTAAAGCCGCCACCGCAGCGGCTATTTGACGATTCGGCCCCAGTCGATGGACGCGCCAATTATCTGCGTTTTCGCCTCTCTCCCAACACGGCCGTCGCACTGGCTGCGCGGGTCAAACGGACGGGTAAGGAATTCATCGGCGATCAGCACGAGTTGTACTTGCTAGATGAACAAGCGGTGGAAGAAACGCCTTATGCGCGGCTGTTGGGTGATGCGATGGCCGGTGACGGCACGCTATTCACGCGTGAAGACGCGGTAGAGGCTGCTTGGGCTGTGCTTGAACCGGCGTTGGAGACACACCCTAGGACGCACCCTTATCAACCCGGCAGCTGGGGGCCCGAACAAGCGGATGCGCTTATTGCAGCAGACGGAGGTTGGCACAATCCGATGCCAATAAAGGTACCCGCGTAATTGAAAATAACGTGCTGCCTAATCGCAACCAGTAATGCTCTATTTTCTAAAGTTAACGGTGTATCTGCAGAGAAATCCATGGTTCATCGTTGCAGTAAATGATGCTAGATCAAAATTCAGCCGCTGTAAGTTGCGTTGGTTATGCGATGACTGAAGCTACAAAAACACGGCGATTTCAGTTTTTTGTGACAAGAAGTGACAAGAAGAAAGTCGGTTGGTGTCGCACGGGCTGTTTTTGATCACGGTCAGCTGCCATATGCCGAAGATGTTTAACATGTCATCTAAAATAGGCATACCCAGTGCTAAAACTATCCACGATAGGTGCGCAATGAAAATCCACGCTAAAAATTTTCGTGTAGAAGAGGGCGAAAAGGTCAAGCTGAATAAGTGGCCGACGCAGGTTAAGCCTGTCTACCACTCAAAGGGGCAGTATCAAGAGCTGCTCAGCAAACAAGTGAGTGAGCTGAGCGCGCTGCAACAATTGCACTATGCATCCAACAACTATGCAGTGCTGCTGATTTTTCAGGCGATGGATGCGGCGGGAAAAGATGGCGTCATCAAACACGTGATGTCCGGTGTCAATCCGCAAGGCTGTCAGGTGTTCAGTTTCAAGCATCCCAGTGCTGCCGAGTTGGAGCACGATTTTATGTGGCGAACGTCGCAATGTTTGCCGGAGCGAGGTCGGATCGGCATTTTTAATCGATCCTACTATGAAGAGGTGTTAATCGTTCGCGTGCATCCGGAAATTCTTCACAGCCAGGGGTTTTCATATGGGCGACTTGATGAAAATAAGATTTGGCAGCAACGCTATGATTCCATTGTTGATCTGGAAAGACATCTGCATCGCAATGGCACACGAATCATCAAGTTTTTCCTCCACCTTTCCGAAGAGGAGCAGCGCAAGCGTTTTATCGAGAGAATCGACGACCCGGATAAAAACTGGAAATTCAGCGCGGCTGACATTGAAGAGCGAAAATTCTGGAAACAATACATGAAGGCCTACGAAAATTGCTTGAGCGCAACGAGCACAAAAAACGCTCCATGGTATGTCGTACCGGCTGATGATAAGGAAAATGCACGACTGATTGTTTCGCAGATTATTCTCGATATGTTTAAAGCGCTAAAAATGCGTTACCCGCAAACCGACGAAAAACATCGCGAGGTATTGTTGTCTATCCGCCAGCAACTGATGAAGGAAGATTCTCGCGACAAGTGAGTTTGGTTAATTCGCAAGCTATTTTTGGGTTCCTGACTGACTTACTAGGTGGTGGCGTTTGCCTTCTCAAATGTTGAACGCGC
>Ga0073915_10000072_pt1 | contig 12932 bp, 15 predicted proteins | sample GWRWT2_30Apr14_FD_71480 | JGI IMG/M metagenome (GOLD analysis project Ga0073915, IMG submission 71480) | Sand microcosm microbial communities from a hyporheic zone in Columbia River, Washington, USA - GW-RW T2_30-Apr-14 | ecosystem: Engineered > Artificial ecosystem > Sand microcosm >... | reverse complement strand
CGGTGCCGTCTACGACGCTGGTAAATGGTCTGCAGGTTCCGGACTCAAGTCGTCCAACGCATCAGCGTCACGAGCACGACCAGGACACCCAGGCCGAGGTTGATCGAGACCCATGTGCGAATCTGCGCCAGGGCCGCACCACCGGCGGTCCACTCGGACGCTGCCACGGCCCGGCCGAGCCTCTTGAAAAGCGCGAAGCGGATGTGCATGAAGATCGCCACCATGACGACTCCCAGCACCGCCATGACGGTCCAGGCCAGCGGCATCTCGAAGTTGCCCCCCGACTGCACCGCCTGCTTGGCCACACGACCCAGCATCCATATGCCGCTGGCCAGAGTCAGCAACGAGGCCACAAGCACGGCTTGGAAGAATCGACCGAGCACATCGTGCATCAGCCGCAACCGCAGCGGCACCTCCAGCTGAGCGACCGCCGGTCGCAAGAAGAAGTGCGCAAACACCATGCCGCCGAGCCATACGATGATGCACAGCACGTGCAATGTTTTGAGGGTCGCGTAGAACATCGATCAGTCCCATCCAATCTCAAACCAAGCCCAGGATCCACTCGCTGCCCCAGATCCAGGCCAACAGCAACAGGCCGGTCGTGGCAACCAACGCCACACCTGACATCAGCAGCCCCAAGATCACTGCAATCCCGTCGCGAAACACCAGCCCGAGCCCGATGAGCATCAGCGCCAGCGCTGGCAGCAGGTTGCCGAAGGGGATCGGCAGCACCACGATGATGGCCATCGATCCGACCGCCGCGGCAAGCGCCGATCGCCAGGTCGGCCCCGCGAGGTGGCTCAGCCGAGCCCTGGCATGGCACCCAGCCATCTCGTAGGCAGAAGCCAGACCCTGCAGCACCCGCCGTGCCCAATGGCGCGGCAGTTCGAGATTGGCGACTCGTTGCGGCAGGCATGGCTCGCCTTGGCCCCGCCACATGGCGACGGCCAACGCCGCCATCCCAACCCCAAGCACCGTGCCCACGCCCGGCACCGGCAGCAGGCAGGGCATGGCCAGCAACAGCAGCAACGTGCCGTGGGCCTCTCGCCCGTGGGCCTGCGCCATCGCCCGCATTGACACCCCTTCCTCCTGAAAGGCTGCGGCCGCGTCGCGCAACCGCTGCACGATCGGCGGCGTCATGCGTCCTCACCCGCAGCCGACTGCCCGCGCGTCTTTGCAGCCGCTCTGCGCGCCCAGTACCACCAGGCCCAGGCAGGCTTGCCCTTGAAGTCGGCCGTGAGGAAGGGAAGCTGGCAGTCCATGGTTCCGTTTCAGAGGATGGAAGAGACGACAGTTCCAGCACCACACGGGCCGCCGAACACACCGAGCAGCGCAACGTCGCGCTTCTCGTCGCCCAGGCGCCAAGCGTGCAAGGTGACGATGAGGATCGCGTGCTCAGCCAGCCGCCAGTGAGGGACCGGCGTTGGGCCCGGATCCGCCGCTACCTCGGCGGCGCCACAGGGCAATGAGCAGATGCAGTCCGGCGCCCACCAGGACAAGCAGCACGCTGCCGACGCCCCAGACCACCCACGTGGCCACCGTCACGCCACCAGCCAGAGTCGGTGCGGCCTGCAACAGGCTGTCGATCACGGGCCCCAGGCCGGCCAGGAGCTGGTTCGCCCACTGAGCGATTTCCGGCGGCACCCAGGGCGCCAGCCAATCGGGCAGGGAAATGGTGGCGACGCCCGATGCGGCACCGGGCAACGCGCCGGCACTCGAAACCGCCCAGACCGCCACGGCATGCAGTGCCCAAGCAGTGACGGACCAGAACGCGGGGTAATCGTATTTTTCCTGCAAATTGACACGCTGGCCCGCAAAAAGTCCAACAGCGACAAGCACTTGCAAAACCGCCTCTCGCGGAGCTCTTGTGCTTTCGGTGCAGATTGACACGCTTGGACCTGCCCCGGCCGATCACGACGCCGGCGCCTCGAACGCCCCACCGATCTGCTTTGCCCGGCGAAGATCGTCCGAGTGCAGATACATGGATGTCGTCGACAACGACGCGTGCCGCAGGTTGTCTCGCACCGTCGTCAGTTCGGCCCCGCGCTGAAGCGCGTGGGTCGCATGCGTGTGGCGCATCCAGTGAGGCGTGGCCCGCCGCAGCTTCTCGGCCAGCGCAGGGTTCGTGTCCGCCAGGACAACAGCCGTCGTGGCGAAGAACCTCTTCACGACCGCCCACAGACGCTTGGACGTGATGCCCGCCTCTTCATCGAGGCTGCCGAGCAACGGCGTGGCGGGGTTCCACTTCGCAGGCGTCACGGGGAGGCCGCGCTGAGCCAGGTGCCGGTCCAGAACCCCGCGCGCCAGCCCCGGCAGCACCACCTTGCCGGCCTTGCTGCCTTTGCCGACCACGTGCAACCAGTGATCGCCGTGCGCGTCGACCTCGATGGATCCCAGCGTGGCGTGTACCAGTTCGCCAGCACGCAACCCTGTGCTGTAGCCGAAGTCGATCAGGAAGCGAAGTCTTTGGGCGGCGCTCGGCTGCCAACCGTATGACCACTCCAAGCCTTCTCCGACCGTTCTCACCAGCTTCCATTCCCCCTCGGAAAATGATCTCGTCGTGTCCAGGGTCGCCTGCCTGACGCCACGCACCTTGATGCCCGCGAAGGGATTGGCCAGCACGTACCGCTGCTCGATCAGCCACCGGAACATCGAGCTCAGCACGGACAGCGAATAGGACCTCGATCGCGTGGAGAGGCCCCCTGCGAACGGCCGCCACTCGGCGGAGGTGCGCGGCGCCGCCGGCCCCACCCAACGCCCTCTCGGTGAGGGTTGCCGCAAGAAGGCTCGATACGCCACGGCATCCTCGGTGGCCAGCGAGGACAGCGCCACGCCGCGCTCGACAATGGCCCACAAGATCAGCCGCTCGGCTTCCTTGCGGTAGGCTCGCTGCGTGGCGGGAGCTTCGTGCAGCGACAGCCAAGCCTGGACCGCCGCGTGGTCGTTGCTAGCCCGCAGGACGCATGACGCGCGCGGCGCACGATGCAAGCCCATGCTGCCGTCGACCTCGCGTGGAACGACGAGCTTCTCCCAGGGAACCAGCTCCGATGGCGCCGTGGTGACCAGCAGCGCGCGAGCCCGGTCAGTCAGGGCTGAATGCGCGGCGAAGAAGGCCTCGATCCGGCGTGCACCGGCCACTCCGAGGCCGTCGATGTCGACCCACCAGCGTCTGCGACGCGGTACTCGAAGCGTGAGGTCGGCCAAGGTCTTGATGCCGGCCTTGCGCAGTATTGCGGCGACGCGGGGCTCGAGCCAGTCGTCGACTCCGTCGCCGATCAGTGGGATGGGAACGGCTGCGCTACGGAGCTGTTCGACGGCGGCGGCCACGGCGCGCGCGGCCGCGGGGCCTTTGCGGGCGGGCCCAGTGAAGAGCTTTGCAAGGTCATCATGGTGGCGCAACCGGGCGAAGGCCGCGATGTCACGGCGGATCGCCCCGATGAGGCCGCGCGACGATTGACCGGGCGCCCGTGCTTCACTGACGTACCGCGTCACTGCATCCTTCGACGACAAGCCCTCGTGCCAGCCCCGCAGCGCTGCCAGCGCAGCCGCGTCAGGCAGCGACACCGGCGTTGCGGTCACAGACAGGCCCGTTTTCACCGCATGCAGTTTACGCCGCCGGCAGCACTATGCCGCTAAGGCTAGTTATCGGCATAGCAGGGACTAGAGTCCACTTGTTCAAGGCATGCACCACCGGTTTCGAGCTCTGGGCGCCCCTGGTCAGCACGGGCGGAGATGGCCGCGGCCGTCACATCGCGCCGTTGCCGGCTGTCTCCATTTTCCGTATTTGCTTGGTTATCCAGATTTGCTTAGAATCCGCGCATGAGCACCGATCTCAGCACTCCCGTCCTGCTGCGCCGCATCGCGCAGCTCGAGGCCACCGTTGGGCGCCTCAGCGAAGACCTCGGCACTCTGCGCACTGCGGTCAGCAAGCAAGGGCTGCAACTACCAAGGACACGAGGCGTTCGAGCCCGAGTGGCGCACACCGACTCCGCAGCTGCGGACAACCCGCATGCTCAGGCTACCGGCGGCCTGGCGGGCGCCACCGCGCGCGGCGAGGCAGCGCGTGTCCAGTGGGTCAAGGATGGCCTCGTCGTGCCCGGTGAGCAACTCGCGCAAGCGTGGGGGCTCACCCGTCAGGCTTTGGCGCCGGCCGCAGACCGGGGCGAAATCTTCGCGGTAAAGGTTGGCAATCGGCTGTACTACCCGCAGGCATTCCTCGGGATGGACCGCGAAGCCGTGGCAGCCATCTGCCGCGCGCTCGGTGACCTCGGCCCTAGCGAGAAACTGATGTTCTGGTTGCGCGAGCACGGCGCCCTCGCAGGTAAGAGCGTTGCCGTCGCGTTGGAGGCAGGGACTGCCTTGGCCAAGGTGGAGCGCCTGGCTGCGGCATGGGCGCGCGAGCGAGGCGCCTCGCGTGTCGTTGCGGCTGCCTGATCCCGGTTCCTTCGAGGATCTGCTTCGACCGACCAGGATCGAAGTCTCGTCGCTCGTGCGCTTGAGCCGGCGCCCGGCCACCGAGCCATACTGGTCTGCTGGGGTCTACCGCTTTGATGATCCGGAACCTGGCGGGGCCGGCCCGTTCGGCACCTGCTACACCGCCAGCACCATCGAGGTAGCTTTCGCGGAGAGCGTCATCCATGAGTGCGGGCGGTTCGTCAGAGGCAGCTACGAGGTGCCGGCCGCAGAACTGACGGAGCGCTCGGTCGTGCGGTTTACCTGTGATCGGCGCAAGTCGCTGGTACTGGCTGACCTGAGCGGTGCAGCGCTCAAGGCCCTGGGACTGAACAACGACATCAGTGCATCCGCCGACTACACGGCGAGCCAGGCCTGGGCGCGGGCGATCCACGCTGCGAGCCCACGCTGGGATGGAATCCGGTACGTGTCGCGGCAGATGAACAAGGGGTTCGCCTACGCCATTTTCGAGCGCAGTGGACTGCGCAAGCTGCGCGCCGACAAGCTCAAGCCGCAGCAGGTGGATGACCTCTGCGATCGGTTCAACGTCGCCGCGGTCTGACGACGCCGCGGTCCGAACCCGAAGGTCGGCAACCTGGTGTACACCGGCCGTTCGTCGGCGAAAACCGGTCGGCTCCAGCCGGCCATGAGCTGTCTTTCGCGTCGACGAGTTGGATGTCAGCAAGGGCCGCGAAAGCGGCCGGTCACCGCTTGGCACGTACGCTGCGCCCGAGCCGCAAAAAGTCGCGTGCCGGTCAGTAGTTCTTCCTGTGGGCCGGCAACCGACTCTGACCCGCTCCACGTCGCTCGCCCAGTCTTGCCGCCCCAGTGCGCCTCGGACATCGTTTTGTTGGAGCGTCCGTCCAGGGCGGCACTCTGGGCTGGCGAACTGCCAACACGTCCTGGCAAGCAGTCAACTCTCCGGGAAAGTCCCATGCTTCGTCGCTGTCGTCGTCAGATGCGCGTGACAGCAAGACTGATAACCTACTAGTCAAGTCGTAAACCTGCTTTGCATGTCCTCGAATCCTGAACTGTCGGTCTTTTTGGTTGGGTCACGCGAGCTTGCTGACCCGGCCCTGCTGCGGCAACTGCGGTCGCATTACCGAGTGCATCTGGTAGACCAGTGCGGCGAGATCGACAACCTGGCGCAGTTGCACAGGCCCGACGCCATCGTCTGCGAACAGCAACTCGTCGACGGGCGAGGCGTGGACGCGCTCCACAAGATGCGTTTTTCACATCCGAACGCGGTGCGCCTGTTGTCGCTGCAAAGCGCGCGTCGAGACGAGATGGTGCGCGCCATCAACGACGCAGCGGTGTACGAGGTGGTGTCGCCTCCGTTCGAGCCCGAACAGCTGGCCCTGGTGCTCAAGCGCGCACTCGAGAGCCGTGAACTGTCCCGCATCCACCGCTACTTGAGCCGCGAGCTGAAGTTTGCCGACGACGTGATTCGGCTCGAAAACGCGTCGATGACACACAAGCTGCGCGAAACCTATCATTTCGACAAACTGGTGTTTGCCAGCGAGAAGATGGCCAATGTGTGCAACCTGGCGCGCCGGGCCGCAGCCACCGACTTGCCGGTGCTGATAGAGGGTGAGACTGGCACCGGCAAGGAGCTGATGGCCAAGGCCATCCACTTGTTCAGCGAGCGTCACAACCAGATCTTCATCGCTCAGAACTGCGGGGCCATTGCTGACGAACTGCTGCTGTCCGAACTCTTCGGACACAAACGTGGAAGCTTCACCGGCGCCATCAGCGACAGACTGGGACTTTTTCTCGCTGCCGACAACGGCACCGTGTTCTTGGACGAGATTTCCGAAATCTCGCCCAGCGTGCAAGTGGCCTTGTTGCGCTTCTTGCAAGACGGCGAGGTCAAGCCCATCGGCAGCGATCGCCCCAAGCAGACCAACGTACGGATTGTCGCCGCCAGCAACCGGCCCATCCGGCAGCTGGTGGAAGAGGGCACGTTCAGGCGCGACCTGTACTACCGGCTCAAGGGCTTCGAGATCAGTATCCCGCCGTTGCGCGACAGGCCCGAGGACATTCCCGTGCTCGTTGACTTTCTGGTCGCCAAATACGCGGAGCAGTACCACCGCAAGGTGCCTGGCGTGGCCAGCCAAGCGCTGCAGAAACTTCGTGCCTATGGTTTCCCTGGCAACGTGCGCGAACTCGACGGCGAGATTCGGCGTACGGTGGCGACAGTGGAGGACGGCGAGTTCATCACCTTGCAGCATCTGTCGCCCGAGATTGCACGCGCCCGGCCCAGGCCAGACCGGACAACTCAGACGACTGTTGAACTGGACGGCCGAACCCTGAAAGACCGTGTCGAACAGCTGGAAGTCGCCTTGGTGCGTGCGGCGCTGGAAAGGCACCGCGGCAATCACACGCATGCTGCCGACGAGCTGGGCCTGTCGCGCGTAGGCTTGAACAACAAGCTCAAGCGCTATGCCATCGACCGGCATGAGGATGCAAGAACGCCATGAATGGCGCGGGTGGCTCGCCTGAAGAGAACCCTTCTGGCCGCTCCCAGGAACCATCCGGGGGTCCATCCGATGGCTCATCGGAAGGCATGACGAAGGCAATGGCCACAGGGCCGCAGGCCTTCGTGCGTCGCCTGCTGAAGCCGCCAGCGCCGCTGGGCGGCTACCGCGAGCTCGGCCACACGCCCCTGGCGCGGCAGCTCCAGCTGCCCGAGGATCGACTGAGTGGCCACTGGTGCAGCCGGTGCCAGGGCATCTGGTGGGGCACCGCGCTGGAAGTGCAGTGCCCGGCATGCGGCAACCGCAACGGCTGAGCCTGCCGCGGCGCGGCATCGGCCGCCACGGGCGCAGTGCCCGTCCACAACCGACAAGTATGTTTTCAGATCGTCCAACTGCAAACCTGGTTTGCGCTGCGTTGCGGTGGTTTCATCACAGCAAACCGGCGCTGACGCCCGGGCACTGCAGTGCTTTCCCTAGGGTCTGCCGAATTGGCACACCGCGTGCATTGACCGGCTAAGCACAGCGGCCCCGTTCGAACGTTGGGTGGCGCTGGTTCTGGGCAGTGAATCAAAAGGAGAGTCTCGATGGCAAATCTGTTGTGGTTGCAAGGTGGCGCCTGTTCAGGCAACACCATGTCCTTTCTAAACGCCGAAGAACCCAGTGCTTGTGACCTGGTGACTGACTTCGGCATCAACGTGTTGTGGCACCCGTCACTGGGCGTGGAGCTCGGCGAAAACTTGCAGAAGTTGCTGCGCGATTGCGTCTCTGGCGCCATCCAGTTGGACATCTTCGTTTTCGAGGGCAGCGTGGTCAACGCCCCCAACGGCACTGGCGAATGGAACCGGTTTGCCGGCCGCCCCATGAAAGACTGGGTCAAGGACCTGTGCAACGTCGCCAAGTTCGTCGTCGCCATTGGTGACTGTGCAACCTACGGGGGCATTCCGGCCATGGCGCCCAACCCCAGCCAGTCCGAAGGGCTGCAGTTTTTGAAGCGTGCGCATGGCGGCTTCCTGGGTAAGAGCTGGGTGTCGAAGTCAGGCCTGCCGGTCATCAATGTCCCCGGCTGCCCGGCCCACCCGGACTGGATCACACAAATCGTGGTGGCCGTGGCCACTGGGCGCGCTGGCGATATCGGCCTGGACGAGTTCCAGCGCCCGAAAACGTTCTTTCAGAGCTTCACGCAGACCGGTTGCACACGCAACATGCACTTCGCCTACAAGGTCTCGGCCACGGCCTTTGGCCAGCGCAAGGGCTGTCTGTTCTACGACCTGGGCTGTCGTGGCCCGATGACGCATTCGCCTTGCAACCGCATCTTGTGGAACCGGCAGTCATCCAAGACACGCGCCGGCATGCCCTGCATGGGTTGCACCGAGCCGGAGTTCCCGTTCTTTGACCTGGCACCTGGCACCGTCTTCAAGACCCAGACCGTGATGGGCGTGCCCAAGGAGCTGCCCACTGGCGTGGACAAGAAGGGCTACATCGCACTCACCGGTGCAGCCAAAAACGCGGCGCCGAAGTGGGCTGAAGAAGACATGTTCGTGGTTTGAACCACCGCACGCACACCAAGAGACTTCCCAAAATGCACAACACATCACTCAACGGCACCTGCCTGAGCAAAACAGCAGCCATGGTCCTGCTCGCCGGCTTCGCCGGCAGCGCAGCCGCCCATACCGGGCACGGCAGCGAGAGCTTTTTCACCGGTCTGGCACATCCTTTCGGACTGGACCACCTGCTGGCAATGGTGGCGGTGGGCTTGTGGTCAGTCTTCGCCTTGCCGGCGCGGCGCGCCTGGGCTGCCCCAGCCACTTTTTTGGTCGCACTGGCGGCGGGGGCATGGATTGGAGCCGGCGGCGTGGAATCAAGACTGCTCGAGCCGGCCATTGCTGCCAGCGTGGTGGTTTTTGGCGCCCTGTTGCTGGCGGTGGCGATGCGTAAGCCCGTGCCCGCAGCTGCAGGCTTGGCCCTGGTGGCGGCAGCGGCAGCCCTGCATGGGCTGGCGCACGGCGCCGAAGCCCCGGGCAGCACAGGGTTTGCCGCCTACGCAGCCGGCTTCATATTGACCAGTGCCGTGTTGCATATGGGCGGCATGCTGGCGGGCCTCTGCCTTCGCCGCTGGTTGGCTGAAAGTGCCACCCAGGCTGTGGCGGGCCTAGGCCTGGTCTGCGGCGGCACGGGCTTGGCCCTGCTGCTATCCATCTGACACCTGCAGCCAACCAAAGGCATCATCATGACAGTACAAACACTAGACATCTCCCCGGTTGGCCGTGTTGAAGGCGATCTGGACATCCGCGTCGACATCCAGGACGGCCATGTCGTCAACGCCTGGACGCAGGCCGAGTTGTTCCGCGGCTTCGAGGTCATCCTGCGCGACAAGGACCCGCAGGCTGGACTGGTGGTCATGCCAAGGGCTTGCGGCATCTGCGGCGCCTCGCATCTCACCTGCGCGGCCTGGGCATTGGACACCGCCTGGCAAACCGAAGTGCCGCGCAACGCCATCCTTGCGCGCAATCTGGGCCAGCTTGTTGAGAGCTTGCAAAGCCAGCCGCGTTACTTCTATGGCTTGTACGCCATCGACATGACGAACAAAAAGTACAAGCACAGCAAGTACTACGAAGAAGCGTGCCGCCGCTTCGCGCCATTCACCGGCACGTCCTACGAACTGGGCGTCACCATCTCTGGCAAACCGGTAGAAATCTATGCGCTGCTGGGTGGCCAGTGGCCGCACAGCAGCTACATGGTGCCCGGTGGCGTGATGTGCGCGCCGACGCTGACCGATGTCACCCGTGCCTGGGGCATCTTGGAGTACTTCAAGAAGAACTGGCTCGAATCAACGTGGCTGGGCTGCACGCTGGAACGCTACGAGCAAATCAAGTCTTACGACGACTTCATGGTCTGGCTGGATGAGTCGCCGGCACATGCCAATTCCGACTTAGGTTTCTACTGGAAGATGGGCCTGGACGTGGGCCTGGACAAGTACGGCGCTGGTGTGGGCAAGTACGTGACCTGGGGCTACCTGCCGCACGAAGACAAGTACCAAAAGCCCACCATCGACGGCCGCAACGCTGCGTTGATCATGAAGAGTGGCGTGTACGACGCGGCCACCGACACGCATGTGTTGATGGATCAGAAGTTCGCGCGCGAGAACCTCACGCACGGCTGGTACGACGAAGGCACTGCCGACGTCCACCCGTTCGACCGCTACACCACGCCCATCCAGAAAAACACCATCGACCACGACGGCAAGTATTCGTGGTCTTCGGCGGTACGGCATACCGATTTCGGTCGTCTGGAGGCCGGGCCCTTTGCCCGCCAGTTGGTGGCCGGTGGCAAGCATGGTGAGGCTTGGCAGCACTACGACCCCCTGGTGCTGGACATGTACAAAAAGATGGGTGGCGCCAGCGTCCACCTACGCCAGATTGCGCGCATGCACGAGACCATCAAGTTGTACCGTCAGGCCGAGCACTGCCTGCGCGAGTTTCGTTTGAACGACCCCTGGTACATCAAGCCACGCGAGCGCGACGGCCGCGGTTGGGGTGCCACGGAAGCTATTCGTGGAGCGCTGTGCCACTGGATCGAAGTCAAGGACGGCAAGATCAAGAACTACCAAATGATCGCCCCGACCACGTGGAACGTGGGTCCGCGCGACGGCCAAAACGTGCGCGGCCCGATTGAAGAGGCATTGATCGGCGCGCCTATCGCCGACTCCAGTGACCCGGTTGAAGTGGGCCATGTCGCACGTTCTTTTGATTCCTGCCTGGTCTGCACGGTGCATGCCCACGATGCGAAGTCAGGCAAAGAATTGGCACGCTTCAGAACGGCCTAACCTGTCTACATTGAGTTTTTCAAGGGTCGACCTGCGCATGTCCTTGCGCAGGTCAGCCATTCAGTCAGCTGGAGAAAGCAGTTATGCCTCTTGACTACGACGGAAGCATTCGCGAAAAGATGACCAAGCTGATGGCAGACGGCTTGAAGACTCAGACCGAGCCTTTCCCGAACACGACAGAAGACTTCACGGCCCTGGTCGACGAGTGCGGCGCTCTGGACTCCGAGGATGTTGTCGGCAAGATGGTTCTCACGGGTTGGATTGACAAACCCTACGGCGAAGACAACATGCGCTGCCAGGAGTGCATGTATTACTTGGTGCACCGAAAATGGTGTGATCTGCCCGAATTGGACTTGCCTGCCGAGCCCAACTGGTGGTGCAGGCTCTGGCGCATTTGACCGCGAGCTAACCGCCGTGGACGAGGCCGACGTTCTACAACGCATCGACCAACTGCTGGCCGGTGGCCTGGTCACCGAATGGACCGAGCGGGCTTACTCCTCGGAACAAGTGATTGCCGTCACCGCCCAGCTGCAGGCGGCGGCTGATGACCTGACAGGCCGTTTGGTGCTTGCTGGCTTCACGCTCACTCCCTACGTCGCGCCGGAAGATGCAGACGGCATTGAGCAGTCTTGCGCCACTTGCATGTACTTCGAGCGCCACCGTGGTTGGTGCAATCTGGCCGAGCTGATGCTGCCCGTCAAAGCCGAGTGGTCCTGCATCCTGTGGCGGATCTGAACACAGAAGCCCAGGACACGACCAAGCCCCGAGGCAGCGGTCCACTGGTCATCATCGGTTGCGGCAACCTGAACCGCAGTGACGACGGTGTGGGCGTGTGCGTCGTTCACCGGCTGCGCAGTCTGCACCTGCCCCACTGGCCCGAAGGTGTCGCGCTGTACGACGCTGGCACCGCTGGCATGGAAGTGATGTTCAAGGCTCGCGGCGCAGCCGCCCTGGTGGTGGTCGATGCTTGCGTTTCCGGCTCAGAACCCGGCGCAGTGTTTCGGCTGCCAGGCAGCGAAATCGATACTGAACACCAGCCCAGCTACAGCCTGCACGATTTTCGTTGGGACCATGCCATCTACGCTGGCCGGCGCATTTACGGGACCCAGTTTCCGCAGGACTTGACCGTGTTCCTGGTCGAAGCAGCCACGGTGGCACTGGGCACCGAGCTCAGCCCTGCTGTGGCAAGCGCCGTTGACAAAGTCTGCAGCCAGATAGATAGCCACGTTCGCGAATGGTGCAACAGCATCACCCGCTAGCTGACAACGCCGTGTGCGTGGGTGATGGCCGCGTGTTGTTGCCGCGCGCGCTCTGCGAGCGCTACCTTGCGGCCACGCCAGCCGCGGTGCTGTTGGAGCGCGAAGACGGCATCTACCTGGTGCCGCTGGGCGGGCCCAGCGCTGGCGGCATGCTGCTCAAGCAGCGCAATGCGCATGGTGACCGCGTGCTGCTAGCCGAGGAGTTTCTGTCGCCGTACGGGCTGGGGCGCTTTTCGCTCGAGCGAACTTTCGCCGTGCGCTGGGTGGAAGAGGCCGGTGCATTGCAAATCGTGGGTCTTGAACTGTTGAACCGGCGATGAAGAGAGCCCACGGTCAGGACTGCAAACTTTGTTTGCGCTCGCAAACCTGATTGACGGATGTCAGGGGCCTGACTAGATTCCTGTCAGTGATCCCACTGGCGCTGGAGTTACCCCGTGCAGAGTCTTTCAAAGTCACAACTCGAGGCGGCGTTGGCCGCAGCCGAAGACACCGAGGCGTCGCCCGAAGAGCGCGCCGAAATGCTGATGGAAATCGCGATGGGCCTGCAGCAACGGCCCAAGAACGTCGAACAGCTGCATGACGCTGTCACGCTCTACCAGCGCGCGCTGTTGATGGTCCCTGCGGGCGCGCAATTGCTTCGCGCCCGCATTCAGGCCCGCATGGGCACTGCGCTGCAGGCCCTGCCCGACGGTGCGGCACAGGCGCTGCAGCAGGCGCAGGACAGCTTCGCCGCCGCGCTGCCCGTGCTGCAGCAACACGGCCAGGCCGAAGAGGTGGCCGAGGCCGAGCTGAACCAGGGCCTGGTCATGCAGGCCCTGACGGGCCACGGCCGCGGCCGCATCACAGACGCCATTGCCTGTTACCACCGCGCGCTGCGCACCTTCACGCGTGAGCGCTTTCCGCAGGAGTACTCGGTACTGC
>Ga0073915_10000071_pt1 | contig 12985 bp, 8 predicted proteins | sample GWRWT2_30Apr14_FD_71480 | JGI IMG/M metagenome (GOLD analysis project Ga0073915, IMG submission 71480) | Sand microcosm microbial communities from a hyporheic zone in Columbia River, Washington, USA - GW-RW T2_30-Apr-14 | ecosystem: Engineered > Artificial ecosystem > Sand microcosm >... | reverse complement strand
CATCGGCACGGCGCTGTTGGGCGTGGGCGCGGCCTGGCTGGTCACGCATTGCGAGTTTCCGGGGCGCCGTGTTTTTGAATGGGCCCTGGTGCTGCCGCTGGCCATGCCTGCGTATGTGATGGCCTATGCCTACACGGATGTCCTCCAGTTTTCAGGCCCCGTTCAAACCTGGCTTCGGGCCAGCTTCAACTTGACCCGCGCCGACTACTGGTTCCCCGACGTTCGCACCCTGGCCGGAGCCATCTTCATGTTCATCGGGGTGCTGTACCCCTATGTGTACATGCTGACCCGCACCGCTTTTCTGGAAAGAGGCGGCGCCGTGACCGAAGCCGCCCGCTCTCTGGGCTTGAGCCCGTGGCAGAGCTTTGTCCGGGTTTCGCTGCCCATCGCCCGCCCCGCCATCGCCGCCGGCATGGCCCTGGCTTTGATGGAAACATTGGCCGACTACGGCGCGGTCTCTTACTTTGCCGTTCAAACCTTCACCACCGGCATCTACCGAGCTTGGTTCTCGTTGGGCGACCGTGTGGCCGCCGCCCAATTGGCGATGTGCCTGTTGGGCTTTGTGCTGGTGGTCTTGAGCATTGAGCAAAGCTCACGCGGACGGGCCCGCTTCCATGGCACCGGCTTGCGCAAGCCCTCGCGAGCTCACCGGCTGCGCAAGTGGCCGTCGGGCCTGGCCGTGGTGGCTTGCCTGATCCCCATCCTGATCGGCTTCGTGCTGCCAGGCGGCGTGATGCTGCACATGGCCCTGACCGACGGCGATGCCCAGTTCGGCACACGCTTCCTCACCCTGGCACGCAACAGTTTTCTGGTCTCGGCCATGACCGCCGTGCTGGCGGTGGCGCTGGCCCTCATCGTGGCTTATGCAAGGCGCCTGCACCCCACGCCCTGGACGAGCATGGCCCACAGAGCCGTGGGCATGGGCTATGCCCTGCCGGGCTCCGTGATCGCCGTTGGCGTTCTGATCCCGGTCACCCAGTTGGACAATGCCCTGGTGTCAGCTTTGAAAGCGCACCTGGGTTGGCAAGGCGGTTTGATCCTCACCGGCGGCATTGCCGCCCTGGTGTACGCCTGCCTGGTTCGCTTTCTGACCGCCGCCCTGCAAAACGTGGACGCCGCCTTGCACCGCGTCACGCCCCACATGGACGACGCGGCACGCAGCCTGGGGCTGTCCTCAGGCAAGACCTTGCTCCGGGTGCACCTGCCACTGCTTCGCCGAGGCCTGTTGACTGCAGGACTGCTCGTGTTCATCGACGTGATGAAAGAGCTGCCTGCCACCCTGGTCATGCGGCCCTTCAATTTCGACACCCTGGCCACACAGGTCTATACCCTGGCCTCGGACGAGCGATTGAGCGAAGCCTCGACCGCGGCCCTGGCCATCGTGGCGGTGGGCCTGGTGCCGCTCATCATCTTGTGCCGACAGATTGCCGCCGAGCGGCAAGCTTGATTCAGCGCCAACCAGCGCGGTCGAACACCTTCTGAGCCAGCACCGCGTTGGCGCCCAGTTGGCCCACGGGCAGCGCATCAGCTTTGAAAGCCCCCAAGGACTCCAGCGCCGGGTTCTTGACCTTGGCCGAGCTGACCACGGGCCACTCGTTGTTGCCATCGGCAAAGTAAGCCTGGGCGTCGTCGCTGCTCAAGTACTCCAGGAAACGGATGGCCGCGTCGCGGTTCGGTGCGGTCTTGATCACGCCAGCGCCAGACACGTTGATGTGCGTGCCCCAGGACTTCTGGTTGGGCCAGGCCACGCCCAGGTCCTTGACCACCTGAAGGTCTTCGGGCTTGCTGGAGCGCATGAGCCGTGCCAGGTAGTAGCTGTTTGAAATGGCCACGCCGCATTCGCCAGACGCCACCGCCTTGATCTGGTCGGTGTCTCCGCCCTTGGGTGAGCGGGCAAAATTGGCCACCAGGCCCTTGGCCCACGCTTCCGTCTTGGCCTCGCCCAGGTGAGCGATCATGGCGCCGCCGAGCGACAGGTTGTAGGGATGCGAGCCCGAGCGCACGCAAACTTGCCCCTTCAAACGCGGCAAGGCCAAGTCTTCATAGGTCTGAACCATGTCAGGCTTGATGGTGGCCTTGTTGTAGACCACCAAGCGGGCTCTGGTTGAAAACGCCACCCACGTGGGTGTGCGCAAAGTGGCCGGGATGCGGGCTTCCAGCAGCTTGGATTGCCAGGGCTGAAACAGCCCGGCCTTGTCCGCGACCTCAAGGCGCGAAGCGTCCACGGTGATCAGCAGGTCAGCCGGGCCGTTGGCACCTTCATTCTTGATCCGCTCCAGCAGCTCATCCTCCTTGCCATCCAGGCGGTTGATCTTGATGCCAGTCTGTTTGGTGAAGTTGGCGTACATCGCCTCATCGGTTTGATAGTGGCGCGCCGAGTAGATGTTGAGCACGCCACCAGATTGAGCATGGGCACTGACCACGGCGGCCCCAGCAAGCACGCCGGTTAAAACGGATTTGACGAAGATATTCATGAGCTTTGAGGCCGGTTGGCGTCCAATTTATCCTTCAAAAATAATAACAGCAATGATTCTTATTTGCGGAATGCGGGTGTCACGTTTTTTGCTTACCATGGAGCCCATGCTGACTGTCAACAAACTCCTCCCCCAAGGCCAAGGCCTGGCCAACGCGCTTCTCAAGCGTGCTCACACCATTGAACTCGACTGGGATGTGCGCCAGAAGAGCCGCTTCGACGCCACCGACAGCGCCGGGCGCCAACTGGGCATTTTTTTGAGCCGTGGCACCGCCGTGCGGGGTGGTGACGTGCTGGTGGCCGAAGACGGCTCGCTGATCCGCGTCACCGCCAAGCCCCAACCCGTGCTGGTGATCACCCCCTGTGCGGAGCACGGCCACGCTTTTGACCTGACCCGCGCGGCCTACCACCTGGGCAATCGCCATGTGCAGATCGAACTGCAACCCGACCACCTGAAGATCGAGCCCGACCATGTGCTGGCCGACATGCTGCGTGCCATGCACTTGACCGTGGTCGAGGCCCAGGCCGCGTTTGAGCCCGAAGGGGGCGCCTATGCCGCAGGCGGTGGGCATTCACATGGTCATCATGACCAGAAGCACGATCACGGGCATGAGGGTCATTCGCACGACCACCACGACCATGCTGCTTCCAGCACGCCCGCACGCGGCAAGCCCATCGGCATCGCCGTGAAATCCGAAGCCAAGCCCCATGTCCACGGGCCGGGCTGCAACCACGGCCACGACCACTGATGTCTCGCGTACTGGGTGCCGCCGCGCCCCTGAGCGCCTCTGCCCGGCTGCAGTTGATGTGGCTGGCCTCACCGGCCTTGCCCGTTGGGGGTTTCAGCTATTCAGAAGGACTGGAAGCCGCTGTCGAGTTCGCGCTTATCACCAACGAAGCCACGGCGGGCGCCTGGCTGCGCGACCAGCTTCACCTGAGCCTCGCTCGATCAGACATGGCCGTGGTGGCCAAGGCCTTGCCCGCTTGGCAGCGCCATGATCTGGCGCGCATCACCGAACTGAACGACTGGATCGTGCACACCCGCGAGACCACCGAGTTCAAATTGCAGGCCGAGCAGATGGGCCGCTCGCTGGTGGAATGGGTGCGCAACCGTGGCGCCTCTGTGGCGCCGAACGACCCACGCCTGGCCCAGTGCGCGGCCTTGAAGCCCGCACCCACCTGGCCGGTGGCCTTTGCCCTGGCGGTGGCTCAGTGCCTGCCCGACAACCCGGCCAGCACGGCCCCTCACGGCCACACCGTCAAGGACACCCTGCTGAGCTTCGCCTTCGGCTGGGCCGAGAACATGGTGCAAGCTGCCATCAAATCCGTGCCCCTGGGCCAGAGCGCCGGGCAACGCATCCTGCAAAGCCTGATCGACGATATCCCCGCCGCCATTGACCACGCCTGCTCCCTGCCCGACAGCCAGCGCCAGGCCTTCACGCCCATGCTGGCCATCTTGAGCAGCCAGCACGAAACCCAATACTCACGCCTCTTCCGATCATGAGCAACCTCCACAACATCCCCAACCGCACCAAAAAACTGCCCCCTCTGCGCGTCGGCGTGGGCGGCCCGGTCGGCTCCGGCAAAACCACCCTGGTCGAGATGCTCTGCAAGGGCATGCGCGACACCTACGATCTGGTCGTCGTCACCAACGACATCTACACCAAGGAAGACCAGCGCCTGCTGACCGTGGCCGGCGCGCTAGAGCCCGACCGCATCATGGGCGTGGAAACCGGCGGCTGCCCGCACACCGCCATCCGCGAAGACGCCTCCATCAACCTGGAAGCCGTGGACCGCATGCTGACCAAGTACCCCAATGCCGACATCGTCTTCATCGAATCGGGTGGCGACAACCTGGCCGCGACCTTCAGCCCGGAGCTGAGCGACCTGACCATCTACGTGATTGATGTGGCGGCTGGCGAGAAGATCCCGCGCAAGGGCGGCCCTGGCATCACCAAGAGCGATTTATTCGTCATCAACAAGACTGATCTGGCGCCCTATGTGGGGGCCAATCTGGACGTGATGGAGGCCGACACCAAGCGCATGCGGGGCGCGCGGCCGTTTGTGATGAGCAACCTGAAGACCAAGGCGGGCCTGGATGAGGTGATTGCTTTCATCGAGACCAAGGGCTTGCTCAAGAGCTGATGGTGGCCCCAGCAGGAATCGAACCTGCATCTGCCCCTTAGGAGGGGGCTGTTCTATCCATTGAACCATGGAGCCAGACCGGCCATGATTGTGCCTCAGGTCTGACCTGCTTATTCGCGACCAGAAATGCACTCCCTGGTTTCATGCTCGTCCTTCAGCCCGACACCGGAGAGTTGCAGACGCCTGGACTCGCGCAGCAATTGCACCAGCTTACGCGCTGCCGCCTCATACCCCAACCCGGCAGGCCGCACATTGGAGATGCAGTTGCGCTCGGCGTCGGTTCGGCCCACGCGCGGCATCCAGGTCAGGTACAAGCCCATGCTGTCGGGTGAACTCAGTCCCGGCCGCTCTCCGATCAACATGATCACCAGGCGGGCGTCCAGCAGCTCACCGATTTCGTCCGCCACCGCCACGCGGCCCTGCTCGACGATGGCCAGTGGCGCGATCGACCAGGCCTCATCAGAGGCTTCACCGCTCGACAACAGCTCCAGCGCCATCTGAATCAAGGGCACGGCGTGCGTGCCAACCGCCAAGGCGGACAAACCATCGGCCACGACGAAAGCCAAGTCGTGGCGGCGCTTCTGCCCGGTGATCGATGGCACCACCGCCCCCTCAGCCTCGCCATCCCGCAGGGCCAGCAAGGCCTGCCGCGATGGCGCATCCAGCCTTCGCCCCAAGTCCGGTCGTTTCAAATAGACATCGCGGTCCATCGCCGCGCTGTGCAACATCAGGGTCTCGTGGCCCAAGGCGCTCAAAGCGGCTTGAAGCGCAGGCACGTCCAAGGCCAGGTGCACGGCATCCCGGGCCTGCGCATGCGCCAGTTGAAACGCCAACTGCGGCGCGGTCGGCAAACTCACGCCGGCGCGCCCCAGCGCAATGCGCGCCTGCGTGAACCGGCGCAGGGCCAGCCAGGGGTTGGAGGTGACCGGAGACTGGCTCATGGCGCACTCAGCAAGGCGTGCTGAAAGCCAGGCGGCAACGCATCAAGCAACCGAAACCCCGCGCCCTCGCCTTGCATGATCTGCATGCTTTGCAGCCACGCTTCGAACTCGGGCGCCGGGCGCAAGCCCAGTACCCGGCGCACATACAGCGCGTCATGGAAAGAAGTGCTTTGGTAGTTGAGCATGATGTCGTCCGAGCCGGGCACGCCCATCACGAAGGTGCAGCCCGCCGTGGCCAGCAAGGTGAGCAGCACGTCCATGTCGTCCTGGTCGGCTTCGGCATGATTGGTGTAGCAAACGTCGCAACCCATGGGCAAGCCCAGCAGCTTGCCGCAAAAATGGTCTTCCAGGCCAGCACGGATGATCTGCTTGCCGTCATACAAATACTCGGGCCCGATGAAGCCGACCACGGTGTTGACCAGCAAGGGCTTGAAGTGCCGCGCCACCGCATAGGCACGGGCCTCACAGGTTTGCTGGTCCACGCCGTGGTGCCCGTTGGCCGACAGCGCGCTGCCCTGGCCCGTTTCGAAATACATCACGTTGTCGCCCACCGTGCCGCGCTTCAGGGACAAGGCTGCCTCGCGCGCTTGCCGCAACAAGGCCAGGTCGATGCCAAAGCTCCGGTTGGTGGCCTCGGTGCCGCCGATGGACTGGAACACCAGGTCCACCGGCGCCCCCCGCTCCAGGGCGGCCAGGGTGTTGGTGACGTGGGTGAGCACGCAGGACTGGGTCGGGATGGCATATTGCTCGATCAGCTCGGCCATCATCGTCATCAGCTTGATGACCTGCGGTACGTTGTCGGTGGCGGGGTTGATGCCGATGACCGCATCGCCGCTGCCATACAGCAGACCATCAATCAGGCTGGCCGCGATGCCGCTGGCGTCATCGGTAGGGTGATTGGGTTGCAGGCGGGTTGACAAGCGGCCCTGCAAACCGATGGTGTTGCGAAAGGCGGTGACCACCCGGCATTTTTGACCGACCAGGATCAGATCCTGATTGCGCATGATCTTGCAAACGGCGGCGGCCATCTCGGGGGTGATACCCGACGCCAGGGCCGCCAAGGTGTCACTGTCGGTGTCGTCTCGCAACAGCCAGTTTCGAAAATCTCCCACCGTGAGGTGCGAAATGGGCACAAAGGCCTGCGCATCATGGGTGTCGATGATCAGGCGCGTGACCTCGTCCTCTTCGTAGGGGATCACGGCGTCGTTCAAGAAGGTGCGCAAGGGCAGATCGGCCAAAGCCATCTGGGCCAGCACGCGCTCCTGCGCGGTTTGCGCGGCAATGCCCGCCAGCAGGTCGCCCGACCGTGCGGGCGTGGCCTTGGCCATCAGGTCTTTCAAGTCGCGGAATGCAGGCATGGCAGGACGAATTCAGCCCAGACCAGCACAGTCTGCCTGATTTTGTCCAAGGCGGCACCCGCATTGCTGGCCTGATGGATCAAGCGCTTTTTTCAGACTGTTTCACATGCACATTGCCTGGTTCGTGTTGGTGGGGGTCGTGTTGATCGCGATGGCTTTTTCAAGCCACCTGGTCAAGCGGCTGCCCTTGTCACCGGCCATCCTTTACCTTGGCGTGGGCGCCCTGATCGGGCCGCTGGGCGCCAGCATGCTGGACCTGTCGCCCCAGGACAGCATGCCCTGGCTGGAGTTGCTCACGGAAGTGGCCGTGCTGATCACCCTCTTCACCGTGGGCATGCGTTTGCGCGTGCCGTTTTCGCTGTCGGCATGGGCCGTGCCACTGCGGCTGGCCACGGCGGGCATGGTGGTCACCACCACCTGCATTGCCTTGATTGGTTGGCTGCTGCTGGACCTGCCCTGGCCCGCCTTGTTGCTGCTGGGCGCCATCTTGTCGCCGACCGATCCCGTGCTGGCCTCCGAGGTGCAGATCCGGCACCCCGATGACCGGGACGGCTTGCGGTTCTCGCTGACTGCCGAAGGAGGTCTCAACGATGGCATGGCCTTTCCGGGGGTGATGCTGGCGCTGGGCTTGATGGGCCTTCATGAGATCGGCGACCTGGGCTGGCGTTGGTTGGCTGTGGATGTGGTGTGGGCAGTGTCTTCGGGCCTGCTGTTGGGCTGGCTGTGCGGCTATGCCGTGGGGCGGGCGGTCCATGCCTTGCGGCAAAGCGGACACCCGCTGGAGGCCGAAGAGTTTTTGGCCTTTGGGGTGATTGCCCTGGTGTATGGGGCTGCGCTGCTGGTCCACGCCTATGGCTTCCTGGCCGTGTTCGCGGCGGGCGCTGCGCTGGCCCATTGCGAGCGCTCCTTGCGGGCCGACAAAACGCCGCATCAGGATGGGGCGCACTCGGCCCGATTGATCCACTTCAGCGCACAGAGCGAGCACCTGGCCGAGGTGGCGATCGTGCTCGTCATCGGGGCGTCGCTGGCCTCGGTCGATTGGGACTGGGCCACCGCGCTGTTTGCCCTGTTGGTGATGGTGGTGGCGCGGCCCGTGTCAGTGCTGGCCACCGTGCCTTTGCGCTTGATGGCGCAACCCCAGCGCCAACTGGTGGCCTGGTTCGGCATCCGGGGGGTTGGATCGGTGTACTACCTGGCCTATGCCATCAACCATGGCATCGACGGTAGCGCTGCCCGCACCTTGACCAGCGCGGTCATGATCGCGATCTTCATGTCCATCCTGGCCCATGGCATCACGGCCACACCGCTGATGGGGCGCTACATGAAGCTGAAGAAGCGCAGGCCCCGCTCAGAACGCAGCTGATCGATGGGGGGCCTCTTCAGCGCTTGGAGGCGACCAAGGGCTCTTTCTTGCGGCAACTGCCCGGGCCGTCGGGCGCTTTCTCTTGCACCAGGGGTAGCAAGGCGGGCGCAAGCGACTTGAGCACCTGGGCCGACAAGGCACTGGTGAAGGTGTACTTGGCCGCGTAGGGCTCATGCACATAGGCGGTCAGGGTGCCAAAAAAGCGGTCGCCAATCAGGAAGACGAACGTGGCCGATCGGTTGACCACGCGCGATGAAATAAGCCCGCCGCCGGGGCCATGAACGTCGAAGCGATGATCCCCCGTGCCCGTTTTGCCCCCCACCTCGATGACACTGCCATCGGGCCTCACAAAAGCACCTTTGAGGCGCTTGGCCGTGCCGCCCTCCACCACGATGAGCAGGGTGCGGCGTACCACATCAGCCACCTCTTCGGGCAAGACACGCTCGGCCTTGGCGGTGGTCTGCTCAAGGCGGGTTTCAAAGGGCGTCCCAGCGCCAAAGTCCAGGCGTTGCAGCCTGCTGACGGGCATGCGCATGCCCTTGCTCACAATGATGCCCATCAGCTCGGCCAAGGCCGCCGGGCGATCGCCAGACGCGCCCAAGGCCGTGGCGTAGGAAGGGGTCAGCGTGGCAAACGGGTAGCCCAGGCGACGCCAGTCGCGGTTGAGGTCGGTGAAGGCGTCGCGTTCCAGCAGGTTGCGGATGCGGGAATCCTGCGCGGTCTTGTGGCGGGTCTTGAACAGCCAGACGTAGACCTCTTGGCGCTGGTCGCGGCTGGCGTCCATCACCTCGGTCAAGGTGGCCTTGGGGTGGGCGGTCAGGTGGCCGACCAACCACAGGTCGAGCGGGTGAACACGGGCAATGTAGCCACGGTCGGCCAGGGAGAATTTTTCAGGCGCGTAGTCGTCGTACAAGCGCTGCAGCTTGGCCTCACCCAACTCCTTCTGAGGCAACTGCTCGTTCATGAAGGCCGTGAACTCGGCCAGCGTGGCCTGGGGACGAATGCCGCGGTACATGGCGGCCAGCCGCGAGGGCGCGGAGTTGGCACGCTTGGTGAGCAGGGCCAGGGCCTCTTCGGGCGACTTGCCTTTGTACTTCTTGTAGAAACGGCGCAGGAACTCGCGGCCCTCGCTGTCCGCGAAACGGGCCAGGTACTCCTGGCGGCGTGGGTCATCCGGGTCTTCCAGCAGGTCGCTGTCGGCCTTGCTGTTGTTCGCCATGTAGGTGTAGATCACATCGCGCATCAGGCGGATGAACACCAGGTTGACGGAGTGCTGGAAGGCCTCGCGAAGGTCCATGACCCGGCCGTCTTCTTCAGATTCGAAGTTGTTGAAATGGTGCGCGCCGCCACCGGTGAAGAAGGTCTCGCCCGGGCTGGCCGAATACTTGCGGTCCATGGCGGCCTCCAGCATGGGCGTGAGGCTCTTGTCCTTGGCATCCAGCAGGTAATCGCGCGCCCAGCGGCGCAGCACATCTTTGCGCTGCACGGGCACGGCGGTCAGGTCCTCTTCGCTCATGGGGCTGTACTGCCCGTGCAGATCGGCGATGACTTTGAGGTAGGAGATCAGCGTGCGCAGTTTGGCGGTGGAACCCAGGTCGAGCTTGGCCCCCTCGTTGATGTCGAAGGGCTGGTCCAGGTTGTCGCTTTGCACGCGCAGCAGGTTGGCTTGGCCGCTGCGTTCAAACAGCGTGAAGCTCAAGGTCAGCTTGCTGGGGTCATCGTTTTCCTGCAGCATGTGGTAGCCGTACAGGCCCTGGGCCTTGGCCAGTTTGGGGTCCTTGAGGTCGCTGAGCAGGCGCGTGGCCGTGCGCTGCAAGTCGCCATCCAGGGTGCTGTTGGTCTTCAGATCCAGGCGGTCCAGGTCGTACAGGCGCGGCACCTTCAACATGGTGGACAGCGTGGAGCGCATCGCGGTGATGGCCTTGCGGTCCACGAAGGACACCGGCCGCTCGGTGGGTTGCACAGGGTGCAGCTTGAGCTTGATGGGCAAGGCCGCATCGCGCAGCGCGATGGGGATCAGATTGACGCTGGCCAACAAGCGCAGGTGGCTGTCAGCCAGCCTTTGCAGGTCTTCATGACCCTCCACCAGGTAATGCGAAGGACGGCGCTGGGCGATGAACAAGGACAACACCTGCTTGTAGGCCTCGGCCTGGCGTTGCAGTTCGGGGCCCGGGGCGGCAGGCGCCTTGACGGCAGCGTTCAGCAAGGCGTTGACCTCGGTGAAATCACGGCCATACCAGGCCCACAGGCCGTCGCCCACGCCGTGGACTTCGCCCACGCCCGGCTTGGCGGACAGGGGCACGGAGTTGACGTAGTCGAGCACGATGCGGCGGCGGGCACCTCGAGTGTCCTCACCGTCCAGGTAGGCTCGCACCGAGGCGGAGGCCACCTGGCGCAGCTTTTCTTTCATGGACGAGGTGCGGCCATCGGGCGAATGCCGGTATTTTTCGATCTGCGTGGCCAAGGTGCTGCCGCCAGCCGAGCCTTGCGCGTCGCTGACATGCCGGGCAACTTGGCTGATCACAGCCTTGCCCAAACGGCTCCACTCGATGGCCGGGTTGTGCGTGGGGTAGGTGGCGTCGAGCAGTTCGCGGTTTTCGATGAACAGCAAGGCATCGACCAGGGGATCAGGGATCGCCTCAAAGCGCGGATAGACACGCTCTGGAAAACGCACCGCGTACATGGCCTGCCCGCTGCAATCCAGAATCTGTAAGCCGGCTTGCGAGGGCTCGTGGTAAGCGGTGAAAATCCCCTTGTCGGTCACGCGCAGCAGGTCATCCGACATGCGTGCCTGGGCGCTGACCTGGTAACCCTGCACGCCCAACCGCTTGACGAACTCGGGAATGTGGCTGTAGCCCAGTCGGTCGTCATAAGGCCCTGGCTGGGGAAAACTGAGCGCCTTGCTGGGACCGGGCTCGACTTTGTAAGTCAAGCCATGGGCTAAACCACTCAGGTAACGGGCCTGCAGCCGAGAGGTTTGAGCTTCGTCTGAAACGAAATACGCGCCCGCCGCGATGACGAGCACCACGACGCCGCCGATGAGCAGCCGCTTCAATAGTCTGGGGGGCTTGGTGGGAGAATCGGTCAAGGGTCACTCAGCTGGGAAAACAGGCCACCGGCAAGCGGTCAACACAGGGCAATTCGCAAAATCCAGCATAAAGCGGATCGGCCTTTTTCATCATTAAAAATGGCTGTGGCTTTCACGCTTCTTTCGTGTTGCGACGCACGATGTGTGTTGGGCGCAACGGCCCACCGCTCAGATAACCCTCAAGCGCAAGTTCCGGTAGACGGATTCGTACCGGGAAGCACTGCATGACCAATCGAGCGACTGGCCCATGCCGCCCTGAACCAGCCGATCCCAGGCGGCGGGATCACGGTAGCGGCTGAAGGCCCGCGCGATGGCTTCGACCAGTGCTTCAGCCGTGGGGGGCGTGAAAACAAAGCCGGTGACCTCGTCCACCACCGAATCGGCCAGCCCGCCCGTGGCATGAACGAGAGGCGGTGTGCCGTAAACGAGGCTGTAGAGCTGGTTCAGGCCACAGGGCTCGAACCGGGACGGCATCAGAAAGCAGTCCGCGCCGGCCTCGATCAGGTGGGCCAGGCTTTCGTCAAACCCGATGCTCACGTGGACGCGCCCCGGGTGCTGCTGGGCCATGTAGCGCAGCGCGTTTTCCAGGTCGGCATCGCCTTTGCCCAGCATGACCAACTGCCCCCCCTGGGCCATGATGTCAGGCACCGCCTGCACGATCAGGTCGCTGCCTTTCTGCTCGGTCAAGCGGCTGACCACGCCGAACAGCATCGCCTGTGGATCGAGGTTCAGGTGGCACCGCGCTTGCAGTGCCGCCTTGTTGGCCCGTTTGCCGGTTTGCACGGTTGAGGCGTCATAGCGTTGAGGGATGAAGGTGTCCACGGCCGGATTCCACACTGCCGTGTCGATGCCGTTGAGGATGCCCTGCAGGCGGTCGGCGTGGTCGCGCAGCACGCCCTGCAATCCAAACCCCAGCGGCTCTTCCTGGATCTCGCGGGCATAGGTGGGGCTGACAGTGGTGATGGCATCCGCGAACTGCAGGCCGCCTTTCATGAAGGACAGCTGCGACCAGTATTCCAGGCCTGTGACCGTCAGCCACTCGTCCGGCAGCGCCAGCCTGGCGGCCTCGCTCAGGGGGAAAAGACCCTGGAAAGCCAGGTTGTGGATGGTCATGACGCTGGCGGCCCGGCCTGGCAGGCGGCTCAGGTAAGCGGGCGCCAGGCCCGTGGGCCAATCGTTGCAGTGGACGATGTCGGCCTGCCATCCCGGCACGGGGCTGAGGTCGCTGCCCAGGCGGGCCGCGACCTGGCTGAGCCAGCCAAAGCGGACGGCGTTGGTGGCGTGGTCCTGGCTGCTTTCGTTCTGGTAGGGGCCGCCGGCCAGGTCATACAGTTCCGGGCAGTCCAGCAGCCACAGCGTGAAGCCGGCGGTCTGGCAGACCGATGGCGCGGCCTGCACCAGTCGGGCAGCGGGCCACGCGCCTTGCGCCGGGATGTCGGCCAGCACCTGGCCCTGGTCCAGCAAGCATTGCAGGCTTCGGTAGGCCGGCATGAGTACCTTGACGTCATGGCCCCGTTCGGCAAGGGCTTTGGGCAAAGCCGCTGACACCTCGCCCAGACCACCCGTTTTGACCCAGGGGGCGCACTCCGGGGTGACAAACAAGATCTTCATGTCGGG
>Ga0073915_10000068_pt1 | contig 13112 bp, 9 predicted proteins | sample GWRWT2_30Apr14_FD_71480 | JGI IMG/M metagenome (GOLD analysis project Ga0073915, IMG submission 71480) | Sand microcosm microbial communities from a hyporheic zone in Columbia River, Washington, USA - GW-RW T2_30-Apr-14 | ecosystem: Engineered > Artificial ecosystem > Sand microcosm >... | reverse complement strand
ACCAAGGTCAACGACAAGGTGCTGTTCCTGGTGGAAGCCAAGCAAGCCGGCCTGTTCGAGATCCGCAACGTGCCGCAAGAGCAGATGCAGCCGATCGTGGCCATCGCCTGCCCACAGATCGTTTACCCTTACCTGCGTGCCACCGTGGCCGACATCATCAACCGCACCGGCTTCCCGCCCGTGCACCTGACCGAAGTCAACTTCCAGGCCATGTACGAAGCCCAGCTGCAGCAAGCCGCTGCTGGCGCGCCTCAAGCCCTGAATTCCTGATCTCGGCTTAACCCGCATGAACCTCACGGTTCTGGGAGCGGGGGCCTGGGGCACGGCGCTGGCCATCAGCGCCGCCCGCCACAACCCCCACGTGCTGCTCTGGGCTCGCGATGAGACCCAGGCACGCGACATGCAGGCTGCGCGGCTCAATGCCCGCTACCTGCCGAATTCGCCCTTCCCCGACGCCCTGCGCGTGACGCACGACCTGAACGAGGCCGTGGCGCATTCGCGCGCACAAGGCCAACATGGCGGCCTGGTGATCATCGGCACACCCATGGCGGCGCTGGATGGCATGCTGCAATCCCTGCCCGCGGATGTGGCCGCGCTGTGGCTGTGCAAGGGCTTTGAAAAAGGCACCGGGCGCCTGGGCCACGAAATCGCCATGGCGCTGCGGCCCCATGCGCGCTGCGGCGTGTTGTCCGGACCCAGCTTCGCCAATGAGGTCGCCGGCAATCAGCCCACCGCCCTCGTGGCCGCCAGCTTCGACACCACCCTGGGTGACCAGGCGGTGGCCGCCTTCCACAGCGACAGCCTGCGCGTCTACACCTCCAACGACCCGATCGGCGTGGAAGTGGGTGGCGCCGTCAAGAACGTGCTGGCGATTGCCACCGGCATCGTCGATGGCATGCAATTGGGCCTGAACGCCCGCGCAGCATTGATCACGCGAGGCCTGGCCGAGATGACCCGCCTGGGCGTGGCCCTGGGCGCGCAAACCGACACCTTCATGGGCCTGTCAGGGCTGGGCGACCTGGTGCTGACCGCCACGGGCAACCTGTCTCGCAACCGCACTGTGGGCCTCAAACTCGCTGAAGGCTTGCCCTTGGCGCAGATCTTGACCGACCTGGGCCACGTGGCCGAAGGCGTTTACAGCGCCGCCACGGTGCTGCAACGTGCCAAGGCGCTGGACGTGGCCATGCCCATCACCGAAGCGGTGGTGGCCGTGCTGGAAGGCCGCATCACACCGGCCAAGGCCGTGGGCGAGTTGATGAGCCGCGAGGCCAAGGCAGAAACCGCTGGCGTGCGCGTTCTTCAGACGCCGTTCGAATAACCGTTCTGGCGCCAGGCCTCGAACACGGCCACGGCCACGGCATTGCTGAGGTTCAGGCTGCGTTGCTCGGGCAACATCGGCAATCGCACGCGCTGGTCTGGTGGAAACTGCTCGCGCAGGGCCGGGTCCAGGCCCCGCGTCTCGCAGCCAAACACCAGCCAGTCACCGGGCTGCCACTGAAAATCACCCAACAGGCGGCTGCCGCGCGTGGTGAAGGCGAACATGCGCGAGCGGTCGGGCTGCACGGCGTCGATGAAGGCCTGCCAGTGGGCATGGCGGCGCACAGGGGCGTGCTCGTGGTAATCCAGGCCGGCGCGGCGCAGCAGCTTGTCGTCCATCGAAAACCCCAGGGGCTCGATGAGGTGCAACTCGCAGCCGGTGTTGGCCGCCAGGCGGATCACGTTGCCGGTGTTGGGCGGGATTTCAGGTTCGACGAGGACGATGCGGAACATATGCCCGCGATTATCCCCCGGTCGTCTGCTTGAAGGCCATCACGGCCTGGTTGCGCAGCGTGCGCAGCAGCGACAGGTCTTTCTCGCTGATCTGCAGGCTGCCGGCCTGGGCCTTGTCGGCGTAGATCAGGCCCAGCACCATGTCCTTGCCCTGGTGCTTCATGGACATGGGCAAGAGCAAAAAGGTGGGTGCCTGGACGCGGTCGCGGAACCACACGGGCAGGCGGTTCAGGATGGCCTCGGCGCTGGCGTCGGAGATCAGCGTGTCGGCGCCCTTCAGGCTGACGGCGGTGAACAGGTCGGCCTGCGCGCCAGGTGCCAGCTTCAAGGGGATCTGAAAGGCCGCCTTCATGCCGTCAGCGCCATGGCCCAGGCCGATGCGGCCGATCAGTTGCATGGTCTTGGCGTCGCGCATGCAGAAGATCACACGGCGGCAATCGAGCGCGCGGTAGATCGTCTCCAGGATCATGCGCAGGATGTCGTTGAGCTTGAAGGAATCGACCATGGTGTTGGTGATGTCCTGGATGCCGCTGGTGAGCAGGTCGGCCGAGTTTTTGGCCACGACCACCTGGTCGCAGTCCAGCTCGCCTTCGGCGTCCGCGTGGGCCAGCCCCAGGGCCTCGGGGCCGGGCCCTTCGGTCTGGCCGGCGTTGGGTGCGTCCACGTAGAAATGGTCCAGCAGGCGTTCGGCCTGGGCATTCTTGGGCAGCTCCAGTTTGAGCGCCTTGGTCAACTCGGTCAGGCGTTTGCGCGCGCGGGCGGCGGCCTCCTGCACGGCGTCGGGCTTGAGCTCCAGCGAGGCGGCGTATTTCTGGTTGAGGACGGTCAGGCGCTTGCCCAGCTCTTCGGGCGGTGAAAACAGCATGGCGTCGGCAGCGGCATTGGCCAGCGTGGCCAGCCAGGATTGGTGCTCGGGCTTGCCCAGCATCGAACGGTTGGGCAAGTGGCCTGTGGGCGCCTTCATGGTGGTCAGCAGGCGATCGGGCAAGGCCCAGGTCTGGCCCACAGCCTGGCCCAGGTCCTCAAAGGGCAGGCCCAGCACCTGAGCGGAGGCGGCGGATTCGGTCATGCCGGCCGGGGTGCCGTCGGGGGCGGGGCGAGACAGCTCGCGCACCTCCACGGCTTCGTCGGGCAGGTAGAACTCGGCCAGCAGGCGGCCCAGGTTGCGGAACAGGGAGCCAATGAAGGCGTCTTCGGCATCGCGCGGATTGGTGCACAGCTCGCTGGCCAGGGTGCCGGCCATCACGGTGCGCAAAAACTCTTCCTTGAGCTGCTGGGCGTGCTTTTTGTCCTCCATGTGCTCGACCAGCATCAGGGACAGGGCCAGGTTGCGCACGCCGGCCAGGCCGATCAGGGACACGGCCCGCGACACGGTGCTGATGGCGTCGCCGCCACCTCGCCGGTAGTGGGGCGTGTTGATCAGGCGCAGCAATTTTTGGGTCAGCGCAACGTCTTTGAGGATCTCATCGCACAGGCCGCCCAGGCTTTCGTTTTCGGATTCTGAAAGAGACTGGATGCGCGAGACCGAGGCCGACAAGGTCGGGAAATCGCTTTTGTGGCGCATGCGCCGCAGCAGATAGTCCAGGGTGACGGCGGGGTTTTCACCCGAGACTGGCGCAGAAGTGATGTCGACCGGCATGGAGACAACCCTATCAAAATGAATCGCAGGAGCGAAGACCGCTCATCGGTTGATTGGGCCGCAATCCCGCCCTCAGGCAAGCGCCGAAATATTGGCCCGCAACCGTCCAATTCCCTGCCGAACATTCAGGTAATTCTGAATCGGATTGCATCCCCCGCTGACAGACGCCGCCTCAGCCTTGTTTATACGATCACTCACGGCGTCTTGCAAAGGAAGTGTTCCAGCACATGGGGAGTCAAGGGGGATCACCCAACAGTCCGCGCGGCTTGCCCGAGACGGTGGGCCGTGCCATGGCGCTGCTCACCAAGACCCAGAGCGCCCTGGACCACCATGCCATCGTCAGCGTCACGGACGCCCTCGGGACCATCACCGACGCCAATGAACGGTTCTGCCTCATCAGCGGCTACACCCGCCAGGAACTGATCGGCAGCAACCACCGCATCCTCAAGTCCGGCCAGCATCCCGAGCCGTTTTACAAGAACATGTGGCGAGCCCTCCACCGCGGGCAGGTCTGGCATGGCGTGATCTGCAACCGCCGCAAGGACAGCACGCTTTACTGGGTTCAGTCGACCATCGTGCCCCTGCTCGACGAGCAAGGCGCACTGATGGAGTGCGTGTCCATCCGCACGGACGTGACCCACCTGAAAGTGGCACCAACGCCGGATCGCCAGCGGGTGGTGGCGCTGCTTCAAGCCTGCGTTGAACTGAACACCCCGCATGACCAGGCCCAGACGGCCCTGCTGTCCAGCGTCTTTGACCTGACCGAGCAATGCATCGGCGTGGCCGATCTGGCCGGGCAAGTGATCTACACCAACCAAGCCCTGGAGCGCGCCCTGGGCTACAGCTTTGAAGAGATCCAACGCAAGCCATTCTGGGAGTTCACTGCGCCCCGTGTGCGCCGGCAGTCCCGACGCGCCCTGCAAGCCATTGAACGCGCGGACTTCCACTGGCACGGCCTGTGGCCCTTGCAGCGCAAGGACGGCAGGATCCTGCCCTCTTTGAGCAGCATTGGCGTCATCGCCAACCCGGACGGGGCGCCGCAGTTTGTGTTCGACATCTTCAGCGACCACGAGCCAGAGTTGATCCAACAGGAGGCCCTGCGCCAGGCCAAGGAGCAGGCAGAGCGCACCAGCGAGGCCAAGTCTTCATTCCTGTCGGCGATGAGCCATGAGCTGCGCACGCCCATGAACGCCATCCTGGGCTTTGCCCAATTGCTGCAGCGTGACCGCACGCTCACGGCCAGTCAGAAACGCTATGCCCATGAGATCCACTCGGCGGGGCATCACCTTCTTGCGCTGATCAACGAGGTGCTTGATCTGGCCAAGGTCGAATCTGGCCAGGCCCGCCTGACCCTGAGCTGCATCGACCTGGACGAGGTGCTGGCCGAGTGCCTGCGCCTGACCCAACCGCTGGCCGATCAGGCATCCCTGCGCCTGCATCCGCCGGCACCCAGCCGAGCCACGGTGCAGGCTGACCGCATGCGCCTGAAACAGATCCTGTTGAACCTCTTGTCCAATGCCATCAAGTACAACCGTCCCCACGGCGAGGTGAGCATCCAGGTGCTGCCAGTCGGGGCTGACAAGCTGCGCATTGAAGTGAGCGACACCGGTCTGGGCATTGCCGCCCACCAGATTGATCGGCTGTTCAAACCCTTCACCCGGCTGGAAGGCGCCCACCACCATGCCCAGGGCACCGGCATTGGTTTGAGCATCTGCCGGGGCCTGGCCGAATCCATGCGCGGCTCGGTCGGCGTTCGCAGCGAGGAAGGCATGGGAAGCACCTTCTGGCTTGAGCTGCCAACCACCACTCAGGATTTCCTGACAAGAGATGGCGCCATTTCCTGATACGTGAAATGCCCAAATCACGGCAACATCCAATGCGCTCTGATGGACATGGTCATGCTTGACGAATGTCAAAGGTTGGGAACATTAAAGCCAACCAAAATCTGCTCCACCCCTTGAAAATCAACCTTGGTGTCCTTCCCTCGCTGACGGGACAAGACCCGCGTATTCGACGATCAGGATCAGCCTCGCTTGCATGATGTCATTGGCAGTAAAAAAATGGGTGCAAGTCGCCGGGGCTCTGCTCGTGGTCACGACAGGCGTGCTCGGTGCGTGGGCGTGGCGCCACCAAACCGATGCCCAGGTGCTGCTGATGGTCTGCACCGCGCTGTTCGCGCTGATGGGTGCCGGCATGGCCCTGGTCGGCGTGGTGATGCACCCCCTGGCTCAAAAGGTGCACCAGGCCCGAGATGACTTGCTGCGCTCATCCACACGTTGGTCGCTGGTCATCAAGTACGCCGGCGACGGCATCTGCGCCCTGGACGTCCAGGGCCGAATCACCCTGTGGAACCCTGCCGCCGAAAAGCTGCTGGGGCATGCGTGGGAAGAGGCGCGAGGGCAGGTGATGCATGAACTGGTCCACAGCAAGCGCCTGGACGGTTCACCCTACCCCACCGCAGAGTGCCAGTCCTTCGAAGTGCTGTGTGATGGCCTCACCCGGCATTCGATCGACGAGGTGTTCTGGCACAAGGACGGCTACGCCGTGCACGTTGACATCGTGGCGGCCCCCATCTGGGAGGATGGCCAGATCACCGGGGCCGTCGTCATGTTCACCGACACCACTGAACGCAAGAGCCTGCTGGCCACCCTCAACCGCTGGCAGGATGTGTTTGACAACGCCAAATGGGGCGTGGTGGTGGGCAGCGCCGACGGCCAGACGCTGGAACAGATGAACCCCGCCTTTGCCCAGATGCACGGCTTCACCGTGGCCGAGTTGACCGGGCGCCCCATCGCCGACGTCTTCGCCCCGCAGGCCCGGCAGGATCTGCAGGAGCACATCCGCCGAGCCCATGACGAAGGTCACCACCTGTGGGAGACCTGGCACCTGCACAAGGATGGCAGCCAGTTCCCGGTGTTTCTGGACATCACCGCCGTGAAAGACGAGCAAGGCCGGGTCCTCTACCGCGTCATCAATGTGCAGGACATCAGCGCCCGCCATGCTGCCGCCAAGACCCTGCGCGAGAGCGAGGAGCGTTACCGGATGCTGGCCGACAACTCGTCCGACATGATCTTGCGCCTGTCATCCAACGCAGTGGTGAACTATGTCTCTCCTGCTTGCTTGACGCTGCTCGGACTCCCCCCCAACGCCATCCTGGGATCCAGCGCCTTCGACTTTTGCGTGCTGGAGGATCAGTCCCTGGCACGGCAAGCTTTTGCCGCGGCCGAGGCGGGCGAGCGAGCATTTCTGGCGCGGCTGAGACTGCGGCGGCCGGATGGCCAGATCACCTGGGCGGAGGCCAGTTGCCAACGCATTGAAAAGGCCACGCAGGACCAGACCAGGGAGTACATCGCCACCGTGCGCGACATCGGTGAGCGCGTGGCCGCCGAGGCCAAGATTGTCAACAGCGAAGCCAATCTGGCGCGTGCGCAGGCCGTGGCTCAGGTGGGCAGCTGGCGCTACGATCTGAGCAACCATCACATCGAATGGAGCGCCGAAACCCACCGCATTTTCTGCGTGCCCTTGGGCACCTCGGTGGACTACCCGTTCTTCCTGAACTGCATCCACCCGCAAGACCGGGATGCTGTCGACCAAGCCTGGCGCCAGGCCCTGCTCGGCGCGCGCTATGACATCCGGCACCGAATCATCTCGGCGGGCGAGGTGCGTTGGGTCCGCGAGCAAGCCGAGATGGTCTGCGATGCCTGCGGCGTGGTGGTCCAGGTGGTCGGCACGGTGCAGGACATCAGTGATTGGCATGCCAGCCAGCAAGAGCTGCTGTCGTCTCGCCAGGCCCTGCGCGACCTGGCGGCTCACAATGACAAGTTGCGCGAGGAAGAGCGCACGCGCATCGCGCGCGAGATCCACGACCACCTGGGCCAACACCTGACCGCCCTGCGCATGGAGACCGTGCTGCTGGGTGCCCATTGCTGCCAAGCTCACCCCGAGATGATGGAGCGGGTGCAGCGCATGACCGAGACCATCGACGAGACCATTGAAGTGGTGCGCGATGTGTCGACCGCATTGCGGCCCGCCTGCCTGGACCTGGGCCTGGTGGCCGCAGCCGATTGGGCGCTGGCGGTTTTTCAGCGGCGCACGGGCATCCAAGGCACGCTGATCTGCGGTCATGAGTCGATTGACCTGGACGATCAGCGCGCCACGGCCATCTTCCGCATCCTGCAGGAGGCCCTCAACAATGTGGCTCGCCACGCGCGGGCAACGCATGTGCAGGTGACGCTCAGCCTGCAGGCCATGGACTTGCTGCTGGAAACCAGTGACAACGGCATCGGGTTCGACCCTTTGTCCACCCCCCTCAAGAAGACTTTCGGCATCATCGGCATGCGCGAGCGTGCCCTGGAGTTCGGAGGAGCGCTGACCATCACGCGCCGCGCGCTGGGTGGGACCACGCTTCAGGTGCTCGTTCCTCTGGAACAAGGGGCCGCCGCATGATCCGCGTCCTGATTGCCGATGACCATGCGCTGGTTCGCCGAGGTTTGCAGCAGGTGCTGCACCAGGCACCCGGTGTGTCGGTGGTGGGCGAGGCCTCGGACGGCTGGCAAGTGCTGGAGATGCTGCGCGCCGACGCGCCCGATCTGATCATGCTGGACCTGTCGATGCCCGGCCCCAATGGGGTGGACCTGGTCAAACGCATCAAATCACTGGTCCCTCAGGTGCCGATTCTGGTGGTCTCAATGCACGCCGAGGGGCAGATCGCCTCGCGCATCATCAAGGCCGGCGCGTCAGGCTACTTGACCAAGGACAATGAACCCGAGACCCTGATTGCGGCCATCCGGCAGGTCGCTTGCGGCAAGCATTTCATCGACCCCCGGCTGGCCACCGAACTGGTGTTCAACTCATCGCTGGTCAACTCGGCCGTGCCGCACAGCCTGTTGTCAGACCGGGAGTTCGGCATCTTCATGGCGATCGCGCGCGGTCGCAGCATCAATGACATCGCCCTGGAGCTGCACCTGTCGGCCAAGACCGTGAGCACGCACAAGGCCCGCTTGATGCAAAAGATGGGCATTCAGAACATCAGTGAGCTGGTGTTGTACGCGTCGGAGCAAGGCTTGCTGGTCTGAGGCCCCGTCATTCAGGACTTCCTGAATGGATATTCCGGATTCGCTGATGGAACAAACCCTCGTTTGCTGATTGCCTGGGCTTCGATGTCCGTGAAACCATGACCGTACCGAGATGAACCAAGGGATGTTTCAAATGCGTGTCAATCTGCCTGTCACCCAGCGCGAGTACGAAATTCCGGCCGACGCGATCCTCATGTCCGCGACCGATACCCAAAGCCACATCAACTATGCCAACGCGGCATTCATCTCGGTGAGTGGCTTTACCCGCGAAGAGATCCTGGGGCAACCACACAACCTGGTGCGCCACCCCGACATGCCCGAGCAGGCCTTCGCCGACATGTGGCGCACGCTGAAGGCCGGCAAATCATGGACGGCCCTGGTCAAGAACCGGCGCAAGGACGGCGATCACTATTGGGTGCGCGCCAATGCCGCGCCGGTGATCCGCAACGGCAAGACCATGGGCTACATGTCCGTGCGGACCAAGCCCACGCGCCACGAGGTCAAGCAAGCGGAGAGCACCTACCAGGCCTTTCGCGACGGCAAGGCGGGTCAGCGCGCCTTTCACCAGGGCCTGGTGGTGCGCACGGGCCTGTGGGGCTGGACTTCGGCCCTGCAGACCATGCCGGTGCGCTGGCGCCTGCGCCTGGGGGTGGGCGTGCTGGGCGGCAGTGCGCTGGCGGCCTTGGCGCTCGGCATGGCCCTGGCCTGCCTGGGTGTCGGCCGGTGGTTGAACACCCAGATTTCGCGACCTCTGGAGCTGATCCAGGCGCAGGCCCTCAACGTCGCGGCCGGACAGCCCGCCGAGAACATCCACCTGAACCGCGTGGATGAGATCGGCATGATCCTGCGCGCGGTGAATCAATCCGGGCTGAACCTGCGCTCCCTGGTGGACGATGTCAGCCAGCAGGTCTCGGGCGTGCGCACGGCCAGCACCGAGATTGCTCAGGGCAACAACCACCTCAGCTCCCGCACCGAGCAGGCGGCCTCCAATCTGCAGGAGACCGCCGCCTCGATGGAAGAGATGACGGCCACCGTCAACAGCAATGCCGACACCGCCCAGCAGGCCACCTTGCTGGTCGGCAGTGCCCGAGAGGCCGCCGCCAAAGGGGGCCAGGTCGTCGGCCAAGTGGTGTGCACCATGCAGGCCATCTCATCGTCCAGCAAGAAGATCGTCGACATCATCGGCGTGATCGACGGCATCGCCTTCCAGACCAACATCCTGGCGCTGAACGCGGCCGTGGAAGCGGCCCGAGCGGGAGAACAGGGCCGTGGCTTTGCGGTGGTGGCCGGAGAGGTTCGCGTGCTGGCGCGGCGCTCGGCCGATGCCGCCAAGGAGATCAAGAACCTGATTGGCGACAGCGTTGAGAAGGTCGCCTCGGGCACGCAATTGGTGGACGACGCCGGCGAAGCCATGGACGAGATCGTCGGCCACGTCAAACGCGTGGCCGACATGATCAACGAGATTGGATCGGCCACGCTGGAGCAGTCATCAGGCATCCGGCAGGTCAATGTGGCGGTGTCGCAGTTGGACCAGATGACCCAGCAGAACGCGGCGCTGGTCGAGCAATCCTCGGCCGCCGCCGACAGCCTCAAGTCCCAGGCCGAACGCCTGGTGGAGGCCGTGGCGGTGTACAGCCAGGACTAGCGCAGGCCCTGCCTCAGTGGGCCAGGGCGCCGTGCAATGCCTGGGCGCGCAAGCCCAGCATGGCGCGGGCTTCCTGGGGTGAGGCGACCTCGCGGCCAGCGCGTTTGGCGCAGGCGGCCAGGGCTTCGATCAGCGGGCCATTGCCGGTGGTGCGTTCGCCGCCGGGCAGGTAGAAGGTGTCTTCCACGCCGGTGCGCAGCATGCCGCCCAGGTCGGCCGTGGCCTGGTGAACCGCCCAGATCTCTTCACGGCCAATCAGTGTGGTCTGCCAGACGGTGCCAGGCTCGCGGTACTTGACCAGCAGGGCCAGCAGGTCGGCATCCACCGGCATGCCGGAGGCCACGCCCATCACGAAGTTGTACTCCAGGTGCTCGGTCATGCCGGCCTTGCGGTACATGCCCACCGACCGCACGATGCCCACGTCGAAGCATTCGAACTCGGGGCGGGTGTGGGTCTCGTGCATCACATCCAGCATGCCCTTGATCTTGTCGACCGTGTTGTCGAAGAGCATGGGCGGCCAGGCCCACTGCCCGTTCTCCTTGATCTTCAGGTAGTTCAGGCTGCCGGCGTTGCAGGCCGCGATCTCGGGGCGCACGCGGCGAATGCAGGCCACCGGGCCGGAGATGTCCTGGCCCATCACGCCGGTGGTGAGGTTGATGATGACGCCGGGGCAGGCTTCGCGGATGGCGGTGTCGATCTCGGCGGCGACCTCTGGGTCCCAGCTCGGGAAGCGGCCCATGCCGGGCGTTTGCTGGCGCAGGTGCACGTGCATGATCGAGGCGCCCGCGTCATAGGCCTCGCGCGCGGCAGCGGCCATCTCGGCGGCCGTGACGGGCACGGGGTGCTGCGCGGGGTCGGTCAACACGCCGGTGAGCGCGCACGTGAGGATGGCTTTTTCCATCATGATTCCTTTGAGTCGGTAGCGGTCAGGTCCAGCTCAAGGAGCAGGGCCTGGGATTGCACTTGCTCGCCCACGGCAACGTGAACGGCCTTGACCACGCCTGGCGCCTTCGCGCTGAGCCACATTTCCATCTTCATGGCTTCAACGCTGAGCAGCGGCTGGCCTTCGGTGACGACGTCACCGGGTTTGACCAGCACTTGCGCCACCACGCCGGCCACGGGCGAGACCGCGCGGCTGGGGTCGTTGGCCACGTCCTTGCTGGGCCAGGGCGAAACTTCGGTGAACACGAAGGTCGCGGCCTGGATGACGAGGTGCAGCGCGCTGTCGACCCACACGGCCAGCACGCGCTTGCGCACGCCGTCGATCTCATAGCGCAGGGTGCCATCGTCGTGGGCGATGACGCGCAGGGTGTGCGCGGTCGGGTCTTTGTCGATGTTCAGCGTGATCGCGCCTTGCGAGCCGGGTCGGATGTGAAGACGGTGCTGCACGCCATCGCAGGCCAGTTGCAGTTCGTAGTCGGTGACGCTGGCCGAGCGCAGGGTCTTGGCGGTCGAGTCGTCGCGGCCCTTCAAGGCGTGCGCGGCAGCGGCGATCAGCCAGGCCTCATTGCTGGCCACCGGGCGGTCCAGGATGGCTTGCTTGTCCAAGCCCCATTGGTCGATCAGGGCCGTGGTCATGGCACCTTCGCGGAAGGGCTGGCTGTCGATCAGGTCGCGCAGGAAGCGGCTGTTGTTGCGCAAGCCCAGCAGGGGTGCGTCGTCCAGCGTGGCGATCAGGCGGCGGATGGCGTCGTCGCGGTCGCGGCCATGCACGATGAGCTTGGCCACCATGGGGTCGTAGAAGGGCGTGACCTCGCCACCTTCGCGGATGCCACCGTCGATGCGCACGCCGTCGTGCAGCGCACGTTCCGGGCGCCACCAGCGGATCGGGCCAGTCTGCGGTGCGAAATCGGCGTAAGGGTCTTCGGTGTACAGGCGAGCCTCGATGGCGTGGCCCGTGAGCACGATTTCGTCTTGCTTGAGCGGCAAAGGCTGGCCTGCGGCCACGCGCAATTGCCACTCCACCAGGTCCAGGCCCGAGATCATCTCGGTGACCGGGTGCTCGACCTGCAGGCGCGTGTTCATCTCCAGGAAGTAGTAGTTCAAATCGGCATCAACGATGAACTCGATGGTGCCCGCGCCCTGGTAACCAATGGCCAATGCAGCCGCCACAGCGTCGCGGCCCATGCTGGCGCGCATATCGGCGCTGACGATGGGCGATGGCGCTTCTTCGATCACCTTCTGGCGACGGCGCTGTGCACTGCAATCGCGCTCACCGATGTAGACGGCGTTGCCGTGCCCGTCGGCAAAGACCTGGATCTCGATGTGGCGGCCGTTCTCGATCAGGCGCTCCAGCATCAGGGTGCCATCGCCAAAAGCGCTTTGCGCTTCGCGGCGGGCGCTGACGATGGCCTGGGCCAATTCATCTTTGGCGTGGACCAGGCGCATGCCCCGGCCCCCACCGCCGCTCACGGCCTTGACCAGCAAGGGGTAGCCCAGCTTCTCTGCTTCGCTGATCAGGTGCTGATCATCCTGGTTCTCGCCCAGGTAGCCGGGCGCGGTCGGCACCTTGGCGTCGAGCATCAGCTTCTTGGCACGGGCCTTGTCGCCCATCGCATGGATGGCCGACGGCGGCGGGCCGATGAAGATCACGCTGGCATCAAGGCAGGCCTGCGCGAAGGCTTCGTTCTCGGACAAGAAGCCGTAGCCGGGGTGGATCGCGTCGGCGCCGGTCTTCTTCGCGGCATCGAGGATCGCATCGATGCGCAGGTAGGAATCGCTGGCGGCCGAACCACCGATGTGGACGGCCTCGTCGGCCAGGTCCACATGGGGCGCTTGCGCGTCGGCATCGCTGTAGACGGCCACGGTGCGGTAGCCCAGCTTGCGCGCGGTGCGGATCACGCGGCAGGCGATTTCCCCGCGGTTGGCGATCAGGATTTTGTTCAGCATGGTGTCTCGATCAATGACCTGTTCAACTCGCTTGCGGAACCCAATTGGGTTTGCGCTTCTGGATGAAGGCCGTCGTGCCCTCCACCCCTTCGGG
>Ga0073915_10000067_pt1 | contig 13121 bp, 7 predicted proteins | sample GWRWT2_30Apr14_FD_71480 | JGI IMG/M metagenome (GOLD analysis project Ga0073915, IMG submission 71480) | Sand microcosm microbial communities from a hyporheic zone in Columbia River, Washington, USA - GW-RW T2_30-Apr-14 | ecosystem: Engineered > Artificial ecosystem > Sand microcosm >... | reverse complement strand
GCGGTGCTCAAGGCCCGCACGTCGGCCGTGTTCAGCACGCCCACCTGGTCGGTGGTCAGCGCGGAGGCCTGGGCGGTGTTCAGCACGGCCACCTGGGCCGTGGTCATCACGCGCAGGTCCACCGTTTCAATGGCGGCGACTTGGTCTGTGGTCAGCGCGGCCACTTGATTGGTGCCCAGCGAAGCGACCTGGGTGGAGCTCAGATTGACGACCTGGTCGGTGGTCAACGAGGCCACGGCAGACGTGGTCAGGGCCCGCAAGCTGGCGGTGTTCAGGCTGCCGATGTCGGTGGTTTCAATCACGGACACCTGGGCGGTGTTCAGCGCGGCGGCCTGGCTGCTGCTCAGCACACCGACTTGCGCCGAGTTCAAGGCCACGACCTGGTCGGTGGTCAGCACGGCAACCTGGTTGGTGCCCAGCGCGGCCACTTGCGTGGTGCTCAAGGCGGCGACCTGGTCGGTCGTCAGGCCCGTGACGGCCACGGAGTTCAGCACTCGCACGCTGGCGGTGCTCAGGGCGCTGATGTCGGTGGTCTCGATGGACGCGACCTGGGTCGAATTCAGCGCGGCCACTTGCGAGGTGGACAGGGCGCCAATCTGGGCCGAGGTCATGGCCACGACCTGGTCGGTCGTCAGGGCGGCAGCGGCGGCAGTTGTCAGCGCGCGCACGTCGGCCGTGTTCAGCACCGCGATCTGGTCGGTGGTGAAGGCGGCCACCTGAGCGGTGTTCAGCGCGGCGGCTTGCGCGGTGGTCAGCGCGCGCACATCGACGGTCTCGATGGCGGCGATCTGGTCCGTGCTCAACGAAGCGACCTGGCTGGTGCTCAGCGAGGCGACCTGGGTCGAGGTCAGGGCGGCGATTTGGTCGGTGCTCAGCGCGCCCACCGCGACGGTGTTAAAGGCACGGATGGACGCGGTGCTCAGCGCGCCAATGTCGGCGGTCTCGATGGCCGAGACCTGGGTCGAGGTCAGGGCGGCGACCTGGGTGGTGCCCAAGGCAGCCACTTGGGCCGAGTTCAACGCGGCGATCTGGTCGGTGGTCAACGCGGCAATGCCGGCGGTGGTCAAAGCCCGCACTTCGGCGGTGTTCAGGGCACCGATCTGGTCGGTCGTCAACGCAATCACCTGGGCCGTGTTGAAGGCGGCGATCTGGCTGGTGGTCATCACGCGCAGATCCGCCGTGTCGATGGCGGCGATCTGGTCGGTGCGCATCGCGGCGACCTGGTTGGTGGCCAGGGTCGAGATCTGCGCGGAGTTCAAGGCCGCGACCTGGTCGGTCGTCAAGGCGTTGATGGCGGCGGTGGTCAGAGCGCGGATGCTGGCGGTGTTGAAGGCCGAGATGTCGCTGGTGTCGATGACCGACACTTGCGCCGTGTTCAGTGCGCCGACCTGGGTCGTGCCCAAGGCCGCGATCTGGGCGGTGTTCAGCGCCACGATCTGGTCGGTGGTCAAGGCGGCGATGCCGGCGGTGCTCAGCACGCGCACGTCGGCCGTGGTCAGCACACCGATCTGGTCGGTGGTCAGTGCCGACAGTTGGGCGGTGTTCATCGCTGCCACTTGGGCGGTGCTCATGACCGCCAGGTCGGTGGTCTCGATCGCCGCGACTTGGGCGGTGTTCAAGGCGGCGACCTGGTTGGTGGCGAAGGAGGCCACTTGCGTCGAGCTCAAGGCGGCGATCTGATCGGTCGTCAGCGCGGCCACGGCGGCCGTCGTCAAGGCGCGCATGCTGGCGGTGTTGAGCGCGCTGATGTCGCTGGTGTCGATCGACGACACTTGCGCGGTGTTCAGCGCGGCAACCTGGGAGGTGCCCAGGGCGGCGATTTGCGCGGTGTTCAGCGCCACGACCTGGTCAGTCGTCAAGGCGGCCACCCCAGCGGTGGTCAGGGCCCGCACGCCAGCGGTGGTCAAGGCGCCCACCTGGTCGGTGGTCAAGGCGGCCACGTGGTTGGTGTTGAACGCGGCCACCTGGGCGGTGCTCATCACACTCACATCTACGGTTTCAATGGCGGCGACTTGATCGGTCGTCAGCGCGGCAATCTGGTTGGTGGCGAAGGAACCCACCTGCGACGTGGTCAACGCAGCGATCTGGTCGGTTGTCAGCGCAGCGACGGCAGCGGTGTTCAACGCGCGGATGTCCGCCGTGTTCAGGGCGCCAATGTCCGAGGTGTCGATGGACGAGATCTGGCGCGTGTTCAGCGCGGCGACCTGGGTCGTGCTCAGGGCAGCGATCTGCACCGTTGTCAGGGCGACGATCTGGTCGGTCGTCAAAGCGGCGATGCCCGCGGTGGTGATGGCGCGGGTTTCGGCGGTGGTCAGGGCCCCGACCTGGTCGGTGTTCAGCGACGAAATCTGCGTGGTGGTCATCGCGGCGATCTGCGCCGTGGTCATCGAGCGCAGGTCCGCCGTGTCGATCGCGGCGATCTGCGCCGTGTTCAGGGCCACGATCTGCGTGGTGGCCAGCGAAGACAGCTGGGCCGAGCTCAAGGCCGAGATCTGGTCGGTGGTCAGCGCGCCGACCGCCGAGGTGGTCAGCACCCGGATGGCGGCCGTGTTCAGGGCGCCGATGTCGCTGGTTTCAATCGCGGACACCTGCGCGGTGTTCAGCACGGCCACTTGCGTGGTGCTCAACGCGGAAAGGTGGGTGGTGTTCATCGCCGCGACCTGGTCGCTCGTGAGCGCGGCCACCGAGGCCGTGGTCAGCGCCCGGATATCGGCGGTTTCAATGGCTTCAATCTGGGCTGTCGTGAGCGCAGCGATCTGGGCCGTGTTGAACAGCGCCCAGTCGGAAGTGGCGAGGTTGACGATCGATTGGGTCGAAAGTGCCGCGATCTGCGTGGTGGACAGCAGTGGAATCAGCGAAGCCATAAGTCAAACCCCTTGGGTATAAATCAGACTGAAAAGCGGCTTCGGGTCATGAAAAAGCACCAACCAGCCGCTCGTCAAAAAAAGAATTGATAAATCTGCATGGAGGCTAAATCCGGGACCAGGCCTCCAAAGCTTGAATAAGCCGGGGCATTCAGAACCGATTTCAGCCCGCGAGATTCTTCAAGTCATCCTCGGACTTATCGGCGCGGTCTAAATAGACTGAAGGCGAGGCGTGGTCTGCAGGCCAAGTCAAAAGCTCAAGCCCACGGCTGCGCGTGAACTGCATCACGCAGTCCGCTTGCCCAAAAAGTTGTGACTTGATGTTTCTGCCGGGTAAACGGTGCCAGCCCGTCTACTTTTTAACGGCCGCCTGGGGAATTACGGGAATACGCTGACTTGAGCCTTCAAGTCCAGCCAACGGTCGGCCACCTGGGCCAAATGGGCTGTTGATCCGCTTGTCCACAATTGAGTTGTGGGCCCGAAGTCTGGGCGGGGCAAGCGGGGCAGTTCAGCGCTGACCCGTTGCGTTTGACGCGCCACGGCCTGTGCCGTGTCGATGATGCGCACCTTGGGTCCCAGCGCTTGCTGAAACAGGGGCGCGACAAAGGGGTAGTGTGTGCAGCCCAGCACCACGGTGTCGACCTGGGCCTCGCGCAGCGGTTGGGAAAAGGTCTCGACCAGGGCCCGCAAGGCGGGGCTGTCCAGGTGGCCCGCCTCGATCTCCTTGGCCAAACCAGGGCAGGGTTGCAATACGATCAGGGCGTCTTGACCATGCATTTCAATCAAGCGTTTGAATTTGTCACTGGCCAGCGTGCCCGGCGTGGCCAACACACCGATGCGCTTGTTGGCCGACAAGGCCACCGCCGGTTTGACCCCAGGCTCCACCCCCACGATGGGCACCTGTGGCCAGCGCTGGCGCAAGGTGTGTACCGCCATGGCCGTGGCCGTGTTGCAGGCCACGACGATGACTTGTGCGCCTTGGCTCAACAAGAACTCGCTGATCGCCAGGGCCCGCCCGGCGATGAAGGCGTCGTCGCGCTCGCCATAAGGGGCGTTGCCCGAGTCCGCTATATATAAGAGGTGTGCCCGTGGCATGTGCTGGCGCAGATCCCGCAGCACCGACAGCCCGCCCAACCCCGAGTCGAACAGCCCGATGCGCAATCCTTCACCAAGCGAGGTGTCGGGGGGCAGCGAGGCAAGAGGCACAATGTCGGGTTGGGTCATGTGAATGCTATTTTCCTCTGAATAGAGGGGACAAAAGCTGTCCGAACCCAAGAAGTCGCGCTAGAATCGAACGATCGTGCTTTTTTAGGCATGTTTCTTATCAACTATTCCTCATGACGCAGGAGAACAAGGCATGAAGGTTCTGGTTCCGGTCAAACGTGTTGTTGACTACAACGTGAAAGTCCGTGTGAAGTCTGATGGTTCTGGCGTGGACATCGCCAACGTCAAGATGAGCATGAACCCCTTTGATGAAATCGCCGTCGAAGAGGCCACGCGCCTCAAAGAAAAAGGCATCGTCACTGAAATCATCGCTGTCTCGGTGGGCGTGACCCAATGCCAGGAAACCCTGCGCACGGCCATGGCCATTGGTGCTGACCGTGGCATCCTGGTCGAGACCACCGACGACGTGCAACCCCTGGCCGTGGCCAAGATCCTGGCCGCCTTGGTCGCCAAGGAAAAGCCCGACCTGATCATCCTGGGCAAGCAAGCCATCGATGACGACAGCAACCAGACCGGCCAGATGCTGGCTGCGCTGACGGGCCTGCCCCAAGCCACCTTCGCCTCCAAGGTGGAAGTGGCCGACCGCGCCGTCTCCGTGACCCGCGAAGTCGACGGTGGCCTGGAAACGCTCAAGCTCAAGCTGCCCGCGGTGATCACCACCGACCTGCGCCTGAACGAGCCCCGCTACGTCACGCTGCCGAACATCATGAAGGCCAAGAAGAAGCCGCTTGAAATCGTCAAGCCGGCCGATCTGGGCGTGGACGTGACTTCGCGCATCAAGACCCTGAAGGTTTCTGAGCCGCCCAAGCGCTCCGCCGGCATCAAGGTGCCCGACGTTGCCACGCTGGTGAGCAAGCTCAAGAACGACGCCAAAGTGATCTGAGGAGACAACAACCATGACCGCTCTCGTCATTGCTGAACACGACAACACCAGCCTGAAAGGCGCCACGTTCAACACCATCACCGCTGCCAAGCAAGCGGGTGGTGACGTGCACGTGCTGATCGCTGGCTCCAACGCCGGTGCTGCCGCCGCCGCCGCCGCCCAAGTGGCTGGCGTGACCAAGGTGCTGCACGCCGACGGCGCGCAATTCGCCGACGGCCTGGCTGAAAACGTGGCCGCCCAGGTGCTGGCCGTGGCCTCTGGCTACAGCCACCTGTTCTTCCCCGCCACCGCTTATGGCAAAAACGTGTCACCTCGCGTGGCCGCCAAGCTGGACGTGGCCCAGGTGTCGGAAATCTCCAAGGTCATCAGCGCCGACACGTTCGAGCGCCCGATCTACGCCGGCAACGCCATCGCCACCGTGCAATCGACTGACGCCGTCAAGGTCGTCACCGTGCGCGCCACTGGTTTTGACGCTGCGGCCCACACCGGTGGTTCCGCCGCCGTGGAGTCCGTGGCTGCCGTCGCCGACAGCGGCACCTCCAGCTTCGTGGGCCGTGAAGTTACCAAGAACGACCGCCCTGAGCTGACCGCCGCCAAGATCATCGTGTCCGGTGGCCGTGCCTTGGGTTCGAGCGACAAGTTCAACGACGTGCTGTCGCCCCTGGCCGACAAGCTGGGTGCCGCTTTGGGTGCTTCGCGCGCTGCGGTTGACGCGGGCTACGCCCCCAACGACCTGCAAGTGGGCCAGACCGGCAAGATCGTTGCGCCTCAGCTGTACGTGGCCATCGGTATTTCCGGCGCCATCCAGCATTTGGCCGGCATGAAGGACTCCAAGGTGATCGTCGCGATCAACAAGGACCCCGAAGCCCCGATCTTCCAAGTGGCCGACTTTGGCCTGGAAGCCGACCTGTTCACAGCCGTGCCTGAGTTGATCAAGGCCCTGTGATCATTTAGTTTGATTTGACTGAACCACCGCTGAATTGGCGGATGCAAATGCCAGACAAACCGTCTGCCTGATGCTTGCGGGGGCACCTTACAAGGTGCCCCCTTTGTCGTTATCCGGAGAAGAACATGACCTACCGCGCCCCCGTCAAAGACCAGTTGTTCTGCATGAAGGAACTTGCAGGCCTGGAGCAGATTGCCCAGATCCCCGGCTTTGAAGATGCCGGTTTTGAGACCGCCCAAGCCGTGCTCGAAGAGTCGGCCAAGTTCAACGAAAATGTCGTGGCCCCACTGAACTGGAGTGGTGACCAGGACCATGGCTCGTGGGACAACGGCGTGGTACGCGCCTCCAAGGGCTTCAAGGAAGCCTACCGCTTGTTGGCCGAAGGTGGCTGGCAAGGCCTGCAGCAGCCCGCCGAGTTTGGCGGCCAAGGCTTGCCCAAGACCATCGGCGCGGCGTGCATCGAGCACACCACGGCGGCCAACCTGAGCTTCTCGCTGTGCTCGATCCTGACCGGCGGCGCCATCGAGGCCCTGCTGACCGGCGGCAGCGATGAGCTCAAGACCCGCTACATCCCCAAGATGATCGAAGGTGCCTGGACCGGCACCATGAACCTGACCGAGCCGCAAGCAGGCTCCGACCTGTCGCTGGTGCGTTCCAAAGCCGTCAAGCAAGACGACGGCAGCTACCGCGTGTTCGGCCAGAAGATCTTCATCACCTATGGTGAGCACGACATGTCCGAGAACATCGTGCACCTGGTGCTGGCCCGCACGCCCGACGCGCCCGAAGGCGTCAAGGGCATCAGCCTGTTCGTGGTGCCCAAGTTCCTGGTGAACGACGATGGCTCCAACGGCAAACGCAACGACGTGTACTGCGCCTCCATCGAAGAAAAGCTGGGCATCAAGGCCTCGCCCACCGCCGTGCTGGTGTTCGGTGATGACAAGGGCGACGTGGGCGCGGGCGCCATCGGCCACCTCGTGGGCGAAGAAAACCGCGGCCTGGAATACATGTTCATCATGATGAACGCGGCCCGCTTCGACGTGGGCGTGCAGGGCATCGGCGTGTCCGAGCGCTCGTACCAGCATGCTGTGGCCTACGCCAAGGACCGCGTGCAGTCCCGCCCCGTGGATGGATCGCAGCCCAGCTCGGCCGCCATCATTCATCACCCTGACGTCAAGCGCATGCTGATGACCATGCGTTCGCTGATCGAAGGCGCACGTGCCATGGCCATCGTGGGTGCTGCTGCCTACGACACCGCCCACCACCATCCCGACAAGGCCGTGGCCAAGCAGGCCCAGGCCGTCTACGAATTCCTGGTGCCGTTGATCAAGGGTTACGCCACCGAAAACTCGATCGAAATCACCTCGCTGGGCGTGCAGGTGCACGGCGGCATGGGCTTCATCGAAGAAACCGGTGCGGCGCAGTATTACCGCGACGCGCGCATCCTGCCCATCTATGAAGGCACGACCGCCATCCAGGCCAATGACCTGGTGGGTCGCAAGACCTCGCGCGATGGTGGTGCTCTGGCCAAGGCCATTGCCGCGCAGATCGCCGACACCGAAGGCCAGCTGGCCCAACGTGACAGCGTCGCTGCCAAGAACCTGGCCAAGCGTTTGAAGGCCGGCCGCGAGGCTTTCCTGCAGGTGGTTGACTTTGTGGTGGCCAACGTCAGGACCAAGCCGAATGCGGTGTTCGCCGGTTCGGTGCCTTACCTGATGCTGACCGCCAACCTGGTCAGCGGCTGGCAACTGGGCCGCGCCCTGCTGGTGGCCGAGGACCGACTGAAGGCGGGCGAAGACGCCGACTTCATGAAGGCCAAGATCGCCACCGCCAGCTTCTACGGCGACCACATCCTGCCCCGGATCGGCGCGCTGCGCGACAGCATCCTTGAAGGTGGTGACAGCGTGACCGCGATGGCGCTCGACTCGTTCTGATCGTTTTCTGATTGACCCAGGCAAGGATGCCCTTCACTCGGTTCGACCGGTGAGGGCATCCTTTTTCTTTGGCCCTTAGGAGTTCTCATGTCTTTGCCCGCTGTCTTGAAGAGTGTTCCCTTTCCCGTCATCGCCTCGCCGATGTTCATCCTCAGTACACCCGAGCTGGTGATTGAACAGTGCAAGGCCGGCGTCGTCGGCTCCATGCCGGCGCTCAATGCCCGACCCGCTGCGCAATTGGAAGAATGGCTGATCGAGATCACCGAGGCCTTGGCTGCCTACAACGCCGCCAACCCGGACAAGCCCGCCGCGCCTTTCGCCATCAACCAGATCGTGCACAAGAGCAATGACCGGCTGGAGCATGACCTGGCCCTGTGTGTGAAGTACAAGGTGCCGATCGTGATCACTTCGCTGGGTGCGCGCACCGACGTGAATGACGCCGTGCACAGCTATGGCGGCATCGTGCTGCACGACATCATCAACAACAAGTTCGCCAAGAAGGCGATCGAGAAGGGCGCCGATGGCCTGATCGCCGTGGCGACGGGTGCGGGCGGCCATGCAGGCACCATCAGCCCATTTGCGTTGATCGCCGAAATCCGCGAGTGGTTCGATGGTCCGATCGCCTTGTCAGGCGCCATTGCCACGGGGCGCGCGGTGCTGGCAGCCCAGGCCATGGGCGCTGATTTTGCCTACGTCGGCTCGGCCTTCATCGCCACCGACGAAGCGCGTGCTGTCGATGCTTACAAGCAGATGATCGTGGACAGCAGCAGCGACGACATCATCTATTCCAGCAAGTTCACTGGCGTGCATGGCAACTACCTCAAGCCCTCTATCGTGAACGCGGGCATGGACCCGGATGCCTTGGGCAATGGCGATCCTAGCCAGATGAACTTCGACAGCAATGCCAGCAGTGGCAAGGTCTGGAAGGACATTTGGGGCTGCGGGCAGGGCATTGGCGCGATCAAGCAGGTGGTGCCGGTGCGTGAGTTGGTGGCGCGCTTGAAGGCCGAGTACGAAGAGGCGCGTCTGAAGTTGGTGTGATCGGGGAGGAGCACGAGGCTGGGATGAGGCGGAGGCTGGCGGCATGAAGCCAGCACCTAGCCCGTCCGCAGCCCCAGCTTGAAAGCAATCATCGCCCTCAACTTGGTCGGCACCACCGGCTTGACCAGCAGGTGGAAGTTGTACTGGGCTGCATCCGCCTCGTGCCCCGTCATCGTGCTGCCGGTCACCATGATGGCGGGCAGGTCGGGCCCAAAGCGCGCCCGCATGGCCTTGATCGCCTCGATGCCGGTCAACTGCTCCGGCAGGCGGTAGTCCACGATCAGCAGATCAGGCTTGGCCTCGGTGGTCTGTGCCCACGCCTCCACAGCAGCCACGGTATCGAAGGCGCTCACGGTGGCGCCCCAGCCCTTGAGCAGCACCTGCAGGCCTTCCAGCACCGCCAGCTCGTCTTCCACCACCACGATGTGGCGACGGTCCAGTGTCACGCCCAAGGCGGGCTTGCTGGGGATGCTGCTGCGTTGCATGCGCGGCGCGCGGCCAATGGGCAGCATCAAGGTGAACACGGTGCCATGGCCCACGCGTGAGCGCAGGGTCAGCGGTGCGGCCATCAGGTCGGCCAGGCGCTTGACGATGGACAGGCCCAGGCCCAATCCCTTGCGGTGGTGCGGCTCCAGCGGTCGGCCGCTGTGAGTCTGGTAGAACTCGTCAAAGATGCGGACTTGTTCCTTCTCGGCGATGCCGATGCCCGAGTCCCAGACCTGCAGGCACAGTTGCTCACCGCGCACGCGGCAGGTCACCAGCACGCCGCCGTCTTCCGTGTAGCGGATGGCGTTGGAGACCAGGTTGCGCAAAATGCGTTCGACCAGGACCGGATCGGCCAGGGCGTGGTGCTGCTCACCCCGAAAGCTCAGCATCAGGCCTTTTTCAAAGGCGGTGGGCTCGAAGTGCAGGCGGATCCGGTTGAACAGCTCCTGCATCGAGAAGTGCTCGGGTTCGATGTCGACCGCGCCGGTGTCGATCTTGGTGATGTCCAGCAACTCGCTGAACAGGCCTTCCAGGGCATCGACCGAGCTGTTGATGCTGTTGACCAGGTGGACGACTTCTTCGTCCTTGTTGCGTTGGCGCAGCGCCTCGGCGAACAGGCCCATGGCGTGCAAGGGCTGGCGCAGATCATGGCTGGCGGCGGCGAAGAACTGCGTTTTGGCGCGGTTGGCGGTCTCAGCCAGGCGTTGAGCGCTTTCGGCCGCGGCGGTTTCGCCACGCAGTTTGAAGGCCAGCTCCTGGGTTTGCAGTTTGTGCTTGACCATTTCGGAGAACACGTTGCGGAAGGCCCACGCGACCGACATGGTGCACACGCCCAGCAGGAACCAGATGCCGGCCAGTTGCAGGTCGTGCGGCTGGCCGTGGAGCGCCGTGCGCAGGATCATGGTTCCGAAATACATGGTCATGCACGTCAGGAACAGCTTGGTCTGCATCGCCATGAAGGGCACGGAGCCGATGGCGAATGAGTAGATGATCAGCATGAGCGCGGTGCGCTCGAACGATCCGCCATAGTCATAAAAGAGCACGGCCGCCACACACCAGGTGGCGGCATTGAAGCCGGCGCCCAGGGCCCACAGCAGCAGCCAGCGTTCGTGGTCGACCTGATTGCGGCGCACGGCACGCTCGAAGCTGTACATGCCGACGATGCGGGCCAGCCAGATCAGCAGGAAAGCGGTGGCCCAACCCAGCAAGACCTGGTGCGGCGCGTGGGGCCAATAGATGGCCGTGGTGACGGCCATGCCCAGGATGTGCCCGAACAGGCCGGACCCGGTCTGGCTGTAAACCGACCGGACGGTGTCCGGCACCAAGGCGGCCCTGGGTGGCGCGGGAACGTCCGGCACGGCCGGAGCGCTGGTCACCAGGGCAGGTGGCGCGGTGCTCATGATTTACCGGGCATTGGGGCGCCAGGCCGAGAATCCGCTTTGTTTTTGCAGCATCTGGCTGACGGCGATCACGGCCTGGGTGCGCGAGCTGACGCCCAGCGCGCGCAGCACGGCGGCGACGTGGTCCTTGACGGTTTCGACCGACAAGCCCAGTTCGCGGGCGATCAGCTTGTTGGGCTGCCCCTTGAGCAGCAGCGCCAGCACGTCAGACTGGCGGGGTGTCAGGCCCAGCTGTATCAGCGAGGGCACGCTCTGGAAGCCGGCTTGCACCGCTTCTTGCTGGATGTTGGGCATCGGGGCGGGTGCTTTGCCCGGGTTGAAGTCGGAACCCATGCTCATGGGTGGCACATAGACGCCGCCCTTCATGACTTGCTGCAGCGCATCAATCAGGGTTTCGTTGGTCGCTCGCTTGGGCACGAAGCCCATGGCACCCATGTCGATGGCCCGGATGACGTCGCTGGTGCGGTCGGAGGCCGAGATCACGACCACGGGCAGGGCGGGGTAGACCGTGCGCAATTCGGCCAGCAAGTCAAAGCCATCGTCCTCGCCCAGGTGCAGATCGAGCAGCACCAGGTCGAAATTGTCGTCCGCGCGCAGGGCGTCACGGGCGGTTTGGCCGTTGGAGGCGGTGGACACGGTGACGTTGTCCCCCAGGCCCTGGATGACCGATTGCAGGGCGGCCAGGATCAGCGGGTGATCGTCAATCAGCAGGACCTTCATGAATAACTCCTTGGATTCATCCGCTATTTCAGGATTTGGCTTTTTGAATTTCCTGAATCATAGGGGCAAGCCGGGCTCAATCCTCTGAGCAACCGGTCGATAACACGACAAGGCGTTCTTGGGTATCGATGGTTTCTTCTGTCAAAGCACGTGACGGATCGGCATGGGCTCCGACCATGCTGGATCCACAGGCACTACTGCCTGCTGAACCGATTGTCCAATTGGGCATGCCGGACGTGCTGACCTGTGTGCGCGCCACCCTGGCAGAAGACGATTGGGCCACCGGCAGCACCGCGTTGGTGACCCAGATTTGCCGTTTTTTGGGCGCATCCCGGGTGTCCCTGGGGTGGATCACGCGCAATAACCTGAAGGTGGTGGCCTTGTCCGACGGGGTGGTTCTGGAAGAGGGTGTGGCCATTCCAGAGTTGCACCAGGCGATGCTGGAGGCTGCCCACCAGCATGTCACCCTGGTTTGGCCGCCCACGCGGGCGATGAACGAGCGCATCACTTTGGCCCACCAGGCCTTGTTCAAGACGCAGGGCCTGAGCGGGTTGGTGTCGGTGCCTCTGGCACGCCACGGGCAGGCGATCGGGGTGTTGGTCTGCGAGCGTGCGCTTCAGGCCGACCCGCTTCGCCCCAATTCTACCGAGGCGTCTTCCACCGGCGTGTTCCTGGCCGATCAGGTTCAATGGCTTGAGTCGCTGGCCGAGGTGGCCGCGCCCATGCTGCTCCTGCGCTATCAAATTGACCGACCCTGGCTGGACCGCTGCCGGGCGCAGTGGTACGACTTCCGCCAACGCCTGGCCGATCCGGCAGAGCGCGGCTTGCGCTGGGGCTTGGGCGGGCTGGCCGGGCTGTTCGTGGTCGGCGCTTTGGTGCCGATGCCCCACCAGGTCACCGCCAATGCCCGCTTGGAAGGGGCCGTGCAGCGCGTCATGAGTGCGCCGCAGGATGGCTTCTTGCGCGAAGTCATGGTGCGGCCCGGCGATGTGGTCAAGGCCGGCCAGGTTTTGGCGCAGCTGTCCGACGACGATTTGCAAGGGGCTCGCCGAGGCCGCATGGCGGAAGTGGCGCAGCACGAGAACGAGTTTTCCGAAGCCTTTGCCCGGGGCGACCGTGCCCAGGCCATGACGGCCCAGAACAAATTGGCCGAATCCAAAGCGCAGCTGTCACTGGTGGACCAGCAGTTGTCGCGCCTGAAAGTGGTGGCGCCTTTCGATGGGGTCGTGATCCAGGGCGATTTGCGCCAGCAACTGGGGGCGCCGCTCAAGCGTGGCGAGACTTTGCTGACCTTGGCCCCCGGCTTGGATTGGCGCGTGGTGCTGGAGGTGGACGAATCCGACATTGCCAGCCTGCAACGCGGCCAGGTGGCCGGTTTGCGCCTGGCCGCCTTGCCCGACCAGGTCATTGGTTTGCTGCTGGAGCGCGTGACGCCGGTGGCCAAGACCACGCCCGGTGGCGTGATGTACGAAATCGAGGCCCGGCCGAATGGCGCGGGCGCAGGTGCCACGGGATTGCGCCCAGGCTTGCAAGGCGTGGCGCGCATCGAGATGCCGGCGCGGCCCTTGTTGTGGCGTGCAGCGGTGTACAGCTGGCAAAGGCTGCGCATGTTTGTCTGGACCTGGT
>Ga0073915_10000066_pt1 | contig 13229 bp, 12 predicted proteins | sample GWRWT2_30Apr14_FD_71480 | JGI IMG/M metagenome (GOLD analysis project Ga0073915, IMG submission 71480) | Sand microcosm microbial communities from a hyporheic zone in Columbia River, Washington, USA - GW-RW T2_30-Apr-14 | ecosystem: Engineered > Artificial ecosystem > Sand microcosm >... | reverse complement strand
TCGCATGCCTACTAGACTGCGTAGCATGAAACTAACTGTGGCCATCGTCGACGACGACCCGAGCTATCGCAGTTCGCTGGCACACGCCGTGAGGTCTTAGCCCGACATGGCGTTGTGACCTTGCCCCCGATAAACGTATCCCTTGCTGAGTGATTCAATGGAAGCAAGGAGAACGGAAATGACGAAGACAACGGGCACGAGGGCGCGCTACACGCTGGAGTTCAAGCAAGTTCCGCGATGCGTTTGAACACATGGCGCAGATACGCGCGGGGATCCATGACATTGAGCTTGGCAAAACCGATCAAGCCGTACATCGCTGCAGCGCATTCACCACCGGCATCCGAGTCAGCGTCCAGCCAGTTTTTGCTCTTATGCGTAGCTACGCATAACAGAAAGACTTGGCTCTTTGCGAACTGACCGGCCAGCGGGCCGCGATGGTGATGCGTCTGGTGCAATCGGCCAAGCTTCATGGACATGAGCCCATCTTTAACGAACGGCTTCGGCCACCTTGCGGCCGTGAGGTGGCGCTGGCCGTGCGACCACTGGACGCCAAACGCCAAGCCCATTACCGGCGAGACTACCAGGCGATCCTTGCTGAAGGCGAGGTACTCAATCCGAGGCAACCGCCTTCAGGCCGACGGAGCCGCACCAAACAAAGCAAGGCTGCCAACCTACTGGCGCGCCTGCGCACGCAAGCCACCGATGTCTGGCGCTTCATGACCGATGCTGACGTCCCCTTCACCAACAACATCGCCGAGCAGGCCGTGCGCATACCCAAGGTCAAGCAGAAAGTCTCCGGCTGCTTCCGCTCCTATGCCACCACCATGCACAAGCAAGGCGCCAACATCTTCCACTGCCTCACCTTGGTCATCAAAGGCCAGACTCCTCAGCCTCGCTTGACCTGATCTGCTCGGCCTTCAAGGACTGTCGGAGTGACCTAAGCAGTTACCGCCGGTCTACGAACTCATCGATAGCTCTCGGCTCCGCCGCCAAGAGACGGGGGGCGCGGCACCGAGCAACCGCGCTGCAACCCTCAAGGTTCGATGCCGGCTGCGCACATCCGCAGGCAGCCGTTCAGCTCAGCCACGCACATGCTCGGGTGCGGGCCGTCCTCGTCGTCGGCGACGTTGCGCATGCAAGCATCTCGTGCGCTGCGGCAGGCCTTGACGCAACCCGACGGCTCCGGTGCGGGGCCGCCGCCTGGCGACGACGCAGGTGGCAACAGTTGCAGTCCGCCCAGTTCGGCCGTCACTGCGTCGATTGGGCTGAAGATGCCGACCAGATCCAGGTCGCTGCCCCACACGATTCCGCCCAGCGTGCCGCTGTCGGGCAGACGGGTGGGCGCGTCCGGCCCGACGACCACCACCGGCGACCCACTGTCGCCGGGCCGCACGACGCCTTCGAACTCCGTCTGGCACAGCAAGGTCCGTCCCGTGTCAACCAGCTCGCCGAACAGCATGTCGAACTGTTTCTCGGCGGAGCAGCTGCGCGTCACGCTGCCGCCGGTCCAGCCGGTGGTGCGCCCGATCTTTGTGATGAAGCTGCCCATCATCGGCGGCGGAGCAGTGCCGGTGAGCGCAAGCCTGTCGGTGGCGGAATTCATCGCCGTGCTGCAGGGCGCGCTTAGGCACAGCTCGGCCGGGCGCGCGACGCTGCCCAGCGCGATGTTCTGGTTGCCGATGTCCACCACCACGAAGGCGGCATCGCTGCGCCGACAGACGCGGCCGGTTGGGCAGTCGGCCATCACTGTCCACGGCGGATCGACGGCCTCGTGCCCGACATACTCTATGTTGAAGGGCGCTTGTCCGCTCTGCGCGAACGAACTCTCCTCGGTGCCGCCCGCGATGCGCGTGCAGTGCGAGTTGGTGACAAAGCCCGGGGCCCAGTTGCGCACCGCGGTGAAGCCCAGTGTGCAGGCCCCGCCGTAGCCGAAGAAGCTGGCATCGGTGCCGACCTGCACGCCGCCGACCAGCGGCCGGAAGGTGTCCTTCAGGTCCGCGACGATGCGGCGCGGCGCCGCGATCACGGTAGTCCATGCATCCGCCGGAATGCCGACGCGCGCGGCGTGCGCCTCCACCGCGGCGCGCGCCTCGGAGCGGGCAATGCCCACGGTGACCATGCCCGTGCGCTCGTCGGCGTCGAGCAGGGTCACGCCAGGCAGCGCCAGCACGTCGCGCATCACGGTCTTGTATGCGACCAGCCGCGACCAGTTGTACCCGGCCTGCGCGGGCCGCAGCACCATCGGCATCGTCAGCGCGAGGCCAGTCGGGAGCACGCGCGCGTCGTCGAACGCACGCCGCACCGTCGCCAGCTCGACGGGCGCCACCGTGGCGCCCACCAGGCGCACCTGGAGCACTCCCTGCGCGTCGAAGAAGGCGCCCGCAAAGGCGGGCAGCGTGCGAGCGATGCGGCCGAAGCCGTCATCGAGCGAGCCCTGGCGGGGCGTGGTCCCTTCCAACTCGGGCGCAGTTGACGCTGGCTTGCAGAACAGCGCGCAACCGGACAACGCCAGTAGCAGCACCGTCGGCATGATGGCGCATAAAGTTCGGACATGGGGGTTCATCGGGGTCTCCTTTCAAGGGTTTGTCAGCTCGGACGTACTCAGAGGTGGTCGCCGTTGATCCTCTGAATCGGTATCGAGAAGGGAATCAGTTGTCGGTCTGAGGCGGAGCCTCGTAAAGCTTGTCTTCTCTGTTTGCCCCGTTGACGCAGATGGCAAATGGGTGATCCCGGTCTCCAGCCTTTGATGGGGCCAGCCATCAATCGACGGCGCCGTCACAATGAAGCAGTTGTGCGACGCACTTTCCTCGCGGACAAATTCTGCGGCGTCGCCGTTGTTCCTTGCGGCAGCGGCCAAGTCCACTGGTGGATCGGCTCCATCCCAGATGAAGTCCGTCCGCGCCTCGAAGCCGGGGTTGTGCCATAGCCCACCTTCAACACGAGCCACCACGGACCCTCGCGCAGACGCCACGAGGTCCTCTGCGCCAGAAAGCACAAATACATCGGACTCTTCGGCATCAAGATACCGCGGCAGGCCCTTGTCGGTCTTGCGTGATATGCCTGGCAGTGTGAGGCTCCAACCCAGGCCGAACGCGCCCTGGCCCGAGCCAGAGTCGTAGCTGAGCGCCAGTTGAGGGCCGAAGCCGACACGCCCTGGCTAGAACGCCATCGGTACCGACCTGGAGCCGGTTCCGGTGACGGGATTGGCCGAGAACTTCTCGCCGATGCCACGCGTGGCGCTGCCCCCTTGGGCAACGAGACAGATGGAGGAACGACAAGAAACTTGTCGGTGCTGCCCTTGTCATCGGCGCGCCTTGCGGGCCGATGAAGCTCGACTGGTCTTGCATCACGCGAACCTTCCATGCTGGCAGGCTCCTCACGACTCGCTTTGTGGCAAGACGAGTTTTCGTGGGAAGCCATGATGAGACGCCCTGGATGACCAGAAGCGCGCCGTCGCTTTGTTTGTGCTTGCAATCTACCTGCGTATTTGCTGAGCCAGAACGATGCCCCTGCGGCCACGTCCCTACAACAAGGGACATCGAAGCCCTCATCCCCCTAAACTGAAGGAGACACCCGGCCTCGCATGCCTACTAGACTGCGTAGCATGAAACTAACCGTGGCCATCGTCGACGACGACCCGAGGTATCGCAGTTCGCTGGCGCACGCCGTGATGTCTGCGCCCGACATGGCGTTGGTTGGTGCAGCGGACGACCTTAGCTCGGGACGAACCCTACTAGACTCAAAGCAGCCGGAGATCCTCTTGGTCGACTTGGGGCTTCCCAGCGGCAGCGGGTTGGATTTGATCCGGCACGCGGCAGAGCACCTACCGGCATGCGACGTGATGGTCATCACTGTGTTCGGTGATGAGCGACACGTCATCGCCTCCATCGAGGCGGGCGCGACCGGGTACCTGCTCAAGGATGCGAGCAACGGCGAACTGGCCGATCACATCCGAGCACTGCACGCCGGCGGCAGCCCCATCAGTCCGGTGATCGCGAGGCAACTTCTGACTCGATTCGCCGCCCCAAGCGCGGCCGCGCAAGCCAAGGATGAAATCGAAGAAGATGTTCCTCAGGCACTGTCGCCGCAGGAGCACAAGGTGTTGCTGATGATCTCGAAGGGCAACACCCATGACGAGATCGCCAAGATGATGGGCGTGTCACGCCAGACTGTGTTGACCTACGTGAAGCGAACTTACCGAAAGCTTCAGGTTCACGGCAAGGTCGAGGCAATCGTCAAAGCTCAACGAACCGGCTTGATTGCGCGATGAACTCGACTGCCCCCCTTCACAACACCCGGAGCCGGCTGAAGTCGATTTTCGGCATGGGCGACGAAGCACAAATCGAATTGCTTCATGTGAACTTTGGCTCCTGGCGCAGTTCATTGTTGGGCGCGGCATTGATGAACTTGATCGTCGCCTGGGCTTTCAAGCTGTTCTCGCCGGCCAGTTCGCTGTGGCTTTGGGCCGGCATGGGGTGGTCGCTCTACGCGACGATGGCCGTGATTTGCTATCTGTACGACAAGAGGCGGTCAAGCAAACACATCTTCGAAGTTTGGTGGATTGGGACACTGTGCCTGTCCTTGGGAGTTGGCATTCTTTGGTCTTCTCTCGCGTGGTGGCTTCCTGCAACACCTGCCATTCAGATCATGGCAGCGCTCGCGTCCGCAATGATCACGCTGGGCTCGGCTGGCGCGAGTGTCTCTGTGGGTACCTTGCTTGCCATCTGTCTTCCCGCGCTGTTCATCGTCCCGGCGGTGATGCTGTGGCATGCGCAGCTTCCTTTGGCAGCCGCCGTCGTCTTCGGCCTAGAACTGTTCATCTGGCGACATGGCCTCACGCTTCATGCCAACATGCTGGACAGAATCCACCAGCGGCGCGAGGTTGAATCACTGTCCCAACAACTCGGCCTGAAACAGGCGGAACTGCAGGAGGCTGAACGCGAGCGCGGTGTCATGAGCGAGCGCCAGCGACTCTTGCGCGACATGCATGACGGTGTGGGCGCGTCGCTGATCTCGGCGCTGAAGATGATCGAGTTGGGGCAGATGAGCCTTGACGAGGCTGCGCAGGTGTTGCGGGAGTGCCTCGATGATCTGCGGCTGGTGATCGATTCGCTGGAACCCATCGACCACGACTTGGTGACTTTGCTGGCCACCTTGCGCTATCGCCTCGGTGAGAGGCTCGAGCGCGCCGGAATCGTGATCGAATGGGAGATGGCGGACATACCACCTCTGCCTTGGTTGCACGCGCCTCAGGCCTTGGAAGTGTTGCGCATCGTGCAGGAAGCGCTTGCGAATGTTCTCAAGCACTCCCGGGCAACGCGGGTTCGCGTCAGCCTGGCCTATGAGGAAATGCTTGAATGTGGCGCCAGCTTGGTGTTGTGCATTGACGATGATGGGATTGGTTTCGACTCTGCCGCGATGGCGAGCGGACGTGGGCTAGGACACATGCGGCATCGCGCAACCCAGATCAAGGGACTTCTAAGCATTCAGGCAAAGCCAAGCCATGGGACGCGCGTTTGCTTGCATCTGGCGCGAGATGCCCCTGCAGGATGATTGATCGTCAAGTGCGGGATGGCGTGGACGAATCAGACGGGAATGTAAACCCTCAAATGGCCAACATGGATGAATATTACGTCCATCGCCTTTGATTTGTCTTGCACCTCTTGATGCTGGCTGCAACTCCGCGCAAATCCGATCATGGCACTTGCCAGCTCCAATCTCGCGATTGCGCCCAGGCGCACGCTTTCGCCAAGGCCGAACGTACCCGCATGCCGTTAATGGCGGGGTGGTCGGAGCCGCTACCTCCCCCGCCCAAGGCAAATTAAGCACAAAAGCCCGGCAAGTCTTTGACCTACCAGGCTTTCTTCCTACCGAATTTGGTAGGCGCGATTGGACTCGAACCAACGACCCCCACCATGTCAAGGTGGTGCTCTAACCAGCTGAGCTACGCGCCTTCAAGACCGCTACTATAGCACGGATTTTTGTCTATTTTCGGCGCGCCTTCAAAACGCCATTCACTTGTGCCACACGCGCGAGCACCGGCCCCAGTTTGGCGGTGTCCGATGTCTGCACCGTGAGCGTGATGGTGGTGTGATCACGCTGAGTCTGGCTGTTCATGGCCACCACGTGGGTTTTGCCCTGCGCCAGGGCATCGCACACATCGCGCAACAAGCCCGGACGGTCATGCGCCTCCACCAGCACATCCACGGCGTAATGCGCGCTCTGGGCAGCGGCATGCTGCCCCCAAGTGACCGGGATGACACGCTCGCCATGCCGCCCTGCCATCTGGCGGAAATTGCTGCAATCCGAGCGGTGCACCGCCACGCCCTTGCCCCGCGTCACGTAGCCGCCAATGCCATCAGGTGGCGCAGGCTTGCAACAGCGGGCCAATTGCGTCAGCAGTGAATCCATGCCCACCACCAGCACGCCACGGCCGTGGCCACTGCGGTCCAGCTCGGCCTCGCTGCGCGCAATGCGCTGGGCCACGACTTGATCCGGGTCCTGCTCAGGCACGGCGGGTCGCAGCAACTGCTCGATGTTGCGCAGCGAGAACTCGTCCTTGCCGACCACGTCGAACAAGGCATCGGCGCTGCGAAAGCCCAGATCGGCCGCCAGGTCTTCCAGCTTGGTGGCGGTCTTGCCCTCGCGTTGCAGCAACTTTTCAACCAGGTCGCGGCCTTTGGCAATGGTGCTTTGCTGGGCCAGCGCGTTGAACCAGGCACGCACCTTGGCCCGAGCCCTGGGGCTACGAACATAGCCCAGGTCCTGGTTCAGCCAGTCCAGCGATGGGCCACCCTCTCTGGTCGACACGATCTCGATCGTCTGGCCACTTTGCAAGGCGGTGTTCAGCGGCACCATCACGCCATCGACCTTGGCGCCCCGGCAGCGGTGCCCCAGGTCGGTGTGCAGCGTGTAGGCAAAGTCCACAGGCGTGGCGCCATGGACCAGGTCGATGATCTTGCCGTCGGGCGTGAAGACGTAGATGCGGTCGTCAAAGTAGCCATGGCCGGCGGGGCCCCCGCCTTCGGTTTCGTCGGCCGCGGCCAGGTCGCGCTCCCAGGCCAGCAGTTGGCGCAACACCGTCTTGCGCGCAGCGGCCACGCGACTTTCAAACTCACCCACGACTTGAACGCCGGCGTAGCCCTTGGCCCCTGCTTCCTTGTAGGCCCAATGGGCCGCCACGCCGCTGTCAGCGTGCTCGTGCATGACCAGGCTGCGGATCTGGATCTCGATGGGCTTGTCATCATCACCCAGCACCACGGTGTGCAGCGATTGGTAACCGTTGGGCTTGGGCCGCGCGATGTAGTCCGAGAACTCGTCGGGCATGGGGCGCCAGATCTCGTGTGCGCGGCTCAGGGTGGCATAGCAGGCCGGGATGTCGGCCACGATCACGCGCAGCGCCCGCACGTCGAACACACGGTCGATGGGCAGGTTCTTGCCCTGCATCTTTTTCCAGATGCTGTACAGGTGTTTAGGGCGGCCCTGCACCTGGGCCTGCAGCCCTGCTTGCGCCAAGGCATCGGCCAGGGTCTGGCGCACACGCTCCACATCGCGCTCGCGCTCCAGGCGCTTTTCGTCCAGCGAGCGTGCGATCGAGCGGTAGGTGTCGGGCATCAGGAAACGGAAGGACAGATCTTCCATTTCCCACTTGATCTGGCCAATGCCCAGGCGACTCGCCAGCGGCGCGAACACCTGCATCGATTCGCGCGCCAAGGCTTTGGGACACGGCAGTTTGGTCTGGGCATAGTGCCGCAGTGTTTGCAGGCGCGAGGCCAGGCGCATCAGCACCACCCGCAAGTCGCGTGAGAAAGCCAGCAGCATCTTGCGGATGCGCTCGACCTGTTCAACGCGCAAAGGGCCATCGGTCTCGTCACCCAGCGAGTCACGCGCATTGCGCTGGATCTGCACCAACTTGCGCGTGTGGGCCACCAGGGCTGCAGCATCTGGGCCAAAGGCGCGGCCAATGACCTCGTCGGGCGGGGTCAGGTACTCGCTGGCGTAGACCAGGTAAGCGGCCGCGCGCAGGGACGGCGGCGCGCCAATGCCCAACAGGATCTGCGAGACACCATCGGCATGGGCCAAGGCGTTCTCGCCGGTGTCGAACAACTGGCCAGCCAGCAAGGGCTCGGCAAACGCACGGGCGCGCGCCAGGGCATGGGCCGCGCTGCCATCCTGCTCAGGCAGGCTCAGGTCGACCAGGTCTACGATGGCCGCGTGAGGTGCATCAAGAATGCCTGTCTTCATGCCAACAAGAAGTCCTTGATGGTGGCGATCTGGTCAGCGGCTTGCAGGGTCGGTGCATGGCCCACGCCTTCAAACTCCACCAAACGCGCCTTGGGGCCGCGCTGGGTCATGCTTTGGGCGGTCTCGTGGTCCAGCAGGTCGGAGTCCTTGCCGCGCAGCAAGAGCACTGCGCATTTCAGGCCATCGTAGACCCCCCACAAGGCGGCCTCGCCGCTGGTGGCCGCCTCGGCCGAGATCGACTTGAAAGGCTCGGCAATGGCCGGGTCGTAATGCAATTGCAGGCCCGGGCCGTCGGCCCTAGGGCGCAGCAAAGGGCGGGACAAGGCCAGCCACTGCTCAGGCGAGTGCGGGCCAAAGCCGGTGGAGATGGTCCACAAGTAGTCGGCGGCCTCTTGCTCATTGGCAAAGTACTTGGGCTGGCCCAGGTAGTCGCCAATGCGCAACAGGGCATCGTGGCGCAAACGCGGACCCACGTCATTGAGCACCATCTTGCGGACACGCACGCCGGTCACTTCTGGCGGCAAGGTGGAAAAGCCCAGGCCGATCAAACCGCCCATGGACGTGCCCACCCAATCGATCCCCAAGGGGCTTTCCACCTTCAGCGAGGCGCGCAGCTTCTGCACCAGGGCCACCATGTCGGACACGTATGAAAAGACCTGGTAGCCGCCCGGCGCCGCCAGCCAATCGGAATGCCCACGCCCGACCACGTCGGGGCAGACCACGTGGTATTGGGTGCTCAGCGATTGGGCCAGGGCGTCGAAGTCGCGGCCCTGGCGGCTCAGGCCATGCACGCAGATCAGGATGCGAGGATTGGCTTCGTCGCCCCAAGACCAATACGCCATGCGGTGGGTCTGAGCATCCGTCTTGCTTGCACCTGGACACACCACGTGATTCAAGGTTGGGCTGGTGAGATTGTTGTGATCCAGGTTGGTCATGGCAGTGCCTCGGCAGATAATCGGAATCGGTACGACATTGTGTTTGTTCTTGCCACAGGAGGCCCTGAATGTTGAATGGAAAAACCGCCCTCGTCACTGGATCGACCAGCGGCATAGGTTTGGGCATGGCGAATCAACTGGCCGCCCAAGGCGCCAACGTCATTCTGAACGGCTTTGGCGATGTCGATGCGCCCAAGGCCGAAGTGTTGGCCGCCGGCAAAGCGCATGGCGTCCGCGTGGGCTACCACGGCGCCGACATGAGCAAGCCCGCCGAGATCGAGGCCATGATGGCCTACGCCACCGCAGAATTTGGCGGCGTGGACATCCTGGTCAACAACGCCGGCATCCAGCACGTGGCCAATGTCGAGAACTTCCCCGTTGAAAAATGGGATGCCATCCTCGCCATCAACCTCAGTTCGGCCTTTCATACCATGCGCCTGGCGGTGCCGGCCATGCGGGCCAAGAACTGGGGCCGCATCATCAACGTGGCCTCGGCCCATGGCCTGGCGGCCTCGGCAGGCAAGTCGGCCTATGTGGCGGCCAAGCATGGCCTGGTGGGCCTGACCAAGGCGGTGGCGCTTGAAACGGCCACCACCGGCGTCACCGCCAACGCCATCTGCCCCGGCTGGGTGTTGACCCCTTTGGTGCAAAAACAGATCGAAGCCAAGGCCGAGCGCGAAGGTGTCACCCTTGAAGAAGCACAGCGCGGCCTGCTGGGTGAAAAGCAGCCCTCGCTGCAGTTCGTGACGCCCGCGCAGTTGGGCGACCTGGCCGTTTTCATGTGTTCTTCGGCTGGCGACAATGTGCGCGGCGTGGCCTGGAACATGGACGGCGGCTGGTTGGCGCAATAAGCAAGATGGCTTTTCTGGCGGGCGCTGCCCTGCCCGCCCGTTGGGCTCATCGAAGTGACTTCGTCATCCTGGAGGCCAGCTTTGGTCGGGGTCAACGCTTTTTGAGCACCTGGGCCGCCTGGCTGGCCGATCCGACCCGGTGCCAGCGTCTGGTCTACATCGCGCTGGATGCCCAACCGCCACTGAAGGCGGCCTTGAGCGATGCCCCCGACACGCAGTCCTTGGCTAAAAAGCTGGCCCAAAACTGGCCCGTGTTGACACCCGGGATGCACACCCTGGTGTTTGACGAAGGCCCCGCCCGCCAAGTCACCTTGCTGCTGGGTGTGGGCGAAATCGCGGACCTGGTGCCTCAATTGGTGGCACGGGTGGATGCCTTTTTGCTGGAGGGCGCGGCCCCGGCCCCGTTGGCACCCAACGGCGATGAAGGCTGGCTGTCGCGCTTGGCGCGTCTGGCCGCGCCCAGGTGCACCGCTGTGGCGCGGAGCAATGCCGTGAATGTGCTTGAAGGCCTGCGCCAGTCCGGCTTCAAAGCCGAGCCCCCCCATGAAGCATCGCCTCAAACAGATCCGCTGAACTTTCTGTTCAAGCCTCACCACACCCCGCCTCCTTTGCCCGGCGGCTTGTGGCCAACGCACATCGAACCGGCGCAACGGCACGCCCTGGTCATCGGCGCCGGCTTGGCCGGCTGCGCTGCCGCCTGGGCACTGGCCCGACAAGGCTGGCGAATCACGCTGATTGACACCCACGCGGCGCCGGCAAAAGGGGCCTCGGGCAACCCCGCAGGCTTGTTCCACAGCATCGTCCATGGCGAAGATGGCCTCCATGCCCGGGCCCACCGTGCGGCCGCCTTGCGCACGGCGGCGGTGGTGGCGCCGATGTTGGCCGAGGGCCAATTCGCAGGCGCATGCCAGGGCCTGCTCAGACTGGACAATCTCACCGTCGCGGCAGAGGCCCGAGCCTTACTCCATCGCCTTGGCCTGCCGCCCGAGCACCTGGAGTGGCTAGAGCAGGCGCAGGCTCGTGCCAAGGCGAACATCCCGGTCCCCAGCGGCGGCTGGCTGTTCCACCAAGGCGGTTGGCTGGACCCGGCTGGCTATGCTCAAGCCCTGCTGGCCGATGCCAAAACCCATGCCGAGGTCGTGTTCCTGCCTGGTCAGGGCGTGCACCAACTGCACCGCACCACACAGGCTGGCCAGGCCACCTGGCAGGCAAAAGACGCACAAAATCAGGTCATTGCCCAGGCGCCCGTGGTGATCATGGCGGGCGCGGGCGGCACCTCCGCACTGATTCAGGCGCTGCCCGGCGTGGCGCCTTTGCCCCTGTCAAGCCTGCGTGGTCAGATCAGCAGCCTGCCTGTGCACGAGGGCATCAGCGCCCCCCACCTCCCCGTCGCAGGCGCCGGCTATGCATTGCCTGCCCATGAGGGACGATTGTTGTTTGGCGCCACCAGCGATGTGGACGACCTGGACCCCCATGTTCGCGAGGCGGACCATGCCCACAACCTGGAACAGGCCTTTCAACTGGGCAGCCTGCCCCAGGCAAGCGTGGCCAATGCCATGCCCAATGACCTGCAAGGCCGGGTGGGCTGGCGGGCCAGCACGCCTGATCGCCTGCCCTATGTGGGCGCGCTGCCTTTGGCCGATGCCCCACCGCCTGTTGTCGGGCAAAGAGCGCCCAGGATGGATCAACCACGGCTGATACCCCGACTGCGCGATGAACACGGCGGGGTCTACGTCATCACGGGATTCGGCTCAAGGGGCATCACCTGGGCCGCCTTGGCAGGGGAACTGCTGGCCTCCTGGGTCACGGGCAACCCGTGCCCGATCGAGGCCCCTCTGCGCGATGCGCTGGACCCCGCCCGCATCGTGACGCGGGCCAAGGCCAGGGCGCAGCCAGCGTCAGGCTGAGGCTTCGGCCTGAGGCGCCGCGCCGTTGTCGCCGCCGGATTCGGCGTTGTCGGGCGTGGTGCCCTCGGCAGTACCTTGGTCGGCGTCAGCGTCGGGGGCACCAGGCTCACCCGTGCCGCTGCGGCGTTGCTGGGTTTTTTCTTCTTTCTTCTTCTTCTTGGCCAGCTCGCGCTGACGCTTTTCAAACTGATAGTTGGGTTTTGCCACTTTTTGGTCCTCTGGCGCCCGCTGCGGGCACCGCTGGGCAACATTGTCGTCGCAAAACTGGTGCGCCGAGGTGGGTACACTGGCAGGCTGGAAAAATACTTGAGACATGAGCGACAAATTACGTCTGGACAAATGGCTGTGGGCCGCGCGCTTTTACAAGACGCGCAGCTTGGCCGCTGACGACATCGACAAAGGCCGGGTCCAGGTCAACGAGATCGTGGCCAAGCCTTCGCGCGACCTGAAGATCGGTGACCGCATCGACCTGCGCCAAGGCACCCTGGTGCGCACCGTCATCGTCAAAACACTCAGCAGCGTGCGCGGCGGCGCGCCCGTGGCCCAGACGATGTACGAAGAAACGCCCGACAGCATCGCCCGCCGCGAACGCCACGCCGAGGAGCGCCGCACCCAGCCCGACCCCGCGCTGGCCATCGATCAGGGCCGCCCTACCAAGCGCGACCGGCGGCAATTGGCCGACTGGAACCGCTGGAGCGCCGGCGTCGACGATTAAATATTTCTAACCCAGGGTCTTGAAACCCTGCCCGTCGCCCCGAGATCTGCTGGGCTTCGATTGACTCACCCTCATTAAATCCAACAAACACCATGAGCGACACGCCCGCGAACGCCGAAAACCTTGATCCGGTCGATGCCGCCCCCGGCGGCGCCGAGCCGCTTGAGTCCAGCATCGAGCAGCAACTGGCAGAACTGCACGCCAAGCACACCGAGGTCTCGGATGCTTACCTGCGTGCCAAGGCCGAGGCGGAAAACACCCGCCGCCGTGCCGATGACGAAATCTCCAAGGCCCGCAAGTTCGCGGTTGAGTCCTTCGCCGACAGCCTGTTGCCGGTCAAGGACAGCCTGGAAGCCGCCATCACCACACAACTGTCCAAGCCAGACACGCCCATCGAAACCGTGATGGAAGGCGTTCAGGCCACCTTGCGGCAGTTGAGTGCGGCCCTGGAGCGCAACAAAGTGATCGAGATCAATCCCGCCACCGGTGCCAAATTTGATCCGCATCAGCACCAGGCCATCAGCATGGTGCCCGCCGACCAAGAGGCCAATACCGTGGTGGGCGTGCTGCAAAAGGG
>Ga0073915_10000065_pt1 | contig 13337 bp, 10 predicted proteins | sample GWRWT2_30Apr14_FD_71480 | JGI IMG/M metagenome (GOLD analysis project Ga0073915, IMG submission 71480) | Sand microcosm microbial communities from a hyporheic zone in Columbia River, Washington, USA - GW-RW T2_30-Apr-14 | ecosystem: Engineered > Artificial ecosystem > Sand microcosm >... | reverse complement strand
ATGCTACGCAGTCTAGTAGGCATGCGAAGCCGGGTGTCTCCTTCAGATTAGGGGGTGAGGGCTTCGATGTCCCCTGTTGTAGGGACACGTTCGCATGTTCGGGGGTTAGGCGGCAGCAAAGCCCAAGTAGATTGCGATCACTGCTTGAAACACTGGCCATTTCAACCGCGCCCTTACCACCGGACTTGCGCGGGTCCTCACCACCGTTCTGCGCAGCGGCGCAGGCATTCTAGAAAGGATTAACCGTGAACCGTTACCTGCATGGTTGTACTGTCCTGGTTGTCGCCTGTAGTCTGCTGGCAGTCCAGCAGGGTGCTCATGCGCAGACCTGGCTTTCCGATACGTTCACCGATGACACCGTGGGACACGCGTCAAACGGCCCCGAGATCGGCAGCGTCTACCACGCGTGCACGGCGGGTGCCAGCTGCGACAAATACAGTGTCGTGAGCATCGGTGGCAACAACATGCTGTATGTCAACGGTGAAGCTGGCGGCCTGGGTTTGCAATGGTTCCTGGCCGGTGGCGGCGAAGGCATGGGCACGGTCGGCTACCGCTTCACGCCAATGCCGGGCGGCACCGTCGTCGGTGGCAACGCCTTCAATCTGCAACTGACGGCGCCAGGCGTGACGGAAGTACTGATGATCGGCGAAGACATCGGCTCGAGTCTGTCGCTGAGCTACGTGTCGTATGCCAGCGGACTTGGATCGACGACGGAACTGCTGCCGGTGAAATTGCAGCGCGGCCAGGAGATCTTCGTGCAATGGGACTTTGACACTGTCAGCGACACCCTCAACCTGTCACTCGACGGTCAGCTGTTGCGGCAGACAAGCTTCGCCGGCGGGCTCGACGCAATCATCTCGACTTCTGTCGTCAGCAACTACGCCACCACCGCAAGCTGGTTGATCGATGACGTGCTGGCCACTGCCGTTCCCGAACCGGCTTCCGCAGCCCTGTTGCTGACAGGGCTGGTCACCATCGCAGCCCGGCGTCGATTCCGCGCCGGCTCTGAAACCGTGTGAGCTCGTTCAGCCTTGCACAGAACGGTCGCCGCATCATTTTGCGAATCCAAGGAAGAAATAGCATGATGTCCTCCTCAATGCATGCACGTTGGTCGCAATACCGGCAACAGGCAATTCGTATTGTGCTGGCTGCCGCAGTGGGCCTGGTAGTCGGCTCGTCGGCGCTCGCTGCAGGCAGCTATTCGGTCACGGTGCTGGGTGTCTTGCCAGGCTATGACCACGGCTACGGCAATTCTGTGAACAACGCAGGCGTGGCCGTTGGCCATAGCGCTGACATCGGTGCCGACGGGCTCTTTTCTGCCAGCGCGGGAACTTACTGGGCAACCGGCCAGGCGGCCCAGGCCCTGGGCCCGGCGCCAGGCTTTGTGTTCAGCAGCTTGGCATCGCTGAATAACCGCGGTGAAGCCGTCGTAAGCAACTCCAACATCAATGCCGGGCAGGCAAGCGGCAACGCTGCATTAGTCTGGTCCCCCAAGACTGGTACGCGGGCCCTGCCGTCCCCGGCCGGGGCCGTCTTCACCACCGTCACTGGCCTCAACGACAGCGGGCAGGCGGTGGGCTGGGCAGACTTCGCAACGTCCAGAGCCGGATTGGTCTGGAGCGACAATGGCGAGCTCACTGTGCTGCCGTCGCTGGGCGAAGGCGTGCAGGTGTCATCCCAGCGCATTAACAATTCCGGGGAGGTCCTGGTGGCGGGCGCGGGCAACGGACGGCAGCTCAGCTACGTCTGGGATGCAGCGCGAGGTTACCGGCAACTGGCTCAACCCGTCGGCATGCACGACAGCTACGGCTATGACATCAATGATGCGGGGCAGGTCGTGGGCATTGCCGCATCGAGCCTGTCGGATGGTTCGCCTTACCACGCAGTGCTCTGGTCCGGCCTCAATGACGCGCTGGATCTCGGCGGTCTGCCAGGCGCGACGAACAACTATGCAATGGCCATCAATGCCGCTAGTGCGGTGGTGGGCCAGAGCTGGGAGGCTGCCGGTATCCGCAGCTTCATCTGGACGGCCTCTGAGGGCATGCGCAATCTGGCGCTGCTGATCGACGGGGTAGACCCACTTGCAGGCCGCCTGGGCTCGCTGGCCATGCGCGACATCAACGATGGCGGCCAGATCCTGGGCTCGGCCCTGATCGATGGCCAGCGGCGCGCGCTGCTTTTGAGCCCGGTGCCGGAATCCGGGACCGCGCTGATGCTTGCGATGGGGCTGACGCCGGTCGCCTGCATCGTCCGGCGCCGGGAAGCTGTCGGCTGCCGTCACAGGGCCCCTAACCGTAAGTGTGAACAGGCCCTTGTCAAAGCGAGGACAGCAGCATGGATTTTTTTGAACCGCCTGCCTGTGGCGAACTGCGCCGTGAAGCTCAGCAAGCTGATAACGGACAATGGCAGTCAGTTCGCCGACCGCTTCACCAGCAGAAAGCGAGCGCCAAAGGGGCGCCTCAAATTATATGAGGTTCCAATTCCACCCGATTGTTGACAGTACGCACTACCCTCGATGCGCTCACAATTGTGAAATGCCAATTTTTTATATCCATCATCCACTCGGGGTTTACATGAACACCAAATTTATTTGGCCTCTCATATTGGCTGCATGCACTAGCATTTCCGCTAAAGCGAATGTGTTGACTGGTCCTATAGTTAATCCTGTAAACGGTCACAGCTACTTTCTCCTTTCTCAGAATAATTGGACTGGCAGTGAAGCCGAGGCTGTCAATCTTGGTGGTCATTTGGTTACAATAAATGATGCTGCGGAAAATGCTTGGATAGTTGACACATTTTCCGAATTTGGGGGAATATCCCGAGCCATTTGGGCCGGCATGAATGACTCCGCGAGCGAGGGTACATTTGTCTGGTCTAGTGGCGAGTCGGTGGCTTACACAAACTGGGGGCCGAACGAACCAAATGACAACTTCGGCGAGGATTACACGCACATATTTCCAACTATGGACGGCCGCTTTCCTACTTGGAATGACGCACCAGACGCCGCCGATGCTTTTGGTTTCACGTTCAATGGAGTTGTAGAGATTCCCGTGCCCGAGCCTGAGACATATTTGATTGTGCTATCTGGTCTTCTCATACTTGGAGCGCATAGGAAATTGAGTCGCCTTTTGCCTTCAAAAGCACCTTAGCACCGGCTGATGCGGCAGACGATGCTGTGACTAACCACCCGCAAAGAGAATGCTGGGCGTCAGAGCGAAAGGGCGTTTGATGGTCAACTTCGGTCAATCTAATGCTTCTTTGATAGTTCCTGCCGCAGCCAATCAGCTCAATACAAAACACGGCTGCGGATGGTGCCTGGAATGCTCTGAATCTTTTGCAAGGCCACTTCTGAATAGGCCGCGTCCACGTCCATGACCAGATAGCCAATCGACTCATTGGTCATCAAGCTCTGCGCGGCGATGTTGATGTTGTTCTCGGCAAACACGCGATTGACGTTGGACAGCACGCCCGGCACGTTCTCGTGGATGTGCAGCAGTCGGTGCTTGCCCGCGCCCAGTGGCATGGTCACTTCCGGGAAGTTGACAGCTGACAGCGTGGTGCCGCAATCCGAGTAGCGCACGAATTTTTCGGCCACTTCCAGGCCGATGTTGGCTTGGGCCTCCAGCGTGGATCCGCCGATGTGCGGGGTCAGGATCACGTTGTCGAAGGCACGCAGTGGCGACAGAAACTCTTCGTCGTTCGCCTTGGGTTCGACCGGGAAAACGTCAATGGCCGCGCCACCCAGGTGCTCGCTCTTCAGGCTGGCGGCCAAGGCGTCGATGTCGACACAAGTGCCGCGTGCGGCATTCATGAAGATGGCGCCACGCTTCATCTTGGCAAAGTGTTCGGCGCGCATCATGTTCTGCGTGGAGGGCAGTTCAGGCACGTGCAAGGTCACCACATCGGCCACGCCCAGCAACTCTTGCAGCGATCCCAACTGGCGCGCATTGCCCAGCGGCAGTTTGGTGACGGTGTCGTAATACACCACCTGCATGCCCAGCGACTCGGCCAGCACCGACAGTTGCGAGCCGATATTGCCGTAGCCCACGATGCCCAGGGTCTTGCCGCGAGCTTCCCACGAGCCTTCGGCCGATTTGCTCCAACCGCCACGGTGCACCAGCGCGTTCTTTTGCGGGATGCCGCGCAGCAGCAGGATCAACTGGCCCAGCACCAGTTCGGCCACCGAGCGGGTGTTGGAGTAGGGCGCATTGAAAACGGGAACGCCCTTGCGCATGGCGTGCTGCAAGGCGACCTGGTTGGTGCCGATGCAAAAACAGCCAATGGATACCAGCTTGTTGGCGGCTTCCAGCACCGCGGGCGTCACCTGGGTGCGCGAGCGGATGCCCAGGAAGTGCACGTCGCGGACCTTCTCGATCAGGATGGAGTCATCAAGCGCCGTCTTGAGGTACTCGATGTTGGTGTAGCCGTTTTTATGCAGCACATCCACGGCGTTCTGGTGCACGCCTTCGAGCAACAGAAAGCGAATCTTGTCCTTGTCGAGCGAAAGCTGCTGCATGCCTGAATCCTTCATCTGTGGTGTTGATCAGCCAGACGCTACCATGACGAAGAATTTCCACTGAAAGAATGGTCATGCCGACAGCACCAGACATCCTTGCCCGACTCCAGGCCATCGTGGGCGACAGCCACGTCAAGACCGATGCCGACAGCTTGAAGCACTGGGGATGCGACTGGACCAAGGTGCGCGTGCCCGCACCGTCGGCCATTGTTTTTCCCTCAACCACGGAAGAGGTGCAAGCAATTGTCCACCTTGCCAACGAAGTCGGTCTGGCGCTGGTGCCATCGGGCGGGCGCACGGGCTTGTCGGGGGCTGCAGTCGCGGCGCAGGGTGAGGTGGTGGTCAGCTTTGACCGCATGAACCGCATCATCGAGTTCTTCCCCGAAGACCGGCTGGTGCGCCTCGAACCTGGCGTGGTCACGGCGCAATTGCAGGCCTTTGCCGAAGAGCAAGGGCTGTACTACCCGGTGGACTTCGCCAGCTCGGGCTCATCGCAACTGGGCGGCAACATCGGCACCAACGCGGGGGGCATCAAGGTCATCAAGTACGGCATGACGCGCAACTGGGTGCTGGGCCTGAAGGTGGTCACAGGCAAGGGCGATGTGCTGGATCTGAACAAGGGCATGGTCAAAAACGCCACTGGCTATGACCTGCGCCAATTGTTCGTCGGTGCCGAAGGTACGCTGGGCTTCGTGGTCGAGGCGATGATGAAGCTGGACCGCGCGCCGCGTGATCTGCGCGTGATGGTGCTGGGCACGCCCGACTTTGCCGCCGTGATGAAGGTGCTGGCGACGTTTCAAAAGCAACTCGATTTGACGGCCTTTGAGTTCTTCTCGGAGCTGTCGGTGCAGCTGGTGACCCAGCACCAGGGCGTGCCTCGGCCATTCGAGGCAGCGACACCGTTTTATGCCCTGCTGGAGTTCGAGGCATCGAGCGAGAAGGTGGTGGACGAGGCCATGGCCTTGTTCGAGTCCTGCGTGGATCAGGGCTGGGTGGTCGATGGCGTGATGAGCCAGAACCAGACGCAGGCCAAATCACTGTGGCGCTTGCGCGAAGGCATCTCGGAAACCATCTCGCACTACACGCCTTACAAGAATGACTTGTCGGTGCTGATCCAGCATGTGCCGGCCTTCATCGCCGAGATCGATGGCATCGTGGCCCAGCAGTACCCAGACCTCCGAGTCGTCTGGTTTGGCCACATCGGCGATGGCAATGTGCACCTGAACATCCTCAAGCCGGACGACATGGCCAAGGACGATTTCTTTGCCAAATGCGCGACCGTGAACACGCAGATCTTCGAGGCGGTGGCGCGGTATGACGGGTCGGTGTCGGCCGAGCATGGCGTGGGCCTGACCAAGAAGCCTTACCTGGGCTACAGCCGATCGCCCGAAGAGCTGGCCTACATGAAGGCCGTCAAGCTGGTGTTCGATCCCAACAATGTGATGAATCCGGGCAAGGTGTTTGACCTTTGAAAGGCTTGGCTGCCCATTGATGCGTGTGGCTCACTGCAGCACGCCGATCACGATCAGTACACTGTTGCCGCCCGAGATTTGAGCCGGTCCTTCGCCTCCGTGCGGGTCGCCCATCTGCGCGGCCCGGCCTGGGTCGATCTTGTCAGCCCCTGTGTTGACCTGAGCGCCGTAGAACACGCTGTCGATCTGCACCTTGCCCCGCACGCCATAGAGCATGGGTGATTGGTTGTTGAAGTAATCCACCTGGCTGCCGGAGCCCGACAATTCAACGCGGAACGCGGGCTTGTCGGCCGTGCCGTCCTTGCCCAGGTAGGTGTACGAGATGTCACCACGCCAGTCCGACAGCTTGATGGATTGGCCGCTGGTAGATGTGATGCCCGCGGTGCCACCCACGGCCAGCGAGCTGCCACCGCCCAGCTTGAAATCGAAGGAGCCGAAAGGTTGAACGCGGTTGACCGAACCGGCCGTGGGGGTGCCACTGGCGTCCTTGGGGGCGAGGCTGTCTTCGGCCTTCCAGCTCATGTGGGTGACCTTGAAGCCGACCTTCTTGAGCGGGCCTTCGGCAGGCGCATAAGCCAGGCCTTCGGTGAAGAACATGGAGGTGAGTTGCTTGGCTTGCGGCCCGCTATAGTGCCCGCCAACGTCGGTCAGGATGAACATTCCCTCGCTGCCGAACAAGGCGCCCGCCCTGAAGCGCGCATCGGCCACGCGGCCTTGGTCGGCCAGCTCGGGCGTGGGCCGCAGGCGCTGGTAGTCGCCCCAGACGCTGCCTTGCCAACCCCGGTATTTGCGTGGATCGTCCAGGTCGGCCGCGCCCAGTTTGTTCTGATCATTGGGCGCCACCAGTTTGGCCAGGTTGACCGTGCCGCCCAGGTGCAGCAGGTCACCGCCATTGGGCCCAGAGGCTGCGTCGACGTTCAGCCCGGTGGGCAGGTTGCCGCCGAAGTAGCTGTCTTGGGCGTAATAAGGGTGGCTGGGCGTGAGCAGTGGCCCCACGTCAAAGATGCCTGGCGCCTTGAGCTTCTCCTTGAAGATGAGGCCCACCATGGTCTTGGCCAGCAGCAGGTCGGCGTTCCAGGTTTCATCGACCAGGCCGCCTTCATCGGGGCTGGGTGTGGCAGCGCGGTCCTTGGTCATGAGGGCGATCTGCGCTGCCGAGGCCAGGAAAATCAAGGTCTGATGGTTGTCCTTGAGCCGCTTGAGGAAGGTGTCGCTGCCCAGGTATTCATCGACGCGCAGGCCGACGATGCGGCTGACGAGGTCCGTCTTGATCGAGTTGCTGGGGGTGAGGGGTTCGATGGCATCCAGGTACTTGCCGAAGGTGGACAGGTTGCTGCCGAAGCTGTCGCCATATTGCAGGCCGCCCACGCCCCCATTGGGCAAGATGGCGGCGCTGTACAGCGCGCCGTACGAGGCTGACTCGGTGCCTTTGAGCTTGAATTTCTTGCGCTCGTCGGCGGAGAAGTCAGTGCCGTAGCGCAGGTCTTGGTAGATGTCGCTGACGAGTCCGATCACGAGCGGGTGGTCTGCGGCCTTTTTGGCTGCATCCTCCAGTTTGGGGTCGGTTTTTGCCTCTGTTTTGGCCGGGTCTTTTCCATCGGCAGCGGGTGTGGTGGACGGCGTGGCTGCGCTGGGTTCACGTTGAATGGCTGGCCCCGCTGCGCTGATGGCCTCAGGTTCGGCCATGCGCATGATCTGATCCGCGACCTGATCGGCCTCTTTTTCCAAGGCGTCGCCCGGTGTGCTGACGGTGGCTTTGCGTTGCAATGTGGCTTCTTCTTGCGGGTCGGCCAGGTGGTCGGTGCTTCGGCCGTTCTGCTGAATGACGTGGGTCAGCTCGTGCGCCAACAGCCGCTTGCCGCCCTCGGTGTCGGGTGCGTATTGGCCGGCGCCAAAGACGATGTTTTGGCCGGTGGTGTAGGCCTTGGCCTGGATGCCTTGTGCAGCCTGCGCCGCCTGGCCATCGGTGTGGAGGCGCACTTGGCTGAAGTCCTGGCCAAAGCGCGGCTCGAAGTATGCGCGCAGCTCCTTGGGCAAGGCCGCGCCCCTGCGCTGTGCTGTCTGGACGGCGGTGCTGGTGTCCAGCGACTCATTCGTCTGGTCGGGGTCGGTGCTGGTTTTCCGCTGCAAGGGTGCCGGCTGGCAGCGTGGACAGCCGCCGCCGCAGGCACAGCCTGAGGGCGAGCGCATGACCTGGCCCGACAACCAGGAAGAAGCCACAGTGGCATGGCGCCTGGCTGAGGCTGGGGCTTTGGGGGCGTGGGCAGGCGGGGATTTTTGAGAGGGCATCGCGACAACTCAGGGCGTGCATTCGAGTTTGACTTTGGTGCCAGGCACCGGGTGGGCCTGGTTGTAGGTGTCGATCGTGGTGCCCACGCAGTGGGTGAGCTTGTTCGATGCCTTCTCGGCGCTGGCCGCATAGGCCTTGACGGCCGCCTTGTAGGTGGCGATCTCGTCGGTGAATTTCTTGCGCGTCATGCCTTTGGTGCCGTTGAAGGCGGGCAAAGGGTGGGCCTTCAGGTAAGCGACGTAGTCCAACCCGTGGTTGCCTTCATGCCAGCGCAAGGTGGTGGACTGCGGGTTGACCTTGCCGCCCGCGATGTCCTCGGCCGTGGTGCCGCGGCCATAGCCCGACGTGGTCGAGCCCGGCATGCCTGGCGGGTAGGCCGTCTGGATGGTGGCCAGGTTCGCCGGGGCGGTGAAGTCGTCGATGGTCTCCGACTTGCCCGCGATCACCGTGGTGAAGGGGATGTCCACCGGGAACAGCAGGCGCGTGACCGGTGTGCTGATGCTGGGGTCCACCATGTCCCCCAGGATCTGCACATTCGTGCCACTGGCGGTGCTGAAGCCCACATCGCCGCTCAAGGGGTCAACGGCTTGTCCTTGGTCCAGGGGCGTTGAGATGTTCGTTTCACGGCGGTGCGCGGACTGCCAGGCCCACAAGGGGATGCGGGCACTGTTGACGCCGTACAGCGCGTCTTCGGTGGTGCTCAGTGCGGCGGCGGCCTTGGGCATGAGGGCGCGGATGGCGCTGATGTAGGCGGCTTGCAGGTCTCGGTCCAGCAGCACGTCGCCACTGAGTTTGTCCTTGATGAGTTGCTGGGTGTCGGTCACCTTGGCGTACCAGCTGTTGATGTCGGTCTCGAACGAGGCAGCGTCCACCTTGCCTTGGGCGCTGCCGATCGTGCTGGCTGCGGTGGTGAAGGTGGCGATGGCGGCTTTGACGGCGTCGCGGTGATCCTTGTCAGTGGAGGCGCCGGGCTTGGGCTCGCGGGCGATCACGGGGCTGGCGGTTTGGGTGATCGGCAAGGGGGATGGCGAGGCGGACTGGCAGCGCTGGCAACCACCGCCGCAGGCGCATGACGCGGCTGCAGGCGATCGACTGAGCATGACGCCTGCGTTCGGTGTGGAGGGGTGTGCGACGGGTGCTGGTGATACGGGCGCAGGCAGCTTCTTGATGGGCAACGCTAGCATGGTGAGACCACCTGGAAGTCGTCCTTTGGGAAGTCCCGGGCGCTGCGAAGCAGCCCGCAGGTTCGCTCGATCAGGGTGTTGCCGAGGATGGATTCCCTGGCGATCGCTTCGTTGGCAAAAATGGGATCGAATGCGGCGAGCAACAGGTGCGTCTCACCCAAATAGGCCGGGGTCATCGAGTCGAGCAGGGTGTCTTCGGCCATCAGTGTGATGGGATCGGTGTTCAATGCCACCAACCGTGAGACCGAGAGGATGTCGTCCACACGGAAAACGTGACACCCCTGGCCGGACAGCGGGCCGATCAGGTAGTCGCCCGTCCTGCATTCAATGCAGCCTGGGGGAAAGGTCAGCGGCATCCGGCGCATGTGACCACTTCGCTCATGTTGCTGCGAACCTTGTAGATGGGGCGCCCCGCCAAAGTGGTGGTCGGGTTGTCGTTGTCATCAAGGGCCGGGTCCCGGCTCGCAGGTTTGAAGCTCGCACCCGTAGCAGGACCATGGATGGGCCGTTTTCCATTCTTGCTGTAGACATTGGTGGGGTCGTTGCCTGCGGCGTCGGTGACGCCTCCGACGATGTGAAAATCAGGCGAGGGCTTTTTGAGGACGGTGCCCAGATCGTCTTCAAAGTGGAGGTTGTACTCCCATAGCCAGAATTTCACCTGGCCGGGACCGCAATTGCCCTCGGGGCACATCGGATTCAAGAAGTTGGCCCACATGGCCGCGTAAACGTCCGAGGGTGGCGAGATCCATGTGTAGGTGCGCAAGGCCAGACCGCTGCAGTTGTAGGTGAGCCGGTCGATCGAGGCGTCATAGCCCGGATAGCGGCTGCAGGGCGTGCGCATGATCTGCCGCGACAAACGACCGCTGGATTGTTGGACGACGTGGGTGAGTTCGTGTGCGAGCAGGCGCTGCCCCTCGGGTGAAGATGGCGCGTACTCGGATCGGCCAAAAAAGATGTCCTGCCCCACGGTGAAGGCGCGCGCATTGACTTGCTGAGACAGGGTATCTGCCTGTGTTCCATCGTGCACCCGCACGCCCGAGAAGTTCTGGCCGAATTGGCTTTCCATGAAGGTGCGCGTGGAGGGCGGGAGGACGCTGCCGCCGCCTTGGATGGCGCTCTGGAGCGACTGCTCGTAGTCGGCCGACACGGCGGTTTCGCCACTGGCCTGGCCGGAGGCTTCCTTGCGCTGGACGTTGCCGGATTCGGTGTCTTCATCTTCCGCGAACGCAGCACCTTCGGCCGAATCGGAGGGCCCCGCGCTGTCGTACATCTCATCCGCCTCCAGAACCTTGCGGTACAGCTTGGGCTGCAAGCCCGATGAGATGGCGTTAATCGACGTGCCTTGACCACCGCTCACCACGGCATCGGCCACGCGATCTGCCTCTTGCTCATGGGCGTCGTTGGGGGAGCCGATGGTGAGGTTCGACTTGGCCTGACAGCGGGGGCAGGCGCCACCACACGCGCAGGACGAAGACGCGCGTTGAAGCTGCGTTGCAGGCAAGGCAAGCCGTGTGGGGGATGGCGCATGCCGAGGCATAGCGAAACGTCTGGTTTGTCCGGCTTGTGTGGCAAGTGAGGCTGGCATGGCGGCTTCTCCTTGACGGGCGGTGGTTCGGCTACTTCGGCTTTGGAGCCGGCTTGGGCTTGCTGGCTTTGCTGGTTTTATGAGCGGGTTTGACGGTGTCCACGGGCGGTGTGGCGGCTGTTTTGACCACTCCGCCAAAGGCCGGCCTCAATTTCAATTTGTCCAACTCACTGGGGTGCAAGCGGATCTCGCTGGTGGTCATCTGCCCTGCGGTCAATGAAAACGGCTTGCTGCCCTGCGGCACCAATTTACCGCCGTCGCCGCCAATCTGCAATGTCAGCTTTCGGTTGGCGCCAATGGCATCAGCTTGCGCGGGTTGCAGGATGAAGGCGTAGTAGCCCGAGGCGTCGGTGGTCGCTGGCGCCACGCCCGCCACAGGTGTGCCGGCTTCGTCGATCAGGGTGACCTGAACGTGCGCGGCCGCCTTTGAGGCCTCGTCCGTGAGGCGCCCTTGCAGCAAGGTCTCGGTTTTGGTGACGGGGGGCACGCGGATGTTGGCGATCTGGACCTCGACCTCCAGCGCGGCCACGCGTTGCAGCATGGTCGTGCTGGCATGGGCGTAGCGCTTCACGCGCAGGTCGTCGGGGTTGACGTCTGTTCGCAGGCGGCGCGCTTCCTCGACGACCAGCAGGCGGGACGCCAGTTGCGCGTCGAGCACCATGCCCAGCAGGTCGCTGCGCTGATCCTGCAAGGCCTCGAAAGCCCCCTGCAGATCGCTCTTGTAGGTCTTTTGTCCGGTGTTGGAGATGATGGCCATGACGTCACCCATGAGGTTTGAAGAGGATGCCGGAGGTGGTGCTGCGGCTGGCGCACAGGGCGCTGGGGTTGAGCACCTGGTTGCCGACCTTGACCTCGGCCATGGCCGGGTTCATGTCGTTGGCCACGATGCAGTGGTCGCCCTGGTTGAAGCTGGCGTTGACGAGCCGCACGCCCAGCGCAAACAGTGACAGCAAGGTCTCGGGGCCGCGCTCGCTGAATCGGTTGTTGGTGGCGCGCAAGGTGTTGCCCATGAGCAGCCCGTTGGCGAAGAGGTTGCCGCTGCGCAGGCTGAAGGACTGGTTGCTTTGGTAGGCCAGGTCGTCCATCGAGGCGATGAGGTGGCAGGAAAGGCTGGTGTTGCTTTGCCCCGTGCGCGATTGGTTGTCGTTGAACATGACGTTGCCAGCCGGGAACAGCCGGGCCACGGCGGCATCGCGCTGGACCACCATGGCGGCGGGCGCGGCATGCAGGCCCGTCGTGGCCTGCGTTGGCGCGCCGGTGGCGGCTTCTTCACGCGCGGCTGGCGCAGTTGTCAAGCTGCCTTCCCGTTGAAGCTGCGTGCCCGCACCAGCGTTGTTCACCCCGCCCAGGTCAAAGAGGAAGACGGTGCCGGCCATGCGCTCCTGGGCGCTGGGCCCCGACAGCTCGCTGGAAAAAGCGTTGTCGTTGCATTGCACAGGCCCGAAGGCCACCGCGTACAAGGCCAGGCCCACGGGCTGATCGACCAGGTTCTCGTGGATGCGCGCGGCCGGGCGCTGGCTGAAGGCCTCGCCTTGCGCCATGGCCTGCCGGTCCAGCAGGTTGAAATTGCTGACCAGCTTGATCACGATGCCGCCCCGGTGGCCAGGGATCAATGAGTCGGTCGTGATGTCGGGGCTCAAGGGGCCGTTGTTGACCAGGCGGTTGTGGGTGATCTCCACGTCTTCACCATAGGCGATGAAGATGCCGCATACCGGGTTGGCGCCGGTCACGCCGTTGTCTTCGATCTGGTTGTCAACGATGGCCAGCGCTTCGCACAAGCCCAGCGAGATGCCGCCAAGACCTTGCTTGGCGGCCGTGCTGCGCAAAGCGTTGTCGAAGAGGTTCAAGAGGCAGCCGGTGATCTGGTTGCCCAGGATGCGCAGGCCCACGACGGGCGTGCCCAGTTGCCCCAGGGCCGTTGCCAGGGCGCTGCTTCGCAGCTTGCTGGGCTCTTGCGTGGCGGCGGTCACGCCGATGCCGGACAGGCCCATGGCCGTCAGGGTGTTGCGCTCGATGGTGATGTCATAGAGGAAGCCGCTGTCTTCGCGCGAGGGCTTCTCATCGTCCTTCAAGGTGATGGTGAGGTCGAAGCGCTGGGTGCCAGGGGTGGGTTGAAGGTTCAGCTTGTCGATGCTCAAACCGGGCTCGCCCTCGGTCACTTGGAAGGTGGCTGGGTTGCTGCTGAAGCGGAAGGTGCCATCGGCACCGCTCACCAGCACGCGCGTCTGGGTGGTCGCGGTATCGGTCAAGGTGATCTGCACACCGGCACGTGGCTTGCCGTCGGGGCCCA
>Ga0073915_10000064_pt1 | contig 13388 bp, 12 predicted proteins | sample GWRWT2_30Apr14_FD_71480 | JGI IMG/M metagenome (GOLD analysis project Ga0073915, IMG submission 71480) | Sand microcosm microbial communities from a hyporheic zone in Columbia River, Washington, USA - GW-RW T2_30-Apr-14 | ecosystem: Engineered > Artificial ecosystem > Sand microcosm >... | reverse complement strand
CGTAGCCACGGTCATTGGCCTCGCGCATGGTGGTCTGCACGCAAACTTCGGTGGTCACGCCCATGACGATGAGGTGGGTGATGCCGCGTGTCTTGAGCACCTCGCCCAGGGCGGTGTCGTAGAAGGCGCCTTTGCCGGGCTTGTCGATGACCAGCTCACCCGCGATGGGCGCCAGCTCGGGGATGATGCCGTGGCCAGGCTCCCCATGGATCAGGATGCGTCCCATGGGGCCTTCGTCGCCGATGCGCAGCTTGGGCGCGCCGCGCAGGCGTTTGGCGGGCGGGCAGTCGGACAGGTCGGGGGCATGGCCTTCGCGGGTGTGGATCACGTAGCCACCGCTGGCGCGCCAGGCCTGGAGCACGCGCTTGACGGTGGGCACGATGGCGGCCAGCAAGGACACGTCGTTGCCCAGGGTTTCGCCAAAGCCGCCCGGCTCGATGAAGTCGCGCTGCATGTCAATGATGAGCAGGGCCGCGTGCGCCATGCTGAAGCTGTATTCAAAGGGCTGAGCGTGCAACTTCAGGAGGGTCGTTTCGGCGGTCATGCAGCTTGCTCCAAAGGTGCGGTTTCTTCGTGGTGGCCGCCGCCCATGAAGGCGCCCAGCACGCGGCGATCGGCATCAACGGCCTGGCATTCATGGACGATGCGGCCTTCGCTCATCACCACGATGCGGTCGGCCAGTTTCAGCAGCTCGTCCAGGTCTTCGCTGACCAGCAGCACGGCGCCGCCCTTGTTGCGCACGCCCATGATGCGCGAGTGGATCTCGGCCACGGCAGCGAAGTCGAGGCCGAACACGGGGTTGGACACCAGCAGCACATCGACCTGCCCATCCAGCTCGCGGGCCAGCACGGCGCGTTGCACATTGCCGCCCGACAGGGACTTGATCGGCGCGTTCTCGCCTTGCGTCTTGACGCGGTACTCGGCGATCAACTGGCGGGCCTGATCGCGCAACACACTGCCTCGGATCCAGCCGCTGCGCGCGGCCGGGGCCTGGTCGAAGCGGCGCAGGCCGATGTTCAGGGCCACGCTCAGGTCGCCCACGCAGGCATTGCGCAAGGGCTCTTCGGGCAGGCTGCGCACATTGAGGCGCTGGTTCTGTTCGCGTCGCGCTTCGTACGACTCATTGGCGATCTTCACCTGGCCGGATTCGCGGTCGCGCTGGCCCACCAGGGATTCCATCAACTCACGCTGGCCATTGCCGGAGACACCGGCGATGCCCAGGATCTCGCCAGCGCGCACCTTCAAGCTGAGCTGGTGCACCGCACGCTCGCCCCGATCACCTTGCACATCGAGCTGATCAACCTCCAGGCGCAGGGGCGCGGTGGGGTTGAGCAGCACGCGGTGCAATGGCGCGGTGGAGACCACCTCTTCCAGCACGGCCTCGGGCACCAGTTCGATCACATCATCGGCCGCCTTGCTGGGGGCCTTGCGCGCATGGCTTTCCCCCACCATCTCGGCGCCCAACAACGTGGGGTTGGTGTCGGCGACGCGGTGGCTGCCCACCAGCCGCCCCCGGTGCAACACGCTCACGTCATCGGCGATGTCCATCACCTCGCGGAACTTGTGCGTGATCATGATGATGGAGACCTCGCCCGCGTGCGCCCGGTCGCGCAGCAGGCCCAGCACCTCGTCGGCCTCTTGCGGTGTCAGCACCGAGGTGGGTTCGTCCAGGATCAGCAGGCGTGGCTTGAGGTAGAGCTGCTTGAGGATCTCCAGCTTCTGCTTCTCGCCCGCCGACAGGTCCATGGGCCGCGCGTCCAGGTCGAGCTTGAAGGGCGTGGTGTCGAGGAAGGCCTTCAACTCCTGGCGCACCTTGTGCCAGGGGATGATGGTGGGCAGCGTGCCGCGCGCCAGCAGCAGGTTCTCGGCCACCGTCATGCCGGGCACCACGGTGAAGTGCTGGTAGACCATACCGATGCCCAGGTTGCGGGCGACCACCGGCGAGGTGATGGCTTGCTCGCGGCCATCGATCAGCACCGAGCCTTCTTCAGGCTGGTGGTAGCCGACCACGGCCTTGACCAGGGTGCTCTTGCCCGCGCCGTTTTCCCCGAGCAGGGCATGCACGGTGCCTGGGCGCACGTCGATGGAGACGCCGTCCATGGCGACGAAGCTGCCAAAGCGCTTGGTCAACTTGTAGGTGGACAAGGCCAATGCGCCGGTTTTGGCGGGGACGGGGTCGAGGGGGGCGGTCATGGTGGGGGTGCTCCGATCAGGCTTTCATCTCGCGCTTGAACACCGCCAAGGTGTGGGCTTTGACGCGAACGAACTCGGGGTCAGACATCGACTCCGGCTGGCGTGGCCTGGGCAGGTTGAAGGGCACGATCTCGGCAATGCGCGTGGGGCGGCGCGTCAGCAGCAGGATCTCGTCGGCCAGGAACACGGCATCCTCCAGGTCGTGCGAGACGATGACCATGGTCACGCCGGTGGCCAGGTGGGCCTCTTGCAATTTTTCGCGGATGAACAGGGTCATCTCGAAGTCGAGCGCGGAGAAGGGCTCGTCCAGGAACATGACCTCGGGGTTGGGGGCCAGGGAACGCATGATGCACACCGTCTGCATCTGGCCGCCCGAGAGCTCATACGGGTAGCGGGCCAGGTCGAAGCGGATCTCGAAGAGCTTGATCAACTCGTCGACGCGCGCCTGCACCTCGGCCTCTTTCATGCCGTGGCGGCGCAGGGGGTAGGCGATGTTGTCGCGCGCGGTGATCCAGGGGAACAGCGCATCGCGGTAGTTCTGGAACACGTAGCCGATCTTGGTCTCTTTCAGCGTCTTGCCATCGAACAGGATCTCGCCTTTGTCCAGCGGGATCAGGCCGGCGATCATGTTCATCAGGGTGGACTTGCCACAGCCATTGGGGCCGAAGATCGAGACGATCTTGCTGCGGGGCAGGTCGAGGTTGAAGTCCGTGTACAGCGGCTTGCCCGCGAAGGACTTGCTCAGACCCCGCACGGTGACGTGAGCACGGGCCGCGGCGGGCATGGCCACAGGTTCATCAGGTTGGAGAACGGCGTTCATATCAGGTGGTCCTTGAACTGTTGGTGCTGATAGAGGTGGTGGGTGGGCGCGTTGAACGGGGCAGACAGGCGGGGCGCATGACTGCGCTCATGTCCCCCGTCATGGGCTTCGCCCATGCCTCCTCCTTTACTTCGCTCCGCCATGCGCCCCGCCCGTCCGCCCCTCACAGCGCGGTGGTGGTGGGAAGGACATTGGCAGCGGCTCACGCCGATGCCAATGTCCTGGCCCTCGCGAAGCGAGGGCACTGCCAGAGCGCCGGCAAGCAGCTTGGGTGGGGCGGTTAGATCCACGAAGTAAAGGAGGAGACCAGGCGCAGCCTGGGCGGGGGACATGAGTGGAGCTGACCGCCCCACCCAAGTTGCCCCCTCAAGCGACGGCAACACCATGCCCCTCATGCCTTGCCACTCCAGTGAACAACCTTGGTTTCGATCAACAGAAACATCAAGTTCAACAGATAGCCCAACGCCCCGGTGATCAGGATGGACGTGTACATGTCCTTGACATTGAACACCTGCTGCGCATCAATGATCCGGTGCCCCAGCCCCGTCTCGGAGCCAATGAACATCTCCGCCACGATCACGATGACCAGCGACATCGACACCCCCGTGCGCAAGCCCACAAAGGTCTGCGCCAGACTTTCCATCAGCATCACATCCTTGAACACATGCCATCGCGACACCCCCATGATCTGCGCCGCCATCACCCGCGTCTTCTTCGCGTTCATCACGCCATACGCACTGTTGAACAACACCAGCAGCACCGCCGCAAACGCCGCGATGGCGATCTTGTTCGCATCGGTGATGCCAAAGATCAGCAGGAACAAAGGGATCAGCGCGGACGAAGGCGTGGAGCGGAAGAAGTCGATCAAAAACTCGACGCTGCGATAAGCGTTGACCGAACTGCCCAGCATCACCCCCAGCGGCACCCCAATGGCCACCGCGATGCCAAAAGCCGCCAAAGTGCGCCACAAGGTGGCCAGAAAATCGGCCTTGATCGCACCACTCCACACGCTGTCCCACAGGTGCAACAAGGTCTCGCCCGGTGGCGGCAGCAGCACCGGCTTGACCCATTGCGCAGCAATGACCAATTGCCACAGCCCGAACAACAGCAGCGGCCCGATCAGGGGCAGCAAGCGCGCGTCGAACAAACGGTCAAGCTGTTTGGGGATCATCGCGTTCAACCTGTGTAGATGAGGGGCTTGACCGGCACGGCGCGCGAGAAGATCTTGCGCTCGGTGAACACATCGAAGAACTTCTGGAAGTAAACCAAGTCCGAGGCCGTGAACTCGTTGTAAAGCGTGAAGCCGGCCAGCGGCACCTCGTTGACCAGAGAGGGGTCGATGGAGGTGAACCCATCCAGATGCTTGCGCACTTCGCCCGGGTTCTTGCGCACGAAATCAACCGCGCGGGCATAGGCGGCGATGTACTTCTTGGCGGCGTCAGGCCGGTCTTTCAGGAAGCTGGTGGTGACGCTGGCCGAGCCCCCGAACCAAGGCGCATCGGCCGCGCCCAGCACGTACTTGGAGATCACACCGTTCTCCAGCACGCGCGTCAGGCCTTTGAGGCGGCCTGCGGTGCCGGTGGGCTCCAGCGTGTAGACGGCATCGAGCTGATCGGCCGCCAGCGCGGGCACGTGCTGGCCAATCGGCAACTCGATCACCTTGGGGTCCACGATGCCGTTTTTCTCCAGGATGATCTTGGCCAGCGTGACGTTCTGGATGCCGGGGCCCGAGGCCACGCGCTTGCCCTTGAGCTCGGCGATGGACTTGATGGGGCTGTCCTTGGGCACCACGAACTGGTCCAGGATCAGCTTGTGGTTGGAGGGGTTGGAACAGATGATCTTGTACAAGCCCGGCGAGACGATCTCGGCCAGGCCCAGCGCGGCCGAGGCCGTGCCATTGGCCGAGCCATGCGTGCGGCCCGCGATCATGGCCTCGGCCACCTGTTGGGCACTGGCGAACTTCACGCCCTCCACGTTCAAACCGGCCTCCTTGAAGAAGCCCCGCTCCAGCGCCGTGTACAGCGGCAGGCCCGATGCAATGGGCCAGTAGCCGATGAGGATCTTGTCGTCGTTGGCCTGCGCGGTGCCGGCCGTCATGAGCCCGGCGCCCAGGGCCACCGAGGCCGCACCGGCCTGCAGAAATTGCCGACGCCCCGGTTTGTTCGAAGAGGATGAGTTCACAAGGTCTCCAGTGCTTTGATGACGGAGGGGGAATCAGACACGGTGCCGAACACGCCGCCCTGCATCAACACCATGTTGAAAGCGGCCGCGTGGTTGGCAGGATCGGTGGCGCCGGTGCAGTCGGTCAGGATCACGCACTCGAAGCCTCGGTCATTGGCCTCGCGCATGGTGGTGTGCACGCACACGTCGGTGGTGATGCCGGTGAGGATGATGTTCTTGATGCCCTGGGTGTGCAGCAGCATCTCCAGGTCGGTGGCGCAGAAGCAGCCCTTGCCCGGCTTGTCGATGATGGGCTCGCCTTCGATCGGGTACAGCTCAGGGATGATGTCCCAGCCCGGCTCGCCGCGCACCAGGATGCGGCCGCACGGGCCCGCGTCGCCAATGCCCACGCCATTGGTGCCGATCTGCCGCGAGCGCCAGCGCTTGTTGGCGGGCAGGTCCGTCAGATCAGGCCGATGGCCTTCGCGGGTGTGGATCACCAGGATGCCCGCCTTGCGCGAGGCGTCGAGCAGCTTCTTGATCGGCTCGATGGGGGCGCGCGTCATCGACAGGTCGTAGCCCATCTTGTCGACATAACCGCCCACGCCGCAGAAGTCGGTCTGCATGTCGATGATGATCAGCGCCGTGTTCGAGGCCTGCAGATCGCCGTCATACGGCCAGGCGTAAGGTTTTGACTCAATCGTGATGGTCATGCTGCCTCCTTGAACAAGGACTCTTGCGTGCTGTTGTCCAGCAGGTTGGGCTCGTTGCCCTGGAACTCGCGGGTGGGCGCGGGGATGCCGCACGAAGTGCCGTCCGTCACGACCACATCGTCATCCCACGGCAATGAAAACTGGCCCGACACCATGTCCTGCATGTAGGTGTAGGGGCAGTCCTGCGCCCCACCCTTCACAGCGGCGTAACCACGGCGGTAGAGCTGGTAGATGTTGTTCTCGACGCCCCAGTTCAGGCGCGCCTCGCGGATCAGGTCGGGCCGGATCTCGGCGCACACGATCTCATCAGGCCTCCCGCCACCCTGCACAGCCACCGTGCCATCGAAGTTGCAGACCATGGCCTCGCCCATCGAATCAAAGGTGCCATCGCTGCCGCACAAGCACACGCTGGCCGTGGCCATGAGGTTGTGGAAGGCATTGGCCTGGTTGGTGATGCTCCAGGCATGGCGTACTGGCGCGGTGTAGCCCGCTGTGCGGATCATCAGCTCGGCGCCTTGGTAAGCGCACTCGCGCGCCATTTCGGGGAACATGCCATCGTGGCAAATGATCAGCGACAGCTTGACTCCTTTGGGGCCATCGATCACCGGAATGCCCATGTTGCCGGGCTCCCAGGGCTCCACCGGCACCCAAGGGTGGAATTTGCGGTAGTACAGCTTGAGCGCACCCTGGTCGTCAAAGATCAGGCCGGTGTTGTAGGGCATTCCATGCGGGTTCTGCTCCATGATCGAGAAGCAGCCCCAGATCTTGTGCGCAATGCAGGCCGCGCGCAGGGCCGCCACTTCGGGGCCATCCAGCGTCACCATCAACTCGGGCGCCGTGCTCATCGACAGGCCATGCAGCGAGTATTCGGGGAACACCACCAGGTCCATGCCCGGGTAGCTGCGCCGTGCTTTACCCACCATGTCGACCACGCGCTGCGTTTGCGAGGCCAGTTGCGCCGGGGTCTCGACCACCGGCAGCTGCAATTGCACCAGGCCCACGACCACACCGTTGGGCGATTTGTTGAGTCCACTGAGTCCGCTCATGCTGTGCTCCTTTCTTTCGTCTAGCGTGACACGTTCAATTCCATCGGGGCGCCTTGCAGCGATCGCTTGGGCGAGCAGGTCCAGATCAGGATCAGCAAGGTCAAGGCATAGGGCATGGCGTTGAACAGGTGGTAGCCCGCGCTGATGCCCACCGATTGCAAGGCCGGGCCCAAGGCGCCCGCACCACCGAACAACAAAGCCGCCCACAAGCACTTCATGGGTTGCCAACCCGCGTAGATCACCAGCGCCACCGCGATCAGGCCTTGCCCGCTGGACAAGCCTTCATTCCAACTGCCCGGGTAATACAAGGACAGCGAAGCACCACCCAAGCCCGCGATGAAGCCACCCGCCATCGTGGCCAACACGCGCACCGTGTTGACCGAGTAGCCCAAGGCGCGCGACGCATCGCTCGAATCGCCCGCCATGCGCACGATCAAGCCCCAGCGCGTGTTGGCCATGGCCCAGGCCATCAAGGCCGCCAAGGCCACACCGATGGGGAACAAAGCATTGATGCGCAAGGCCGCCTGCACCTGCTGCGAATCGCTCCAACCGCCCAGGTCAATCGAAGGGATCTGCGCGGCTTGTGGCTGGATCAAACCCTTGCCCAGGTAGAAGGCCAGGCCCGCACCCAACAGCATCAAGGCGATGCCGGTGGCGATGTCGTTCACACCTTTCAGCGAACACAGCAGGCCGTGCAGCAAGGCCAGCAAAGCGCCAGCACACCCCGCGAGCAACACGCCCAACCAAGGCGAGCCCGTCAAGTAGCTGCCACCAAAACCCGCCATGGCCGACAGCACCAGCACGCCCTCCAGGCCCAGGTTGATGCGACCGGATTTCTCCGTCAGGCACTCGCCCAGGCTGACGAACAGGAAGGGTGTGCCGACCCGGATCGCGCCACCCAGCACCGCGATGATCACGTCGAACCAGATGGAGGATTCACTCATGCGGGCACCTGTGACAGGCTGTTGGCGGGGATGCCAGGACGGCGGGCCAGCAATTCACCCAGGCGGCCCCGCAGGGCCTCGCTGGCCAAAATCATGACGAAGGCAAAGCCTTGCAGCACCAGCACCGAGGCATCGGGCAGATCCAGGCGACGTTGCAGCAAGCTGCCCGCCGAACCAAAGCCGCCGAACAGGATGGCCACCGGGATCACGGCCCAAGGGTTGTGGCGCGCCACGAAGGACACCAGGATGCCCGTGTAGCCCAGGCCCGCAATCAGGGAGGCATTGGCATTGGTGTGCACCGCCGACACCTCAATGGCACCTGCCAGGCCCGCACAAGCCCCGCCCAAGGCGCAGGCCGTGATCACCAAGCGGTGGCTGGGCAAGCCCACCAGGCGCGCGGCCCGGGCATTGCCGCCGACCACCCGTGTGGCAAAACCGTGCGTGGAACCGTACAACCAGAAGCCCGCGATCAGGCAGCAGGCCACGCCCCAGACCAGCCCCCAGTGCACCTCATAACCAGGGATCAAGCCCATCAGAATCGCGGGGTCCAGGGGCAAGGTCGAAGGCTTGTTCAAGCTGGATGGATCGCGCATGGGCCCTTCCACAAAGTGCTTGAACAGCGCCACCGCCAGGTAGCCCATCAGCAAGGAACTGATGGTTTCGTTCACACCCCGGTACTGCCGCAACGCGCCCACGATGCCGATCCACGCGGCACCCGCCGCCGCACCGGCCAGCAACACCATCACGGTGCCCACGGCAGAGGCCGGTGGCGCGAACAGGTAGGGCAGGCCAGCGCAAGCCAGCCCACCCAACACCAAGGCCCCCTCACCACCAATCACCATCAGGCCCGCACGCTGGGGAATCGCCACGCACAAGGCGGTCAACATCAAAGGCGCCGAGCGCTGCAAGGTGTTCTGCCACGAGAACGCATCGCCAAACGCGCCCTTGAACAGCAGGATCCAGGTCTCGGTGGGCGAGGTGCCGCCCAGCCACACGAAGCCGCCAAACAGCAGCACCGCCCCGGCCAGCGCCAGGATGGGCAAGGCGATGCTTTCCACAGCCGACGCCATCGATGAAGAACCGCTCATGTGAACCGCCTTGTCAAGCTAGAAACCGGAACTCAGACTTTGCCGATGACGCCTTCGACCAGGTAGTTCATGCCTTCCAGCGCCGGGTCGATCTGCTTCATGGTCGTGCCCTTGGCCACCACCACCTTGCCGGTGTTGTCCTTGATCTCGCCCTTGAAGATCTCGAACTCGTCTTTCAGCATCAGGGCCTTGATGGCGTCGGCGTTTTTGCGCGCGCCCTCACTCACGCCAGGGCCGTAAGGCGAGGTCTTGACGAAGCCTTCCTTCAAGCCACCGCGCAAGAAGTTGGGGTGCGGCTTGCCGGTGCGCGCGGCATCCACGATCTGCTTGTAGGGGGTGACCCAGTTCCACTCGGCACCGGTCAAGTAAGCGTTGGGGGCCAGCTTGGCTTGCGAGGCGTGGTAACCGCAGACGAACTTGCCGCGCTTGGCGGCTGTCTCCACGATGACCTTGGGGCCGTCCACGTGCATGGTGAACACGTCCACACCCTGGTCGGCCAGGCTGTTGGTGGCTTCGGCCTCTTTCACCGGCATGGACCAGTCGCCCGTGAAGATGACGGCGCAAGTGATGTCGGGGTGCACCGAGCGCGCGCCCAGCGTGAAGGCGTTGATGTTGCGCAGCACCTGGGGGATCGGCTTGGCCGCCACGAAGCCGATCTTCTTGGACTTGGTGGCGTGGCCGGCGATCACGCCGTTGAGGTATTGGGCTTCGTCGATGTAGCCAAAGAAGCTGCCGACGTTCTTGGGGTGCTTGGCCGCGTCCCACATGCCGCCGCAATGGGCGAAGCGCACGTCGGGGTTCTTCTTGGCCACGTCCAGGATGTGCGGGTTGAAGTAGCCGAAGGAGGTGGGGAAGAGCAGCGTGGCGCCATCCTGCGAAATCATGCCCTGCATGGTCTTTTGCACGGACTGGGTCTCGGGCACGTTTTCTTCGCCCACGATCTTGATGCCGGGCATCTTCTTGATCTCGGACGCCGCTTCATAGTGCGACTGGTTGTAGCCAAAGTCGTCCTTGGGGCCCACGTAGATCATGCCAATGGTGATGGGCTTTTGCGCCAACACCAGGTCAGACCAGCCCGCCATGGCGACACCCGCCCCCGTGGCGCCCACCGTTTTGAGCCAAGAACGACGATTCCATTGATCCAGCGACATGCGTTTTCTCCTTGCACCGGCTTGATGCACCGTTGATGTACCAGCTTGTATACCAGCAACATGCATGCCGCCCCAAGGGGGTGCAAGGCGGCCCTCAGGGCTGGGGAAAATGCAGCGTCTGCGTTGGGAAGGCGACCTGGGCGCCGTGCTGCGCCACGATCCGGCCGATGTTCAGCAGCACGTCTTGCTTGACCTCCTGGTAGGCCACCCACACCACGGTTTTGGTGAAGGCGTAGACCATCACGTCCAGCGAGGAGGCCCCGAACTGGGTGAAATTGACGATCAGCGTCTGCGTGGCGTCGATGTCGGGGTGCGCCACCAGCATCGCGCGGATGTCGGCCACGATGGGCGCCACACGGTCGATGTCCTCGTAGCGCAGGCCAATGGTCTCCTTGATGCGCCGGTGGCTCATGCGCGAGGGGTTCTCCACCACGATGTTGGTGAACACCGCGTTGGGCACGTAGATCGGGTTCTTGTTGAAGGCGCGCACGCGCGTGTGGCGCCAGCTGATGTACTCCACCGTGCCTTCGATGCTCTTGTCGGGCGAGCGGATCCAGTCGCCCACACTGAAGGGGCGGTCCAGGTAAATGGTCAGGCCACCGAAAAAGTTGGCCAGGATGTCCTTGGCGGCAAAGCCCACCGCGATGCCGCCCACCCCGCCCAGGGCCAACAGCCCGGTGATGTGAAAGCCCAGCGTTTGCGCCACCATCAGCACCGCCACCACGAAGGTGACCAGGCGCGCCAGCTTGCCCAGGGCATCGATGGTCGTGCCATCCACCTCTTCGCCGCGCGCCTCGCGGTCGGCAATGATGTGGCGGCCGGCCTTGCCGATGAAGCGCAGCAGAAACCAGACCACGCAGGCGATCAGCGCCACATCGCGCAAGGACTGCACCTCGGCCAGGAAGGGCTCTTCCACATGCCGCTGCAGCACGCGCGCCATGTAGCTCAAGCCCACCACCCACATGGCCACCAGGATGGGCCGACGCGCGGTGCTGACCACGGCTTCATCCCAGGCCGTGGCCGTGCTCGCCGTCCACCGCGCGGCTTGGCGCAGCAACACTTGGGCAAGCTGGTTCAGCACAATGGTGATCACCGCGATGGCGATCAAGGATGCCACCCACGGCTCGATGCCCACGTGGCGGCTCAACCAATCACTCATGATGTTCATGCCACCACTGTAACGGCCCGGTGCTCAGGAGAAGCCATGGAATTCAAACACACGCTGGTCAGGACTGCACTTTGCCTGGCAGTCATGGGCGCGTCCAGCAACGCCTTCGCCCAGGACACGTTCAACTATCGGGGCCTGTGCGATGCATCGGCTGCTGTGGCGCTGGATGCCGATCACTTCGTGGTGGCCGACGATGAGCGCAACACTCTGGTGGTGTATCGGCGCGGGCAAGCCTCGGCGGTGGACAAGCTGGACGTCTCAAGCTTTCTGGGCACCAAGCCCGACAAGGAGTCGGACATCGAAGGCGCGGCGTCCATCGGCCAGCGCACTTACTGGGTGTCTTCGCATGGGCGCAACAGCGAGGGCAAGCGGCAGGATCGGCGTTTGCGCTTGTTTGCGACCGAGGTGATCAGCCGCGCTGCGCCGCCAAAGCAGCCCCCGTTCAAGCTGGTGACCGTGGGCAAGGCGTACTCGGGCTTGTTGGACGACCTGCTGGCAGCCCCCTCATTGGCGGCGTTCAAGCTGGCCGGTGCGGCCGCCAAAGCACCCGAGGCGGAGGGCGGGCTGAACATCGAAGGCCTGGCCGCCACGCCTGACGGGCGCCTGCTCATCGGGTTCAGAAACCCGGTGCCGCAGCAGCGCGCCTTGCTGGTGCCGCTGGAGAACCCCAACGAGGTGATCGACCACGGCGCACGCGCTCGCTTGGGCCAGGCTATTCAGCTGGACCTGGGGCGGCGGGGGATTCGCAGCATTGACTGGGTGGGGTCGGCTTACCTGATCGTGGCGGGGCCACCGGCGGACACAGGGACGTTTGCGCTGTATCGGTGGTCAGGCCACCCTGGCCAGGCGCCGGTGCTGGTGAAGGGCGTTGACTTCAAGGGCTTGCACCCGGAGGCGGTGTTCGCGGTGCCCGGTACACAGGCGGTTCAGGTGCTGAGTGACGATGGGCAGCGCAAGCATCGTGGCCTGGCGTGCAAGGTGCTGCCTCGTGGCTGGCAAGGCTTTCGGAGTTGGGGGCCAGGCTGAGGGGGCGGACCGCCAGGGTCTGGTGCTCGGCGTGTGCCCCTTTGAGGGGCGCAGGGCAAGGCTTGGCGCTCGAGCGGGCGGGCTGAAGTGCTCGGGGCGCGGCTTCGAAAGCCTCGCGCGCGGGGCTTTGGGGGTGGCGCGCAAGGCTTTTTGGCTTGGTGTGCGGGGTTCAAGCGCTCGGTGCGCAAGGCTTTGAACTCGGCGTGCGCCCTTTTCAAGGGCGTGGGTGGGTCTTTGAGCTTGGCGGGCGGGGAGAAAGAGCCGGCGGCAGAGAACTGGACAGCTGTTGGCAGGGGCGGACTTGGTGAGTGAATGATGGCGACGGCCGTCTTTCGACGCGGTGCGGTGCGTCACCTAACCTACCGGAAGGTCGGATCTGCAGCGTGAGTCGTCTGTCGAAGCCGACAGACGTAATCATGCTCTCCGCCAACTAGCGGTCAGTCAGCTCAGCGAGCTGAAGGCTCACTGGCCCGCTGCGCGCAAGGCGCTTGCTCTCCGAAAATGAGGCGCCCAGCGTCACCGAGTCCGCGGGTGACGAAAAGGTCAACCGCGGCCGACTGTGGCCATGGCCAGTTCCGCTGCTTGGATAGACTCCGCCGGCATGACCATCCGAAGGCTCTCGCGGTACTGCTCCGCCGCCGCCGCGTGCACCACTTCGACCACCGCGTCGTAGTTCGCCCGGATCACCGCTTCGATCTCTTTGAGGTCGGCGCGGAAGAACTCCTTGCGCCCGTTGACCTTGTTCAAGCGCCCTACTGCAAAGTGCGCGTGCAACTTGGCCTCGAGCGCCGGTGCATTGTCAGAGAACACCAGGGCGTGCACGTCGAACCGGAATGGTACCGAGGCATCGCCTAATTCGTCTACTCGATCCATCGGCTCCAGACGTCGCGTCATTCCAATCTTGTAGACCCCCTCGCCGAACGCGCCGATGTTCGAGATCACGTATACGTAGCCGGCACGAGCATTCAGCTCGCGGTAATCCAAGAGGCGCTCTTCTTCGTCAAGCGCCCCGTTTTGCTCCACCAGTTCGGTAAGGCGTGCCTGCAAGTTCTCACGCTCTTGCTCGTCCTGGGCGCTCG
>Ga0073915_10000061_pt1 | contig 13565 bp, 10 predicted proteins | sample GWRWT2_30Apr14_FD_71480 | JGI IMG/M metagenome (GOLD analysis project Ga0073915, IMG submission 71480) | Sand microcosm microbial communities from a hyporheic zone in Columbia River, Washington, USA - GW-RW T2_30-Apr-14 | ecosystem: Engineered > Artificial ecosystem > Sand microcosm >... | reverse complement strand
CCTGGCCGCTTTGGTGTGGTGGGGCATGAGCCAGGTGGGCTCAGGCAAGGGTGCCCCCAAGCGGCAGACCTCCAAAGTGGTCTTGCTGCCCGACACCCCGCCACCGCCCCCCAAGGAGGAGCCCAAGAAGGAGCCGCCCAAAGAGGAACCCAAGGAAACCGTGCAGCTCAACCGGCCGCAGCCCACGCCCACGCCAGCGCCACCTGGCCAACAACTCAAGGCCGAAGGCGCAGCCGGCGAGGGCGGCAGCCCGTTCGCGGCCGGCAGCGTGAGCAAAGACTACACGGAAGGCAAGCCGGGTGGCGGCGGCGCCAGCGCGCCCTCGGCGCCAGTGGATCGCCAGAAGTTCCGCTTGTTTGCCGATGGCCTGACACGCCGGCTGCAGTCGGAGTTGGAGCGGCATCTTGGCGCCTCAGATTTGCCCAAAGTGAAGCTGTCCCTCCAGGTCTGGATGGATGCCTCGGGTGAAATTTCCCGCTATGAGATGAGCGACCTCAGTCGCCCAGAGCTTGACCGCGAAGTGCGCGAATCGCTGGACAAAGCCAAGGCCAGCTTGCGCAGCCGTCTACCGGCGGGCATGCCCCAACCCATCAACTTGAGCATGACCGTGATGCCCCAAGGCGGCTGATCTCGGCCTGACTCATTTGCATTAATCAGAGAATTTGCATGAACGTTTTCCCAACCTGCCCCCTCCCTCGTTCGTCCGTGGCGATGATGATCGCTTTGGCTTTGACGTGCTCGATGAGCACCGCGCAAGCCCAGGCCCCCACGGATGAGAAAGCGCAGCTTGAGCAGTTGCGCAACACCACCTATGGCCTGATCCAGGCCTTGATCGACGCTGGTCTGCTCACCAAGGAGAAGGCTGATGCCTTGCTTCTGGCAGCCAAGCAGCAGGCGCAGGCCGCGCCCGCGCAACCGTCTACTGCGGGCACGGTCGCCACCGCCGATGGTGCCAAGCGCTCGGTCATCCGCGTGCCCTACGTGCCTGAATCCTTGAAGGCCGAAATGCGCGACGAGGTCAAGCGCGAAGTGCTGGCCCAGGCGCGCACCGAGCGTTGGGGTGAGCCCGGTGCCTTGCCATCGTGGCTGAACCGCATTGCCCTGGAGGGCGATGTGCGGGTGCGCTGGCAGTACGAAGATTGGGCCAATGACAACGCCACCCCGTTCACCTTTTACTCGCAGGCCGATACGCCCGCTTGGGCGCCGGACTTGGTCAACACGACTGGCAACCGCAACCGGCTGACCATGCGTGCGCGCCTGGGAATCACCAGTGACCTCAAGTTCGGCTTCAAGACGGCCTTGCGTTTGAGCACGGGCAATGCGGGGCCAGTGTCCACCTCGCAGACCTTGGGTGGTAGCGACGGTAATTTCAGCAAGTACGCAGTGTGGGTGGACCGTGCCTCGCTGCAATGGGATGCCTACACACCGGACATCACCTTGATCGCCGGGCGCATGGCCAATCCATTCGCAGGCTCTGACCTGGCCTGGCCGGATGACTTGAACTTCGATGGCGTGTCGGCCCGCTACCAGCTCAAGCTCAATGACACCAACCAGGTCTACGCCACGGCAGGGGCCTTCCCCTTGCAAGAGTTCGAAGTGGCCAGCACCGACAAGTGGCTGTACGGCGTCCAAATGGGCGCCAACCTGGACCTGAACCCCAAGAACAAGTTCAGCCTGGGCCTGGCCTTGTATGAGTTCAAAGGCGTGGAGGGTTTGTATGACGGCGCCGATACTCCGACCGCCGTCGTGGCCAAAACCAGTGGCTACCTGAGTTCGCAGTACCCCACATCCGTGAGGCAGAAGGGCAACACCCTCATCCGCCTGAACACCACGAACGGATTGCCTGCGCCGGTCTGGGGCCTGGCCTCCAAGTTCCGCCCCCTGGTGTTGAACCTGGGCTACCAAACCACCGCGATGGAATCGGTGACGTTCAAGACCTCGCTTGACCTGATCAAGAACACCGGCTTTGACCTGGCCGAGATCAACCGCCGAACAGCCGCCCCCATTTCCCTGGCCGAGAAGACCACGGCCTTGCAAGTGCGAGCGCAGCTTGGCAGCCCCAAGCAAGAATTGCGCGGCGACTGGACGGCCTTCCTGAGCTGGCGAAAGTTTGAGCGCGATGCCTGGGTGGATGCGTTCACCGACACGACCTGGCACCTGGGTGGCACCAACTACTCCGGCTGGTCGATTGGCGGCGCTTACTTCGTGGGGCCCCGCACCTCGGCGGGCTTGCGCGTGACCAGCACCCGCAACCTGGAGGATGGCGTCCTGATCGGTGGTGTGTCCAACGTGAGCAGCGCGCCCTTGAAGATCGACGTGATTCAGCTGGAGCTGAATTCGCGCTTCTGAGCTGAACTGGCACACCCAAGGACACCCACATGAATCAGCTTTTGAACAAGAGAACCCCGGTGATGTTGGCCTTGACCTTGGCGCTGCTGGCCACGGTCTTGCCTGCGCAGGCGCAGGACAAAGCCAGCCGGGAACGTGAGGCCTTGCGCCGCGTTCAACAAGCCCTGCGCAGTGCTCAGGAGGAGCAAGGCGCCTTGCAACGTGACAAAGCCAAGCTGGCCGCAGAGAAGGACAGCCTGTCGCAGGACATGAGCAAGCTGGACAGTGAGCTCAAACGCACCTCGTCCAAGGTGAGTTCAGCCCAGGCGGAAGCCCGTGCGGCGCAGTCCCGGTCAGGTCAGCTGGAGTCCGAACTCACCACCGTCAAGGCCGAGTTGGAGACGCTGAAGGCGCAGCACGAGGAGCAAGGGCGAAAGCTCCAGGACAGTCAATCACGTGTGGCCACCATCACGGCCATGCTGGAGCGCAGCACCCAGGCCCAGAAGGTGCTGGAGGCGCGCAATCAGCAGCTCTACAAAGTCGGGGTGTCGGTGGTGGAGATGTACCGCAGCCGCAAGCCAGCCGACACCTTGGCGCGCCAGGTGCCCGTGTTGGGCATGGGCGAGGTCACGATGGAGAACGTGGCTGAAGCTTGGCTGGACCGCCTGGAAGAGGCGAGATTCAAAGAGTAGTCGGTGATGAAAAAGGCCACCTGGTTGAGGTGGCCTTTGAATACTTCACAGCGATTTTTATCGTTGGCGATACCGGCGCAAAACGCCAAAGCCCGCCAAGCCCAGCACCGGCAAGATCCAGGATGCAGGCTCAGGCACCGCGGTGATTTCGGTGTAACCCGTCAACGCAATGGTGTCCTTGGCCGACAAGGTGAACTGCGTCTTGAAATCCCAGTAGTTGTAGTTGCCCGTGCCTGTGGTGTCGGCGCTGTCATTGCCGTATGGCTGGCTGCCAAAGGTGCCAGATGTGTATGCGTTGCCCACGTCCACGCCACCATTGACAAAAGTCGTGCCCCCGTCGCTGGACAAACGAACCGCTTGCAGCTTGGTGAAACCAGGCACGTGCGAGACGTTGACAGCACCCGTTCCGGAAGGATTGGTCACGCTGCCAGAGATGTCGGCGTGCAAGGTGTAGTTGCCATTGATGGTCGGAGCGATGGATTCGCCATAGCTGACCGTGTAGGTCTGGGTCGTGTTGGTGTTGTTCTTGGCGAAGAAGCCGTAGGACATGTCGGGATCGATGTTGCCCAGGGCTGTGAAGGTCACGCTGGTGCGCCACGGGTTGCCGGGGTCGGCCGCACCAGAACCGATGGTGCCATTGACCGTGGCCCAGCTGTGCCATGAAATGCCGGGGATGTTCACATAGGTGTCGGTCTTGGTGTCATAGACCTGGGTGGTCCCCTTCTTCCATTCGCCAAGCGCATCGCTCACTGGCGTTTGAATGCTGCTGAGGTTGAGGCCAAAATTGCCGGTGCTGGCGTCATAGCTGGAAAAGGGCGTCAGGTTGAGGTCCCAATTGAAGCCTGCTTCATCGGAGATCTGGACCGACATGGCGGCGTGGCCTGTCGGGTAGGACCCCGCCAAGGCTTGGCCACTCAAGGCCATGGTGGCCAAGGTGATGGCCGTGAGGTGTCGGATGGTTTGCATGGTTCCCTCTGAGATGATTGGTTAAGAGTCGATGGTGATCGGATCCGGGGCCAGCAACTCGTCGAGCTGCTGGATCCACTTGCCCAGAACAGACTTCTGAGCCAGGTGGTCTTCTGCGAACCGCCGGGCCAGCAGGCCCAGCTCATGGCGAGCATCCGGCTGATTGGCCAGGGACTCGATGGCCTCGGCCAGGGCTGGGTGGTCATCGGGCGGCACCACGATGCCGCAGCGAGACACCACGTGCGCCATCTCCGTGCCTTCACGACACGTGGCCACCACGGGGCGACCGCTGGACAACATGCCCGACAGCTTGGAGGGCAGCACCAGGTCTTCTGCCTCGGGGCACTGGGGCAGCAAATGGATGTCGGCCAGGCCCAGCAACTCGCCCAGGCGCTCGACGGGTTGCAAGGGCAGCAGCCGCACATTGCCCAGGTCCGCACAGGCCGCTTCGAGCTGAGGCTTCATCACCCCATCGCCGCAGATCACGAACTCAACGTCCGTGCGATGTGCCAGCAGCCTGGCGGCCTCGGGGATCATCATCAAGCCTTGCTTGCTGCCCAAGGTGCCCGAGAACAACACCACCGTGGCGCTTTGCGAAATGCCCAGCTCTTCGCGGTAAGCGCTCACATGGCCCAAGGGGCGCACCTTGTCCACATCGACCCAGTTGGGAAAGTGCCGAATGCAGTCGCCGTCCACGCCCTTGTTCCGCAAGCGGTCCACCATGCGCATCGAGATGGAGGACACCACATCGAAGCGCCTGAGCATGCGACGCTCCAGCCACAGTAGGGCCTGGCGCGCGCTTCGGCCTTCCATCAGCCCCATCTTGAAGGCCACGTCGATCTCGAAGTCCTGCACATGCAGCCAGGCCTGGGCGCCAGACAAGCGCGCGGTCAGCCAACCGGTGGGGGCGCACACAAAGGCGGGTGCCACGGTCAACACCACGTCCGGGCGCCAGCCCACTTGCCGCAGCATCACGGGCAATGACGAGGCCGCGAAGGTCAGAAGATGCAGGATGCGCTTGAGGCCACTGGGTTTGGCGGGCACCCACAGCGGGGCGCGCCACACGCGTGCGCCTTTCCAGATCTCTTGACGATAGGGCGGCCATGCATAGCCTTCGGCGATTTTCCAGTCGGGGTAGTAAGGCGGTGCGGCCACCACGCGAACCTCGTGCCCTTCGGACACCAACCACTCGGCCATCTCGCCGGAGTACTTGCCAATGCCCGTGGGCTCGGGGGCGAAATTGGCGCTGTAAATGAGAATCTTCACGGATGTTCTTTCAGCGCTGACTGTTCTTGTGACTCCAACAGGCGTGACAAAGCCGCCGCGTGGTCCACATGGATCACGGGATGCATCTGTCGGTGTTGGAGACCTGTCGACTCTTTGCGCTGTGCCGCTAAGCGCGCTGAGTTCTTAACGAATGGTGACGTTTCAAGTTGTCATCTTCATGAACTCGGGGGGTGCCGAATGCCGCGTTGCGCGGACATGGACAAAGCCATCATCTTTCGCACGGTGGGCGTGTGCCGTTCGCACAGCCACCACACCACATGCCCAGCCAGAATCAGAACCCCCAGCCAACCCAGCGTGACCGTCCAGGACAGCAGAGATGGCTGCATGCGTTCATCAAGGTAGGCAGTGGTACCGATCAGCATGACCAAAGGAAAATGCGACAAGTAAAGCGAGAAGGACATGTCTGACAAGCGCTCAACCGCGTGCCGCATCCAGCGAGGCCATGACCGTGATGACGACCGAGGCCCGCAGTGGTAGACAAAGTAGGCGACGCCCATGCCCAGCACGAAGTCTCCCCATGGCGCACTCCAGGATTTTGGGGTGGCCCATTTGGAAAATCCAATGCCGGCCAGGAATGCCAAGCTGGCCATCGCGGGTGGCAGCCAGCGGCCTGGGCTTGTTGATCGGCCCGAAGATGGCCTATGGACGCGGGGCGTCACAAATGCGACGACACCCATGAGCCATATGGCGTAGCCGCAGAGAAGATTGGCGGGCAGAAGAACACCGAGGGCCAACGTCAATGCCGCCGCAGTCCATCTTTGGCGTGCTGTGATGCCGGTCTTCTGGCCAGCGAATGCGATGAACATGAGTGGGAAAAGCACGTAGTACCAGAACTCGTTGGCCAGGCTCCACAGTGGGCCGTTGCTGCCAAAAACCGGCACCTGAATGGTCTGCAGAAAAAGCAAGTTGCCCAACAACGTGCCCAGTGAGGCGTCGTAGTGATCGGGCTGCGGCGCCGAATGCCAGAGCGCCGCATAGGCACCTGACAGTACTTGCGGGGCCAGCTTGACAATGGTTTGATCCACGGCCCAAGTCAGGATCAGGCATGGCAGCAGCACGGTCCACAGTCGACTCAATCGCGCTTGGGCATAGGAGCGCCAACTGAAGCGCGGGCCTGCGGTCAACACGGACCCGCCCACCAGGTAGCCGCTCAAAACAAAGAACACCATGACCGACTGGTGGCCCAGACTGGTCAAGGCATACAGCAAGGTGTCAACCAGACCTGACGATTCGGCGGAACCCAGGTCCACCATGGTGGCGGCGCGCAGGTGGCCGGCACAGACCAGCACAGCCGCAAGGCCTCGCATCAGATCGAGCAAATGATGGCGGCCCTTGGTCACCTCAAGACTCCAGCGCAAACACCGACTGATAAATCGAGAGATAGCCTTCGATGGCCTTGTGCGTGGTGAACTGCCCGGCCCAGGCAATCCGGCTTTGCCGCTGTGAGACCTGTTCGAGCTCATCCACCTGAAGCACCGCCTCCAGCACATCAGCGCCTTGCTCGGCCCACGCGCCGATGTCATCACCCGGTTTGAGTGTGGGCAAGTAGCTGGCCAGCGGCCCGGCGATCTCGTTCATGGGGGAATCGTCGGTGGTGATGACCGGGCAGCCGCAGGCCTGCGCCTCCACGATGGGCCAGCCAAAGCCCTCGGCCAGGCTGGGGAACAAGAATGCCCTGGCGACTGAATAGGCGGCCTCCAGGGCGGCGTTGTCAATGCCTTGGTAAAACAAAACGCAGCCTTGCGCAGGCACTTGCTTCAAGGCGGCCAGCACCTCCGGGTTGGAGGGGTGAGGGCTGATCATCCACAGCGGTAGCGGGTTGTCATGCCGCGCGGCGTACCGTGCATACAGGTGGATGACACCGGCGGTGTTTTTGTACCATTGGCCACCGCCCACGTGCAGGATCATGCCGTCGTCGGTGGCCGGCAGGCCCGCTCGGCTCAGCTTTTGAAACGCCTTGGCGCGGGGTACCGGCTTGTAGGGATAGTTCAGGCCGTTGTAGACCACGCGCGATGTTTGGGCTTGCACCTGCCCATGTTCCACCAGGTCGTTTTGCGTGCGCTTGGACACCGAAATGAAATGCCGGGCCTGACGGAAGCCGCGGCGAATGTAGCGTTGGTAGAGCCGGCCTGTGCTGGACGTCGGGTTCTGAGGGATCTGCCCCAGTGCCGAGCGCAGTGCCAGCAGATCATGGGCATGAACCACATGCGGCAGGTGCTTGACCAGGGGAACCCATGGGCCGAGTGCCTGGTCGCAAAACACGAACAAGGTGCCTGGTGGTTGGCGAAGCAAACGAGCCTTCACCTGGAGCGGAAAGACCACGTACTGATCCACATAGCCCGCCCATTTGGCAAACCGTGTGTTGTCGAAAAAGGTGTGGACCCAGGCCTGTGGCGCCCAGTAGGCGACCTCGTAACCTTTGGCCTGCATGGCACCGCCAATCATGCGTGCAAAGCGCGGCATGCTTTGCGAGCGCATGAACGAGGGGTGGCAGAAAAATACGAGCTTCATGCCGCACTATTTTGGCCACGGCATATGACGCCATGACGACGCGGACTTCAGCGTAAGCAGGCGTAATAGCCTCGCCAGCTGTGCCTTTTCTCCTTTCCTCACCGCAAGGCCAGGCCTGATCATGGTGATTGCTAAAAAACGTGCATGAGTTTTGATGGAATTGAGCATGTGGAAGAGATGGTGCTTACCGATTTTGGCCAGTGCCCGCAGTGCTGTGCTGGTCGCAGTCGCGACCTGGTCCATGGCGGCGTGCGGAGGTGGGGGCGGTGTCTGTGATGGCTGTGCAGTCAGTGCGCCGCCAGCCGAACCGTCACAGCAGGTCGGGGCCGCTGAACTGCTTGCGCAAAGCCAGGGTGCATCGGCAAGCACCTCCCTCACGCGGCAGCAAGCCACGCGGTTTTTGACGCAAGCCACCTTCGGACCCACGCAGGCCGAAGTCGATCACCTGATGGCCGTGGGTTATCAGGCCTGGCTTGACGAGCAGTTCTCCGTCCCCATGTCACCGACATCGCACGTGGCGGCCTGGGATGTGGCCAACGCGGCCATCATGACGATCGATGCGGGCCAGCGGGCCAGCAGCGGCGAGGTGACCAGCAGCTTCTGGCGTCAGGCGGTGACTGGTTCGGACCAATTGAGGCAGCGTGTGGCACTGGCCCTGTCCGAAATCTTCGTGGTCTCTACCGCAGACAGCTGTGGCAGCAACGCCTACAGCCGAGGGGCTGCGGGCTATCTGGACATGCTGGGCCGTCAGGCCTTTGGCAGCTACCGCGCCCTGTTGGAGTCTGTGGCCTTGCACCCGGTCATGGGCTGCTACCTGTCGTACTTCCAAAATCAGAAAGAAGACCTGAGCACGGGCAGGGTGCCCGACGAAAACTTTGCGCGCGAAATCATGCAGCTGTTTTCAATCGGCTTGTACCAGCTCAATTCGGACGGCAGCATCAAAACCGACGCCAAACAGCAGCCTTTGGAAACCTACGCCGCCGCCGACGTTTCCGATCTGGCCAAAGTCTTCACCGGCTGGGGGCTGAATTGTTCGACCGGGTTCACCGCCAGTTGCTTTTTCTCAAACCCCAGCATTCCCGAGCAGTTCCTGGCGGACATGCGTGGCTTTGCGCTGTACCACTCCACGGCCGAGAAAAGTTTTCTGGGCACTGTGGTGCCGGCCAATGCGTTTTCGACGCCCGAGGCGGACTTGAAGGTGGCGCTCGACACGCTGGCCAGCCATCCCAATGTGGGGCCCTTCATTGGCAAGCAGTTGATCCAGCGTCTGGTGACCAGCAATCCCAGTCCTGCGTATGTGGCTCGTGTCGCGGCGGCCTTCAAGGCGTCAGGGGGCAACTTGCGCGTCACGGTGTCGGCCATCTTGCTGGACACCGAGGCACGGAACATGTCGGCGCTGAGCAGCAGCACTTTTGGCAAGGTGCGCGAGCCCCTGCTGCGCTTCTCGGCCCTCTTGCGCGCCTTTGACGCTCGCTCTGACAGTGGGCAGTACCTGATCAACTCCACGGCGGAGTCCTTGGGGCAGTCGGCATTGGCATCGCCTTCGGTGTTCAATTTCTTTCGACCGGGCTATGTCAAGCCTGGCTCATCGTCTGCCGCAGCGAACCTGGTGACACCAGAGTTGCAGATCGCCACGGAAACCAACGCAGCTGCCTATGTGAACTTCATGACCAGTTTCATCTGGGCCGGAACGGGCCGAGCTGGTCTTGACAACAGCGCTAAAAGAAGCGACGTGCAACTGGACTTCAACATCAACCCCCACAGCCCATGGCTGGCGAGGGCGGATGATCCAACGGCGCTGGTGGAAGAGATCAACCAGCGTCTGATGTACGGCACGATGCCGGTGGCACTGAAGACGGAGATCACGCAGGCCATCACGGCGCTTGATTTCAAAGCCAAGCCGACGCCCACCGCCGACCAGATCGCGGGCACCCGAAAATACCGCCTTTGGTCAGCCTTGCTGCTGACCGTGGCATCCCCAGAATTTCAGGTACAGAAGTGAGCGGCATCATGCGTGACCACGGTTCCAATGCTGCTCGCCGCTTGTTCTTGAAGCAATCGGGCGCGTTCTCGCTGATGGGTGCGGCGGCGCCCTTGGCCATGAATCTGGCCGCCGCCAGCGCCCTGGCCGCACCCGCCGCCACCGACTACCGCGCCCTGGTTTGCGTGTTCTTGTACGGCGGCAACGACGCTTTCAACACGGTGCTCGCGACCGACGATCCCTCTTGGGCGAACTACACGGCGGTGCGCAATCAGCAGCCGGAGTCGATTGCGCTGCTGCGCAACGCGGCGCCCAACCGCAGTGCCAAGGTGGGATCACCGGAGTGGTTGGGGGGCGTGCTGCCCATCTCCGTCGCTTCAATGCAATCCGGGCGCAGCTTCGCGATGCACCCCCTGCTTGACAGCCTTCAAAGCATGTTCAACACCAGTCGACGTGTGGCGGTGGTGGCCAATGTCGGCCCGCTGGTCGAGCCCTTGAGCAAGGCCGACTATCTGCAAAGCCTGAAGCGCAGGCCCAAGAAACTGTTCTCGCACAATGACCAGCAAAGCACCTGGATGGCCCTGGCCCCTGAGGGCACTGCCGTGGGATGGGGCGGGCGATTGGCAGATGCCGTGGCCAGTGCCAACAACAGCAGCCTGTTCACTGCCATCTCAGCCAGCGGGGAGTCCGTGTGGCTGACCGGAAAAACCGTGCGCCAGTACCAGGTCAGCCCCGCCGGCCCCGTGCGCATGGGCACCCAGCCAGATTCAACCGGGGTCAGCCGTGTCTATGGCTCCGATGTGGTCGGGGCGGCCTTGGAGCGCATCGTGACCAGCTCGCGCAGCCCGCATGTCATGGCGGTGGACATGGCCGCCGTGAACCAACGCAGCCTCCAGGCCGAGCGCATCTTGTCCAGCGCCCTGCCCAGCGAGGCACTGGCGCCGTACGGGCCTGCCGGTGCCTTGCAGTACACCACCGTGGCCGGAGGGCGGGCGCACAACCCTCTGGCCCAGCAGTTGCAGGTGGTGGCCAGAACCATCGCGGCCCAAGGTAGCCTGGGGGTCAAGCGTCAGGTCTTCTTCGTGAGCCTGGGCGGATTCGACACCCACAACAAGCAGAACCTGGCCCATGCGGATCTCATGGCCAAGCTCAACCATGCCTTGCAGTATTTCGACACCACCTTGTCGGCCATGGGGATGGCTCAGAAGGTCACCACCTTCACCGCGTCTGACTTTGGGCGCTCGTTCACCAGCAACGGCGATGGCTCCGACCATGGCTGGGGGGGGCACCACCTGGTCATGGGCGGTGCGGTGCAAGGCGGCGATGTCCATGGCGCTTTCCCCGTGCTGGCCAAGAAGAACAGCCGGGACAACGGCTTTGATGGCAGCCCTGACCAGATCAACAACGGCATCTTGCTGCCCCGGATTTCTGTCGACCAATATGGGGCAACCCTGGGGCGCTGGTTCGGACTGACGTCGGGGCAACTGGGCGAGGTCTTCCCCAACCTGGTCAATTTTGGCGGGCTGAGTGATCTGGGATTCATGAAGACCTGAGCGAACAATCCCCCTGAATTGCGGGGGTGGCCTTGCTTTGCCACGCGCATGACACACGCCAGAGGTGCAATACCCGGAGAGTGACCTCTGGAGTGTGGCCCCATGGCCTTGTTATCGATCATCACGATTGTCCGCAATGACCTTGACGGGCTGAGAAAAACGCACGCCAGCGTGCTCCGCCAGCTTTGCAAAGACCACGAGTGGATCATTGTGGACGGCGCATCGACGGATGGCACGGCTGAGTACGCACTGGCCCTTCCGGACCCCCAGACCAGCGTGGTCAGCGAGCCCGACAAGGGGATCTTTGATGCCATGAACAAAGGGCTGGGCCGGGCGCAAGGTCAATTTGTCGTGTTCATGAACGCAGGCGACACGTTCAAGGATGAACGCACCCTTGATGCTGTGGCCCAGGCGCTGAAGCCCGGATCGGTGGATTTCCTGTACGGGGACAGCCTCCAGCAATACGACGGTGACCAGCTCATCCACAAGGTGGCCCGAGGGCACCTCAAGCTGGGATACGGCATGTTTGCGTGCCACCCGTCCATGTACTACCGCCGCTCGGTGATCGGCGCCATGAGGTTCAATCCTGATTTCAAGATTGCTGGCGACTACGAATTCACCTCGCGCTTCCTCGGGCAGACCTCGGCCATCGTCAGGCTGGACGAGGCGCTGAGCATCTTTGACCTCACCGGCACGTCGGTTCAGAACAAGGGGAGAGGGCGCACTGAGAACTGGAAAGTTCAGCGGGATGTGCTGGGCGTTCCGCTGGCGAACCGGGTTCTCACTCGCCTGACCTACCTGTTGACAGCCGTGCTCAATGACCACTTTCCCGGCGTCTATCGCTGGCTGCGCTTTCGAGTGGCGGCATGATCGACCTGGCGGCCAGCAAGACCGAGTGGTCCACCAGCATCAAGCTGCGGCGGGTTCTCTGGACATTGGTGCTGGAGCCCCTGGTTCGTTGGCTGCCCAAGCACTGCAGTCCGCTGCGGGTGCTGGCGCTGCGGCTCATGGGCGCCAAGATCGGGCCGCATTGCCTGCTGATGCCGGGCATGAAGGTCTTGATGCCTTGGAACTTGCGCCTGGAAGACCACGTGGCCATTGGGCGCGGGGTCGACATCTACAACTTTGCCTTGGTCGAGATTCGCCGTCAGACGGTCATCTCTCAGGACACGCACCTGTGCACCGGCTCGCACGACTTCAGGCAGCCCAGCATGCCTTTGATCTACAACCCCATCCGCATCGGCAGCGGATGCTGGGTGGCGGCTGGGGTGTTTGTCTGCCCGGGGGTGTCGATGGCCGATGGCGTGGTGGTGGGTGCCAGGTCGGTGGTGACCAAGAATCTGGACATCCCGTGGTCGGTGTATGCGGGAAATCCGTGCACCCGGATCATGGACCGGCTCATGAGCTCCGCATGAATGTCTCCGTCCTCATCCTCACCAAGAACGAGCAACACGATCTTCCAGGCTGCTTGAGCAGCGTCAGCTGGAGCGATGACGTCCATGTGCTCGATTCAGGCAGCACCGACCACACCGTGGCCTTGGCGAAAGCGCAAGGCGCGACGGTGACGGTGCGAACCTATCCTGGCAGTGCGGCGCCCTTTGGAGGGGATGAGGCCGCTCACCGCAACTGGGGGCTGCGCAACATGGCCTTCAAGCATGAATGGCTGTTGCTGCTGGACGCGGATGAACGCGCCACGCCCGAGCTGGTCGCCGGCATCCAGGCCATGTTGTCGGCACCCGGACAATGCGCCGCTTACCGGGTGCATCGGCGTGACTATTTCTTGGGCACCTGGATCAAGCATGTGACGCCGTCGCCCTTCAACATTCGCCTGATCAAGCCGGCCGCTGTGAGCTATGAACGCATCATCAATCCCATCACCGTGGTGGATGGGGTGGTGGGTGAGATGAATGCGCACTTTGATCACTTTCCGTTCAGCAAGGGCATGAGTCACTGGTTTGCCAAACACAATGACTACAGCACCTTTGAGGCCAAGCACATTGTGAGCAAGCAGCAGGGCGCTCAAAAGTTCACGCTGGGCAAGGCCCTGTTCGCCAAGGACATCAACGAGCGCCGCATGCACCAAAAGGGCATTTACTACCAGCTGCCATTGCGCCCACTGGTGATGTTCTTGGGCCTGTATGTGGGCAAGCGCGGTTTTCTGGACGGGCGTGCGGGCTTCGTCTATGCCGTGCTGCGCGCCATCTATGAATACATGATTGTGTTGAAGGTGACGGAGCAGGGCATGTC
>Ga0073915_10000058_pt1 | contig 13652 bp, 8 predicted proteins | sample GWRWT2_30Apr14_FD_71480 | JGI IMG/M metagenome (GOLD analysis project Ga0073915, IMG submission 71480) | Sand microcosm microbial communities from a hyporheic zone in Columbia River, Washington, USA - GW-RW T2_30-Apr-14 | ecosystem: Engineered > Artificial ecosystem > Sand microcosm >... | reverse complement strand
TGGTGAACCATGAAGAAGATGAAGTTGGTGATGGTGGGCAATGGCATGGCCGGCGTCCGCACACTGGAAGAGCTGCTGAAGATCGCACCTGATCTGTACGAGATCACGGTGTTCGGGGCCGAGCCACATCCCAACTACAACCGCATCTTGTTGTCGCCTGTGCTGGCCGGTGAGCAAACGGTCGATGAGATCATCCTCAATCCATTGGCCTGGTATGCGGAGCATGGCATCACGCTGCACCTGAACAAGAAGGTCACCAGCATCGACCGCAAGAAGCGCCTGGTGACGGCCGATGACGGTACCGCGGCCGAGTACGACCGTCTGCTGATCGCCACGGGCTCCAACCCCTTCATCCTGCCCGTGCCCGGCAAAGAGCTGAAAGGCGTGATCGCCTACCGAGACATCGCCGACACGAACACGATGATCGAGACGGCCACCACGCACCAACATGCGGTGGTCATCGGCGGTGGCCTGCTGGGACTGGAAGCGGCCAATGGCCTGATGCTGCGCGGCATGAGCGTGACCGTGGTGCACATCGCGCCCTGGCTGATGGAGCGCCAGCTGGACGACGTGGCCGGCAAGCTGCTGCAAAAGTCGCTTGAAGAACGCGGCCTGAAATTCATGATCGGCGCACAGACGCAGGAGCTGGTGGGCAACGCCGAGGGGCGCGTGCAATCGGTCAAGTTCAAAGATGGCACCGAGGTGCCGGCCGACCTGGTGGTCATGGCTGCCGGCATCCGACCCAACACCGAGCTGGCCGAGAAGATCGGCATCCACTGCAACCGGGGCATCGTCGTCAACGACACCATGCAGACGGTGACCGACCCACGCGTGTATTCGGTGGGTGAATGCGCGGCGCACCGTGGCATCGCTTATGGCCTGGTGGCTCCGTTGTTTGAGCAGGGCAAGGTGTGCGCCAACCACCTGGCCATGTTCGGCATTGGCCGCTACACCGGCTCGCAGGTGTCCACCAAGCTCAAGGTCACCGGCATTGATTTGTTCTCGGCTGGCGATTTCATGGGTGGTGAAGGCTCCGAAGAGGTCGTGCTGTCGGACCCGTTTGGTGGCGTCTACAAGAAGCTGGTGCTGCGGGACAACAAGCTGATCGGCGCCTGCCTGTATGGCGACACGGTGGATGGCAGCTATTACTTCAAGCTGATCCGCGAGGGCCGCAACCTCAACGAGGTGCGTGACAAGTTGATGTTTGGCGAGTCCAACATCGGCGACACCGGCCACCAGGGACACAGCAAGGCCGCCGCCATGCTGGACACCGACGAGGTCTGCGGCTGCAACGGCGTCACCAAGGGCTCGGTCTGCAAGGCCATCAAGGAAAAAGGCCTGTTCACCCTGGACGAGGTGCGCAAGCACACCAAGGCCAGCGCCTCGTGTGGTTCATGCACGGGCCTGGTCGAGCAGTTGATCATGTTCACGGCCGGGGGCGACTACTCGTCCACGCCCAAGAAGAAGGCCCTGTGCGGCTGCACCGACCAGAGCCACCAGGATGTGCGCGAAGCCATCGTCGAGCAAAAGCTGCTCAGCATCGACCGCGTGTACAAGGCGCTGGCCTGGCGCACGCCCAATGGCTGCGCCACTTGCCGACCGGCTATCAACTACTACCTGCTCAGCAGCTGGCCCAAGCAGGCCCAAGATGATCCGCAATCGCGCTTCATCAACGAGCGCAGCCACGCCAACATCCAGAAGGATGGCACCTACTCGGTCATCCCGCGCATGTTCGGCGGTGAGACCACGGCCGCCGACCTGCGCCGCATCGCCGACGTGGCCGACAAATACCAGGTGCCCACCATCAAGGTCACTGGCGGCCAGCGCATCGACTTGCTGGGCGTGAAGAAAGAAGACCTGGTCAATGTGTGGAAGGACCTGGACATGCCTTGCGGCCACGCCTACGCCAAGGCGCTGCGCACGGTTAAGACCTGCGTGGGCAGCGAGTGGTGCCGCTTCGGCACGCAGAACAGCAGCCAGTTGGGCATTGATCTCGAAAAGGCGCTGTGGAAGATGTACGCGCCTCACAAAGTCAAGATCGCCGTGTCCGGCTGCCCGCGCAATTGCGCCGAATCGGGCATCAAGGACGTGGGCATCATCGGGGTTGATTCGGGCTGGGAAGTTTATGTGGGCGGCAATGGCGGCATCAAGACCGAAGTGGCGCACTTCTTCACCAAGCTGAAGACCGCTGAAGAGGTGATGGTGTACAGCGGGGCCTTCCTGCAGCTGTACCGCGAAGAGGGCTGGTACCTGGAACGCACGGTGCACTGGATCCACCGTGTGGGCCTGGACTACGTCAAGAAAAAGATCCTGGACGATCACGAGGGCCGTCAGGCGCTTTGGGCCAGGTTGCAGTTCTCACTCGAAGGCGAGCCCGATCCCTGGTTCGACTTCCAAGAGGCCAAGGTGGATACCCGCCAGTTCGAACCGCTGGCCATTGGAGTTTGATCGCAGGTTTGTTGTTGTTCACGTTGTTGTCAGGAAGTTCGAAGTATGTTGTGGCAGTCCCCGGTATCTCGTCGTGTGTGGATGACAAATGGTCTGAAAGGCGGTTTGGCAATGACTGCATTGGCAACTCTGCCCGCACAGGCCCAGATCAGCAGCTTGAATGGGGCCATCAACAAGGCCGGACGACAGCGCATGTTGTCTCAACGGATGGCCAAGGCCTGGCTCGCGATGGGGCAAGGGATTGATGCCGAGCGGGCAGAGAAAATCATGCTTGAGTCGATGGCCTTGTTCGACAGGCAGTTTGTGGAACTCAAAGTCTATGCACCTTCGCCCGAGATACGGCACACCTACCTTGCCATGGAGCCTTTGTGGAGCGACTACAAAAGCGCCTTGATCGGCCACACGCCCGAACGCAGCTCGACGCTCAATTTGTTGACGCTGGATGCTCAGGTCTTGAAGCTGGCCCACCAAGGCACCGAACAACTGGAGCAGTACTCAGGCCGCGCTGTGGGAAAATTGGTCAACCTGGCGGGGCGGCAACGCATGCTGTCTCAACGCACGGCCAAGTTTTACCTGAGCCAGAACTGGGGCGCCCCCGTGCCCAATGCCCTGATGGAGCTCAACAAGGCACGCACCGAATTCGTCACCGCTTTGCAAACCCTGATGAACGCACCGCAAGCCACTGAAGCCATCCAGCAGCAGCTGGGCTTGGCCGAACAGCAATGGGTGTTCTTCGACCAGGCCTTGTCGCGCTTGGGCGAAGGCAGCGGCGGCGCACGCCGCGCACGCGATGTGTTTTCGACCAGTGAGCAGATTTTGCAGATCATGGACAAGGTCACCGGGCTTTACAGCCGCCTGACCTGATCCCCTAAAAAAGCGCCGCCCTTGCACGCAAGAGGTGGCCTCCCGCTGAGCATTTTTTTGAGAGATGAACGACCATGAGCCAATGGAAACCCATTTGCAGAGTTGACGACATCCCCGTGCTGGGTGCACGCCGGGTGACGCGCGCCCAAGGCACCGAAGTCGCCGTGTTCCGCACCGCCGACGACCAGATCTTTGCACTGCTGGACCGTTGCCCGCATAAGGGCGGCCCCTTGTCGCAAGGCATCGTGTTTGGCCACAGCGTGGCTTGTCCATTGCACAACTGGACCATTGGCCTGGAGGGTGGTTGCGCTCAGGCGCCCGATGAAGGCTGCACGCCCAAGTTCAGCGTCAAGGTCGATGCGGGCCAGATTTTCCTGGACCTGGACGAACTCAACAGCATCGCGCTGGACGATCCCAAGGCGCTTGCATGATCCCCATCAGCGCCACCCAGACGCGCGCCACCTGCCCCTACTGCGGAACGGGCTGTGGCGTCTTGATCGAATCGGTCAAAGGCAAGATCATCAATGTGCAGGGCGACCCTGACCATCCGGCCAACTTCGGCCGGCTGTGCACCAAGGGCAGCACCCTGCACCTCACCGCCGCCACTTCGGTTCAGCAGCAAACACGCCTGTTGACGCCCATGCGCCGCGGCACCCGTGGCACCGCGCCCACCGCCGTGGCCTGGGACGATGCGATGAACGAGGCCGCTGATCGCTTCGCAGCCATCATCCGAGAGCATGGCCCAGAGGCCGTCGGCTTCTACGGCTCGGGCCAGCTGCTCACCGAAGACTATTACGTCATGAACAAGCTGGTGAAAGGCTTGATCGGGACCAACAACGTCGACACCAACTCACGCCTGTGCATGAGCAGCGCGGTGGCTGGTTACAAGGCCACTTTGGGCTCGGATGCCCCACCGTCCTGCTACGACGACTTCCAGCACGCGCAGACGATATTCATCGTCGGGGCCAACACGGCCTACGCCCACCCGATCCTGTTCCGCCGCATTGAAGATGCCAAGCGCGCCAACCCGGCGATGCGCATGATCGTGGCCGACCCGCGCAAGACCGAGACGGCCGAGATGGCCGACCTGTTCCTGCCCATCCTGCCCGGCACCGACGTGGCTTTGTTCCACGGCATGCTGCACATCATGCTGAACGAAGGCCTGGTGGACATGGGCTATGTGGCGCGCCACACCCAGGGCTTTGACGCCCTGCAAGTCATCGTGCGTGACTTCACGCCCGAAGCCGTGGCCAGCGCCTGCGGCATCAGCCAGGACGATCTGTTCAAGGCCGCACGCTGGTTTGGCGATTCCACCGCCACCTTGTCGCTGTACTGCCAAGGCTTGAACCAAAGCAGCAGCGGCACCGACAAGAACGCCGCCCTCATCAACCTGCATCTGGCCACTGGCCAGATCGGCAAGGCGGGCGCCGGGCCCTTCTCATTGACCGGCCAGCCCAACGCCATGGGCGGGCGCGAAGTGGGCGGCATGGCCAACCTGCTCAGCGCCCACCGCGACCTGGGCAACGCCGACCACCGAGCCGAAGTGGCCGATCTGTGGGGCGTGCGTGATGTGCCGGCCAAGCCTGGCAAAACCGCGGTCGAGATGTTCGAAGCCGCGGCCAGGGGCGAGATCAAGGCCCTGTGGATCGCCTGCACCAACCCCGCCCAGTCGCTGCCCGACCAGGCCACGGTGCGCAAGGCTTTGGAGAAGGTCGAATTCGTGGTCGTGCAGGAGGCCTTTGCCACCACGGCCACCTGCGCCTACGCCGACCTGCTCTTACCCGCCACCACCTGGGGCGAAAAAGACGGCACCGTCACCAACAGCGAACGCCGCATCAGCCGTATCAAGGCGGCCATCCCCGCAGCAGGTGAGTCCCGCCACGACTGGGCTATCTTCACGGACTTCGGGCGCCGCCTGGAAGAACGGCTGCCCGAGCGCAGCGGTGGCTACCGCCGCGACGTGACCACCCTCTTCCCCTACGACAAGCCCGAATCCATCTGGAACGAGCACCGCGAATCAACGCGCGGGCGTGACCTGGACATCACCGGGCTGAGCTACCAGATCCTGGAAACCTCCGGCCCGCAGCAGTGGCCCATGCCCGATGGTCAAGCCACCGGCAAAGTGCGCCTGTACGAAGACGGCCTGTACCCCACACCCACCGGGCGGGCCAACTTCTCGGCCATCCGCTACGAACCCGTGGCCGAAGCGCGTGATGCGCGCTTCCAATACTCGCTGAACACCGGCCGCCTGCGCGACCAGTGGCACGGCATGAGCCGCACCGGCACGCTGGGGCGCTTGTTCGGCCACGTCAGCGAGCCGCTCATCGACATGAACCCCCAGGACATGGCGCGCCTGGGCCTGACCGATGGCGACCTGGTCCAAGTGACGTCCCGCCGTGGCACCGTCGTCATCCCCGCGCAAGGCAGCGACGCCATCGCCTCCATGCAGTCCTTCATCGCCATGCACTGGGGCGAGGAATACCTCAGTGGCATCGATGCCGAAGGCCGCCCCATGACCGGCGTCAATGCGCTGACCGTGTCCACCTTCTGCCCCAAGTCCAAGCAACCCGAGCTCAAGCACGCCGCTGTCAAGATCAGCAAGGCCCAGTACCCGTGGCGCTTGTTGGCCGTGGCCTGGATGCCGCAAGACCAGGCCCTGGCGGTGCGCGAGGCGCTCAAGCCCTTGATGTCGGCATTCGCCTTCACCAGTTGCGTGCCCTTTGGCCGCGAAGGGCAAGCAGACGGTGGCCCCGGCAAGGTCGGCGTGCTGTTCCGCGCCGCCGCGCTGGAGCCGGCCAGCGATGCCTTGGTAGAACGCATCGAGTTGCTGCTGAACATCGGCGGCGGCGACGTGCTGCGCTACCAGGACCGCCAACGCGGCCAACGCCGCGCCATGCGCATGGCGCGCACCGACGCTGGCCTGAAGCTCGAAGCCTTTGTGTTGGCGGGCGACATCAGCGCCGAGGCCTGGATACGCCCCCTGCTGCAAGACGAGCTGGCGGCCGACGTCTATGGCCGCGCTTTGCTGTCGCCAGGCAGCACGCCTCCCGTCGCCATCCAGAGCAAAGGCCGCCAAGTCTGCACCTGCTTCAATGTGACCGAGCCCGCCATCGTGGATGCCTTGGGGCATTGCCCTGGCAACACCGACGAACGGCTGGCGAGTTTGCAAGGGCAGCTCAAGTGCGGCACCAACTGCGGTTCGTGCATCCCCGAGCTGCGCAAATTGATCAAGCTGCATCCCCTGCCCGTGACCACAGCGTCATGAGCCCGCGATAATCACGGTTTCAAGGAGCCACCGTTCGCGGTCATCAGCATGAGCATCAGCGCCTACATCAAAGTCATCGGTCGGGGCAAAGACGGCGCCCGGCCTTTGACCGCCGAGCAGGCTCATGATCTGATGAGCCAAGTACTGACTGGCCAGGTGACAGACCTGGAGGTGGGCGCCTTTTGCCTTGCCATGCGCATCAAGGGCGAAGAGGTGAACGAGCTCGACGGTTTCGTGCGCGCCACGCTGGCCCATTGCCTGCCCATCCCCTCGGCGCCGTCTGGCGTGGTGGTGCTGCCCTCCTACAACGGCGCCCGAAAACTGCCCAACCTGACCCCCCTGCTGGCCCTGCAACTGGCACAGCATGGGGTGGCCGTGCTCGTGCATGGCCCCCGGCACGACCCCACGCGCGTGACCACCGCGCAGGTGTTTGATGCGCTGGGTCTGCCCACCGCCACCAGCACGCAAGACGTGCAGGACGCCTGGCAGGCAGGACGCCCGGCCTACATGGACATTGCCACGCTATGCCCGCCCCTGGCCAAGCTGCTGGACGTGCGCTGGACCATCGGCCTGCGCAACCCTGGCCACACCGTGGCCAAGCTACTGGACCCCATCGTGGCGGCCGAGGGCTCGCGCACCATGCGCGTGGTGAACCACACGCATCCTGAATACGCCATTTCCCTGAACGCCTACCTCAAGCACGCGCAAGCCAACGCTCTGCTGATGCGTGGCACCGAAGGCGAACCCGTGGCCGATCCGCGCCGCCAACCACGCTTCGACATCTTCATCAACGGCTTGAGGGACGAAGGCCTGTCACGCGCGCCGATCGATGGCGTGCTGACCGAACTGCCCGAGCTGCCCAACGGCTTTGACGCTGACACCACCGCCCGCTACATCGGGTCGGTGATGTCGGGCCAGCAACCATTGCCCGCGGCCATCGCCGCCCAAGTCAGCTGCCTGCGCCAGGCCTTGAAACAAGCCTGAGCCTCGCCCCCCCAAGGCAGGGGGACAAATGCAACCTTATGTATATCGGACACCCGAAGGGTGGCTGGCGTCATCAATAATGCTCGCTGCGCCACCGAAATGCATGATTGGGGCGTTATTTCGCGAATTTGTTCGGTAAAGCCCTCATGGGAGCCGTGCACATATTCGATTCAATCAGAAGCTTCCCAAGTTGTAATTGTCCCGGATGACGCCCGACGCCCCCAAACCCTGGTATCTGACGCTCATCGCCACCGTCGCACTCCTGGCGGTCTACCCCTCGTTGAGCGTGGCACACGCGCAAGTCAAAGGCGAAGCCGACGCATTGGCCAACTTGTCGCTGGAAGAGTTGATGCGGGTCGAGATCGTCTCCGCCAGTCGCCGCACCCAAGCGTTGGCGGATGTGCCCGATGCCGTGCACGTCATCACACGCGATGACATCCTGCGTTCAGGCGTGCGCTCACTGCCCGAAGCCTTGCGCATGGCCCCCGGGGTGGATGTGGCGCAAATGTCACCCTCCGGCTGGGCCGTGGGCGTGCGCGGCGAAGCCGGCCGCTTCTCCAACAAGCTGCAGGTGCTGATCGATGGCCGCAGCGTGTTCTCCCCCTTGTACAGCGGCGTGCTCTGGGAGGCCGAGCGCGTTCCGCTGGAAGACATCGAGCGCATCGAGGTCATCCGCGGCCCGGCTGGCGCGATCTGGGGCACCAATGCCGTCAATGGCGTGATCAACATCATCACCCGTGATGCCCAGCACACTCAGGGCAGTCTGGCGGTAGCCAGTGTGGGCAGCGATGGATCAGACCGTTTGCTGCTGCGCCATGGCACCGCCCTGGGCCAGGATGCCTGGCTGAAGTTTTACGGGCAGGCCGACCGCCAGGCCGATTCAGCTGATTCATCCGGTGCCCAGGAGAACAACCGGGCCCATGCCGAGACCATTGGGCTGCGCTTTGACCAGGCTCAGAAAAACGGCTCACGGCTGTCGGTTCAAGGCCAGGCACTGCGCTCCACCAAAAACGGCGAACTGCCCCTGCCCGACTTCACGAACCTGGCCCTGGCACCGACGGTTCAGAGCACCGAGAAAGCCACCCTCACCGCCTCGCTCGACACCCCACTGAGCGCCGCTTCCGAGCTGCATGTGCAAGCCACATTGCAAAGCCAGCGCAATGAGCAAAGTGGCTATGCCATCCAGCGATCTGAATCGGCCGATGTGGACGTTCAACACCGCTGGCACCCCCAGGATTCGCGCCACGATGTGCTTTGGGGCTTGGGCGTGACCTGGTACCACGACAAGATCGACAGCGTTCCCCTGGTCACGGTCGATCCCGCCGCGCAAACCTTGGTGCATGGCCGGATCTTCGCGCAAGATGAGTACGCACTGCTGCCCGACCAACTCCTGTTGACCTATGGCGCCCGGGTCGACCACGACCCCTACTCCGGCGCGCAAGCCTCCCCCAATGCCCGGCTGCTCTGGAAAATGAACGAGCGCTCCTCCAGCTGGATCGCGGCATCGCGTGCCGTTCGTGCGCCAGCGCGTGGTGAGGCAGACGGGGGCATCAACATCGACTTCCCGAACGGCGGCGCCCCCATCACCGCTCGCGGCGTGTTCAACCCGGGTGCCCGCATCGTTGAAAAAGTGACCGCGCTGGAGGCCGGCTGGCGCAGCCAGGTGCGCCAGAACCTGTCGGTGGATGTGGCCGCATTTGTTCAACGCTACAACCCCTTGCTGGGGGTTTCGCCCGATTTTCTGAACGACTTCACCATCGTCAGCGACACCACGGTCAATGGCCGCCGCGTCGTCACTGTCGCCCTGACCTCCGGCACCCGCGCCACCACGCGCGGCATCGAGCTGGCAGCCGACTGGCGCATCGCCCCGTACTGGCGCCAGCAACTGGCCTACAGCTACATGCAGACCCGCTTCGACACGCCCGCGATCATCACCACCCTGGGCGGCACCCCGCGCTCCCTCATCTCCTTGCGCGAATCATTTGATCTGAGCAGCCGCTGGATGCTGGACATCTGGCTGCGCTACACCTCGGCGCGCAAGGATTCACTGGTGCCCTTCCTGGACGTGCCATCGCGCACGGCGCTGGACATCAACTTGCGCTGGGCCATGACCCCCGAAGTGACCTTGTCGCTGGGCGGGCACAACCTGGGCCGCCGCTACACCCAAGAGATCAACCCCCGCATTTCTTCTCCGGTGGAGCGCGCCGGCTACGCCAAGGTAGAGGCCTCGTTCTGACCATGGAGCGCCAGGCCACGACCACCACGCAAGCACTGCTGAAAGCAGCGCTTGGCCGTTGGCGTGAATCGCTGCTGGTCCTGGCATGTCTGGGCAGCGCCACCTTTCCTGATGCCAGCCACGCCGCCGAGTCAGAAGCCAGCGAAGCCGCGATCCAGGCCGCCTACCTGTTCAACTTTGCCAGGTTCACCGAATGGCCTGCCAATGCTTTCGTGACCAAAGCTGCACCGCTCAACTCCTGTTTGCTCGGTCGCCGAGAAGCCTTGGCCAACGCCATGATCAGCCTCAACGACCGGCCCGTGCAAGGCCACCCACTGCGCTTCTTCCAGCCTGAACGAACCGAAGAACTCAAACTGTGCCACCTGGTCTTCATCGCCGAGACCGATGGCCGCCGCCGCACCCAATACCTGCAAATGCTGGCCAATCAACCGACGCTGACGGTCAGCGACATCGAGGGCTTTGCGCAGGAAGGCGGCATGATTCGGATCATGCGCGTGGGCACCCGACTGCGCTTCGAGATCAACCGGGCGCAGACCCAGAAAAATGGCTTGAAGCTGGCCGCCGACCTGCTCAACCTGGCCACCACCATCGTGGAACCCGACAGCGGGGCCAGCCGATGAAGCCATGGATCCATCCCCGCCAATGGAGCTTCAGGCGCAAGCTGGCGCTGGTGCTGGCCGCCTCCACCATGCTGGCGGCGATCGTGTTGTTCGCCGCCACCACGGTGCTGGACTTGCGCTCCGAGCGCAACCGGCTGTACACCAACACCTCCAGCGTCACGCAGATTCTGGCGCTGAACGCCCGTGCAGCTTTGGCCTTTGGTGATTCGGACGCAGCCCGGGCCGTGCTCAACAGCCTGAACGCGCTGCCCGAAATCAGCCAGGCCATCCTGCTGGACCCGGCAGGCCGAAAGTTCGCCGTCTTCGCCCGTGCCGAGATGTACGTAGAGTCCACCCCAGGCCCCAGCGAAGCGTTGATCAAACAGGCCATCAACGCTCCACAAGAACAGGCTTTGCGCTACGACTGGACCGCCTTGAGCCTGGCCCAACCTGTGGTGCTGGATGGCGCGCGCGTAGGCACTTTGTTGGTGGAAGTCGATCCGCGCCACATGCTGAATGCCATCTACTGGCGGGCGGGCCTCTTGCTGGGCCTGAGCCTGCTGGCCTCTCTGGCCGCCATGACCGTTTTGCTGCCCCTGCAAAAAAGCGTGGTCCAGCCCATCGTCAAGCTGGCCGACACCATGCAGAAGGTTTCGCAAGACCACCAGTACGACCTGCGGGTGAAGACCCACCACCACGACGAAATTGGCTCGCTGTACGAGGGCTTCAACGGCATGCTGGAAGAGATCCAGGCCCGCGACTCGGCCCTGGCCGCTTACAACGCCTCGCTGGAAGACACGGTGACCATGCGCACGGTGCAACTGCGCCAGGCCAAGGACGCGGCCGAAGAGGCCAACCGGTCCAAATCACAGTTCCTGGCCAACATGAGCCACGAGATCCGCACGCCCATGAACGGCGTGCTGGGCGTGCTTGACCTGCTCAACGACAGCCTGCTGAACGAGCGCCAGCGCCACTTCGTCGGCCTGGCGCGTTCGTCGGCCGAATCATTGCTGGCCATCCTCAATGACATCCTCGACCTGTCCAAGATCGAGGCCCAGAGCATGCGCCTGGAGGCCATCCCCTTCGACCTGGGCGAATTGGCGGAAGAGGTGGCCGGCCTGTTCGCCCAGGAAGCCCAGTCCAAAGGGTTGGAGCTGATCTGCGAAGTGGCCGCCGAGGTGCCCCCTTTGCTGATTGGCGACCCGGTCCGCGTTCGCCAGATCCTGGCCAATCTGATGTCCAACGCCATCAAGTTCACCACGGTCGGTGAAGTCATCACCCTGGTCAAGATGAGCCCGACAGGTGAGGTTGAACTCACCATCCGCGACACCGGCATCGGCATCCCCGTCCCGGTTCAGCAGAAGATCTTCGAAGCCTTCGCACAGGCCGACGAGTCCACCACGCGCCGCTTTGGCGGTACCGGCCTGGGCTTGAGCATCACCCGCTACCTGTGCGAACTCATGGGCGGCCGCATCAGCCTGAGCAGCATCCCCACGCTTGGCTCCACCTTCGTGGTCAAACTGCCGCTACCTCCCGTGGAGCGCCCCGCCTTGCCGGCCCCGGAGGCTGCCGAGCCATCGCCACTGACCGGCCAGCGCGTGCTGGTCGTTGAACCTCATCCCGCCACGGCCGCTTTGCTGGTCCGCTACCTGAAGGCCCTGGGGCTGGTGACCACCTCCTGCCCCAGTGACCATGAAGCGGCCAAGCTCATGGCGCAAGCCAGCGCTGCCTTTGACCTGGTGGTGCGCTGCAACAGCGCCGGATCTTCCGCGCCCCATGTGCTCAGGCAAGTGCCCACCGTGCTGTTGACCTCCCTGGAGGGCGACTTCTCATCCGACCCGGAAGCCAACCGCCCCGCTCCGCTGGTCTGGCTGAGCAAACCCATTCGTCGTCGCAGCCTGCAAGAAGCGCTGCACAACGTGTTCCAGCGGCAATTGGCCAAAGACCCGCTGTGGAGCCGCGCGCCTTCGCCCGTCAAACCGGCAACCAGCGTGCGCGTCCTGCTGGCCGAGGACCACCCCGTCAACATCATCGTGGCCGAAGAACAGTTGCGGCAATTGGGTTGCGAGGTCGTCATTGCCAACGATGGCGCCGAAGCCACGCAACTGTGGTCCACCGCCCAACAGTCGCAAACACCGTTTGACCTGGTGTTGATGGATTGGCACATGCCAGTGCTGGATGGCTTGGGCGCCACCGAGGCCATCCGCCAGTTCGAAGCGCAACGCGACCTCAAGCCCACACCGATCATCGCCCTGACAGCCAACGCCATGAGCGAAGACCGTGAACGCTGCCTGCAGGTCGGCATGGACGATCACCTCGCCAAGCCCTTCGGGCGGGCGCAACTGGCGGCACTGCTGGCACGCTGGGCCCCAGGCTGGCGCGAGCCTCGGCGAGAGCGCCGTGGGCCCAATGCCCCCTCGGTGGCACTGCCCTGATCGGATCGCGCTACATTGACCTGGTTTCAATGCTTCTCGCAGGATCCTGACCATGGCCAGCCACCGCCTTCCCACCTATTTCATCTCGCACGGCGGCGGGCCCTGGCCATGGATGAAGGCACAGTTGAACGGGGCCTATGACCAGCTGGAAGCGTCACTCCAAGCCGTGCCCGGGCAACTGGGCCAGACGCCCAAGGCGGTGCTGGTCATCTCCGGCCACTGGGAAGAGCCCGAATTCACGGTGATGGCCGCGCCCAGGCCACCCATGATCTACGACTATTCGGGCTTTCCGGCGCACACCTACGACATCAGCTACCCCGCGCCCGGCTCACCCGAGCTGGCCGATCGTGTGCAAACGCTGATCAAAGCGGCGGGCATGCCCGCCCGGCTGGACTCGCAGCGAGGCTTTGACCACGGCACCTTCGTGCCTTTGTTTTCCATTTATCCCGAGGCGCGAGTGCCCGTGCTTCAGCTGTCCATGAAAAGCAGCTACGACCCGGCCGAGCACCTGGCCCTGGGCCGTGCATTGGCCCCATTGCGCGACGAAGGGGTGCTCATCATCGGCAGTGGCTTGAGTTATCACAACCTGCGCACCTTCGGCCCAGGTGGCAAAACCGCGTCCAAGGCTTTTGACCAGTGGCTGCAAAGCGCCGTGGTCAGCTCAAGCCCGGCCGAACGGTCCAGTCGATTGCTGGATTGGGCTTCGGCACCGGCCGCGCGCCTGGCGCACCCGCGCGAAGATCACCTCGTACCCTTGATGGTGGCCGTCGGCGCCGCCGAAGGTGAAAGCGCCCAATGCGTGTACCACGAAGACGATTTCT